>TARA_R110002051_G_scaffold77419_1_pt1 | contig 16773 bp, 19 predicted proteins | sample TARA_R110002051 | Tara Oceans TARA_R110002051 (sample SAMEA4397023) | marine metagenome | biome: Polar Biome; feature: [MES] marine water layer (ENVO:01000295) within the mesopelagic zone...; material: water (ENVO:00002006), including particulate matter (ENVO:01000060) such as......
TCTTCGGGGCTTTCCAGTTCGCGCTTGCCGCCATCGACTTGCCATTGCAGCGGCAATTGCACGCCAACAAGCTGAAGATGAGCCGGGAAGATATCAAGAAGGAGCAAAAGCAGAGCGAAGGCGACCCGCAGCTCAAGCAAAAGCGACGTGAGAAGGCGTCCAGCATGAGCCGGAACCAGATGATGCAGAACGTCAAGACGGCGACCGTCGTCATGGTCAACCCGGAGCATTACGCCGTCGCCCTCCAATGGGATCCCGAAGGCGGCCGTGCGCCTGTCTGCGTCGCCAAAGGGGTCGATCACCTCGCCGCCAAGATTCGCGAAACGGCGAAGGCCAATGACATACCGATCTATCGCGACCCGCCCTCGACGCGATCCATTTACCGCCTCGTCGACATTGATGAGGAAATCCATCCTGACCATTTCGCCGCAGTGGCCGCCGCGATCAGCTTCGTGGATCGCGTTCGCAAACAGACACAGGGGAATTGATGGCAGACCCGCGCCCGAAACTGCTCAAGCTCGTCGCGCTGAAACGTCAGAAGGCAGAGCAATCCCTGGCCATTGTCCAGACCCGGCTGCGCGAGCTCGCACGAGAACTGGACGCCCTGCAATCAGAACTCTCAAAAGCGGACCAGGGCGGAGACATTCAGGCGCTCATGCTGGCAAGCCGAAATGGCCATGCCGTGCGTGTGTTGCGGGAAATGGATCTCAAGCGGTCAGAAATCGCGGAGACAAGGCTGCACCTCCATCAGGCCAGGGAAGACCTCAAGATGATCCTGAATTCCGAAGACCAACTGAACCAGATGGGTGTGAAGTCCTGAGGGCCAGGTCATGACCCGGCGCTATACAGGGAGCAAATCAGGCGGCGTTTGAGGCCAGATCGTCGGCTTGCACGCGATTGCGACCATTGCTCTTGGCAAGGTAGAGTCGCTGGTCTGCCTGTTCGATCAGGTCGCTCATGGCCATGCCGGGCTGATACTGGGTGACCCCGAAAGAGGCCGTGATGGCGCCAATGGGAGTCTTCGTTCCCTTCAGGACAAGCTTCCGCTGGAACATTTGTTCCCGGATCCTGTCGATCAGCTGGGCCGCCTGTTGGACGCTCGTCGCCGGCAAGATGATCGCAAACTCCTCGCCGCCATAACGCGCGACAAGGTCCTTGCCCTTGATGTTATTGGTGATGATCGATGCGAAGATCTTGAGGATCTCGTCACCAACCCGATGCCCGAAATTATCGTTCACGCGCTTGAAATGGTCGAGATCGGCCATTACGAGGCTCAGGCTCGATCCATGTTTCTTTGCCGCATCCACTTCTGCGGCCAGTCGCAGATCGAAGGCGCGCCGATTGTAGATCGAGGTCAGCGGGTCGCGCATGCTCTCATTGCGCACGGCTTCGAGTTCCTGCTGCAGTCTTTCGATCTGCTTCTTGGAAGCCATCAGGCCCTCACTCAGCTGGCGGCTGTGTTCGGTCATGCGGCGGCTTTCCGACATCAGGCGGGCGACTGCGGTGGAAAGGGCATTCGACGAGCTCGTATCAGACAGGCCGCGCTCAATCTGCTTCAACGCAAGTTCAAACTGGTCGCTGTTTTCCACGCTGGTGCCGACAAGGTCCAGAACGCTGGACAATTGCTGTTCGACTTCGCGCCCGATATTTTCCCGCTTCACATGGTCATCGGTGGGACGAAGGTGCAAATTGTAGACTTCGTCGATTTCATACTGGCATAGCCCGCCACGTTCCAGCATCTCGTCGACCGCGACCACGATCTTCTTGTCGGATTTTGCGGCGTAGGCGAACATCAATGCGAATGTGTTGGGAAAGGGCGGCGTGCCATGTTGCGCGATCAGCTCGGTCGCAACACCTGCATGTTCATACACTTTGGCAAAGGCCTGCTGGTCCTCAGGACATACGAATACAGGCGTTTTGGACTCGTTCATCTGAATCCATCCCCATTGATCAATTATCAGTCGTCAGCTGTGACCTTAAGGGGGGCCTGTTCAAATAAGGTTAAATGAATTGGCAAGACTGCACGTTGATTCGGTTTTCAGCGGGGAAAATGCCCCAAATAGCAAAAACTTCTCCCCCAATCCCTGGCGATCCCGGCGCGATTCGAACGCGCGACCTACAGATTAGGAATCTGTAGGTATACGTGTTTCGTCATGTTCGGCCTTGTTTTAAAATCCCATAAAAAGTATATAAAAACAATTGTATAAACTTTGTCTGTGTTTCCTGGGGTTTCAGCTTGTTTTTCTGAGTATCAGAAATCATGCACCTAAATGGCACCGAGCATAAGGTTCTTCATGAATGCCGCTGGTGAAAGCTAATGCTCAGTCGTTGAGGGGACTAAAGTGTCCAACGAATAAAGCCTATGAAGACTTCCCGATTGAGGGGGCGCCAGGCCTGTCCATACGAGTAAGTAAGACCGGCTCCAAAACATGGAGAGCTCAATACGGCCTTTTCGGCAAAAGAAGAATTCTCACCTTGGGTGAATTTGGAGAGTTGCCTGGCCAACTAAGTTTGGTCGAAGCGAGAGCTAGATGCAGTGAAGTGCGGAGTCTTGCTAAGGTCGGAATTGATCCACGAGCCAAGCAGGATGCCGCTCTTGAAGAGCGACGTACTCGTTCAGAAAGAACCGTGGCGCGTCTCTTCGAAGCGAGAGTAACAGACTTAAGACACAGGGGCCGATCAGAATCTTATATAAGAAATATGATAAACAGCTTTGAACGGAACATTATTCCGGCTTTAGGACAGAAACCTATCTCCGAAGTCACGAGAGAAGACTTGGAGGTTCCGTTGATGAGGCTGGCCTCGGAAGGCAAAAAGAGGACTTATAACGATCTCCTGACGATTTGGCAGGGACTGACGAACTTCGCGGAAGTCGAGAATCCTGCGCGCAAGATTCGCGCGCTTCGGATTCCCTCGAGGCAGATAAAGATGTCGGTAAGCGACATACGAAAAGTTCTATCTATTACCGGAGGTCCGGACGATCCATTTCGAAGTGTCGGTGCAATGGCGGTTGATCTGGCCGTTTGTACTTTGGTTCGTTCTGGTGCGTGCTCACAGGCGGATATCAACGATTTTGATCTAGAAGCGGGTACGTGGACCGTTCCTGGAGATGTTGAGAAAACAGGACTGCCATTCACGTTATCTTTGAACACAAGAGCAATGATGGTTGTGAACGCGGCGCTGAAGAAAAGGGCAGGCCTTCGTGAGCTGCCTCAGTCCAATACATATCTTTTCCCGCACCGCGACAATCCGGATGGTCATATTCGACAAGATAGCCTTTTGCAAACCTGGCGCAGAGCGAACGAAGCGGCAGGTCTCGGTGGAACCCGTGCAACTCTGCACGATGTACGAAGATCTGCGGTGACTCACTTGGTCATGATTGGGCATAGTAGCCGGATAACCGACAAAATCCTACAACACCGCACTGGGGCTGCGGAGTCGAGGGTGGCAACTATCTATTTGGGACATGATTTCTTCAAGGAGAGAAAAGAAGTTCTGGACGACTGGGGGGGTATCTTAATGGGTGAAGAGAGCGTTCTGAAAAATTAGATTAAGACTTAGTAATGTTCGTCAGCGTTTTGGAGCGTCTGTCTAATTAACATAGGGCCCTGCGTGTTTTTCGGCGTGCCCTAGTGTTAAAGATTCGAGGACAGACGAAATGAGTTGTGAGCAGTACATCACTTTAAGTGAAATTGGCAAAATGTGGAATGTCTCGCGATCTACTCTTTGGCGCTTGCGAAAAGATCCGAGCTTTCCTGCTGCTGCACCCTTCAAGGCTGCCATCAAGCGCTACTGTAAGGCAGATATATTGGAATACATGAGTTCAAAAGGAGCTCGCGCCAATGGTAGAGGGTGAGCGTGTGCTCTCCAAACATTCGGCGGCTTTGAAGCAAGAATATAGAAGCTTTCTTCAAAGAGTATCGATGCCGGCCCAATACATCGGAACGATCCGGGTGCGCCATGGTTTGGACTGGATGACAGTGATGGCACTGCTGAGAAAATTAGAGGGCTGGATAAATAGGCGTCTGGTTTCTTCCCGCGGCTGGAAAAAAAGATGCAACGATCATCGGCGTATATATCTGGTTGCGGTAATGGAGGGACTCTCATCCTCGCATAACAATCACAATCACCTGATCTGGCTAAGTAAATCGCAGTTTTGCGAGGACGCGCTTCAGCAGGGGGTAGAAAAATTCGTCTCTCGGGACGGACGGTTTTATCGGCCATGGATAACGAAGGTCGAAACTGAACGCCTTCCCGGTTTGGTCTCCTATATGAACAAGGAGCATAAAATGTGTGAATTTGATCTCGGTAATCCCGAGTTCCCAGACCGTATATATTGGCCTGGCGGGAAGTTCTGATTTCTTCGACGCCGACGCGCGGAGAAATTCCGAAGTTCAAATCTTGTCCTGTTGCTCTTGCAACGGGAAAGTGAAACTATTCCCAGAGTAATCGAGACGTGAGTCTTGGACTGGATTGAGCCTAATATGACGAACATGTCTAACGAAAAGCGGTTGGACATCATTGAAGCCGCGAGACAGTTAGCAACTGTGTATGGAGGGACCGAACCCGACGTTGCAAACGCTCCATATCGTCTTCCTGCAATACAAATGATTTTTAGCTGCTATCCTTATGGAAGCGGGCTTGGGAAACTCTCATTCTATCATGGAGGTGGTAGCTTCTGGATAGGAGAGCTTGATGCGTGCGAGATCGAAGTGCGTGAAGAGAATCGGGTCGTGGTTAGAGCCTTGAGGGAGTATTGGAACAGCTTAGAGACACATCAGCGACTATGGATGGAGGCACAATTAGTCTGTGCAGTGCTCTGGAAGAGCGCGGCCAACCATACTGTGTTCGCCAGAGAGGATCTCATGATACCTCTATGGTATTTCTGAGATTTCCGGCATTGTGCGAGAATAGTCAGTCCTCATGATCTTCAGCTTCTCAGATGCAGGATACCTCATCTGTCGTCGCCCCCATCCGCAATCACGCTTTTTATATGAGCACGCGATTTTCCTGGGTCAGGTCCGCAACCACCTCTTTGAGGTCCCGCATCTCACGGCGCTTCTCCACGACTTTATCGCTGGCTGGGTGTCGCCCGCCAGGCGCTTCTTGCCAGCCCCCATGAAATCCATCGACCAGCTATAATACGGGCTCTGGGCAATTCCCTCTCGGCGAAAAAGCTCGGCGATCGAGTGCTCGCCGAGCATGCCCTTCAGGACAATGCGGATCTTTTCTTCAGCTGAATATTTGCGCCGGGTGCGGCGCTTCACCGACTTCATATGGTGCTAGGCACTTTCGGATTACGGCTAATCAACACTCCTTAGGTTAGTTACGATGAGCCAGAAATTCTCCTTAAGCAGAAACAAAAAATGCCCACGGTTCGCTGATCCGCTACAGGCGTACGCAAGCCGAGTCCCGTCCTTATTGAATCAATTGAAAATGAGCATTTAACTCAAAAGTAGTGCGGAGCGCTTTTTTTTAATTGATCATAAATTGATGTTGGAATTACCGAGGCCTACAGAGAAATGAGCATCAGCCAAGTAACAAGTCGATCTGCTGTACTGGATGCAATTAGTGAGTTCCGAATGGACGGAGATGCTTTCTTGGAGAGGTACGACCGAGGCCAGGCCCGTGAGTATTTCTTGAAATATGAAAACGAGTTGTTTCCCTCAAAAGCAATTATTGCCGGCGCATATAAACACCAACATGGGGAAAGCATCGGAAACTTTAAGGGCGGTAAACGGGTCGCTCAGCAACTTCAAAAGTTGGGCTTCGAAGTTGTGAGGATGCAGGACGGAAAGGAACAGCCCATTGAAACAGAAGTTGGCGATCAAGCGCTAACAGCTCTGCCGTTTGTCGTCGGTGAGGAATACAATCGACGGGCTGATATTCACGGCGTTTACGGAGGGCAGTGGCAAGGCGGAATTTCAACACCCGCCCAGTTTCCCTATGTCTTCATCTTTACCGGAGATTCCGGAGAGCAGTACGGCTACGAAGACGGCTGGTTGGGAGACGGAACAACATATCTTTATACGGGTGAAGGCCAAAGAGGGGATATGGCCTTCAAGGGTGGCAATGCGGCGATCCGGGATCACGCTGAAGAGGGAAAAGCCCTCTTGCTCTTTCAGGCTTTAGGAAAAAGCAAACCCGTAAAATTTTTAGGCTATTTCAATTGCGCCTCTTGGGAGTACCGCCAAGGGCTGGATGCAGATGATGCGCCGCGTCAAACAATTCAGTTCCAATTGGTTCGAGATGATGCCGTTGTGAACGACGATGAACTACTAGAAGACGATGAAGTTTCTGAAGTTGCTTCGCTTGAAGATCTTCGAAGGGCTGCTTACGACGCGGTGCCCGCTCCTAGAAATACTAAGCCCAAAGTAGCGGCACGCCTTTACCGCAAAAGAAGTGCTGCAGTGAAACGATACGTGCTTGCGCGGGCGGGGGGCGTATGCGAGCTCACTGGTGAGCCTGCGCCATTCATTACAAAAGATGGCCAGCCATACCTTGAAGTCCACCACACACTCAAGCTGTCAGATGGTGGGCCTGATCACCCGCGCTGGGTTGCGGCGATTTCTCCGAACGCACATCGTGAGATTCACTTTGGCGAAAACGGCAATGAACTGAACGAGCGGCTAAAAGCGATTGTTGGTGGTTTGGAGAAAGACAAGAAGGTCTAGGTCGACATTATCCGGATAATTGTTCGGCCCCCATTTTATGAACCACTTTGCATTAGAGTTTCTGGGACTGGTGGACGCATGCCGAGCACTTGGAGAAGCCGGACACGATTTTATTGTTTGAGCCAGGTGTTGATGACGGTTTGGACCTGATCGAGCGAGATAAACCACTCGGTATTCAGGATTTCATGGCGCAGCGTTCCATTGAAGCGTTCATTGTATCCATTCTCCCATGGGCTGCCCGGATGCATGCGCAGCGGCTTGATGCCGACCCTGGTCAGCAAGTCTTGTAAGCCTGCAGCGACAAACTCGGGCCCATTGTCGGATCGGATATGGTCAGGTTTCCCCTGCTTGAGTGGTAGCGGATAGAATGCCTTCAGAACGTCGGCTGAGCCCATCCTGGCGCGGACATGCTTGCGGGTATATTCGTCGAGCACGGTCAGCATCTTGTAAGGCCATCCAGAACTCAGTTGTCCAGTTCCAAGTCGGCCACGATCCGCTCCAGCGGGGCGTTCTCTTTCTCCTGAGCTTTCTTCTCGGCCAGTTGGGACTTACTCACACCACCTAACCTCTTGCGCCAATTGTAGTACGTCGCATCGGACACGCCTGCCTGGCGACACGCACTCACAACTTCCAGCCCCTCAGCCAGCGAAAGCTCGATCTCCCGTGACAACCGAAGAACGGCCTCATCCGAATGATGATCAGTATGTATCCTATTGGGGTAGCTAACTTTTAGTCGGGTAGTTCAATTGTAGTTGCGATTGCCCCAAAGGTCTGACGGGCAATCCAGTCCCCAAACACCGCGATGCGCATTGCGGGCCTGACGCTCTTCATCGGCATAGGCGCCATGACTGTAGCGCGGCCAATCCCTTGCCCATCCTTCGCTCACCATAAATTCCGCAAGGCTTTGGCCTCCGACCTCGCAATCACCAATGCTTCGACCGTACTGGTCCTTGCTGCTGATGTCGCAGATAACGCTGCGCTGGCCTACGAAGTCAGACAAAGCGAAGGCAGCCTTCTGGTAGACATTGACCGACCCACACTTCGAACCGCGCTCGGGAGAATCAAAGCCACTGAGTCGAATGCGTTCGCCGTGGATCTCGATTGTGTCTCCGTCGACGACGGAAGCGATGCCGGTCAACGTATCGCGATCAGACCGTGGGGCGTCACCACTAGCATAGTTGCAGGATGCCGCGATCACACTGGCGACCAGTACAATCCCAATAACTCTCATCGCTTACCTCCCCATTCCGTTTCGTAACATGCCTTAACTCGGCGATCACAAATACGTTGAAGCGAATAGCGCATTAGCCCGACCGTTCAAGTATTCGCCAGGCTCGTTTGGAAAGGCGGACTAGCAATTTGATCTTGTTAATCGGATACCTCCGCCGAGCAGTGCTCCGAACAGTCACGCCAAGCTTATCCATAGACCGAGATAGGCGCTTCCACTCCCTGCGCCTTTTTCGTTGTTTCAGGAACTGTCGATAAGCGTGAATCATTTAGGGGATCTACTCACGGATGCTGCTCTGGCGAAAAGTAAGCAGGCCCCGCCCAGGAGCTGAGGTCTTGTACTTCGTATTTATAGAAGTGGCTCTCTACGGCACCCATCAGTTGCTTGTATCTGAGTTTGTCCTGACGTCCGGTCATATCATAGACCTGCACGAAGAACCGGCAATCGCGCTCCTCAGATATATCGAAAAGCGGCTTCGTCATCGTACGAAACTGTTGTGCTGATAGCGGCTGACCGAACATCTCGCGGGATGATGGTAGAACCTTTTGTTCATCGGCCCATTCTGGAAGTTTGTTGTCGTGAATCACTATTCCATCAGGCCTTAGCGCGATGCTATATATATAGTCAGGCGTTCCGACCTTACGGGCCCAGCATGCCGGATAGCCTAACCCGTCTTGCTTGAGGCGCCTTGACGCGTTAGCCAATTGCCCTTGAAGTCTTTCTTGCGAGCGCTGTAAATCTCTCAATGCTTTGCGCATTTCCTCAAGCTCTTGCTTAGTCTTTAGTGCCGTTTCCTCGGCATCGTCTCGATCCGGACTATCCGCTGGTGGAAGAATGCGATCTAAATCGCTAGCCAGTTGGAGGAGCGCTTGTATCTGCTCTGGCGACAGTTCGGGGGGGAAGAACTGCTTCATTATATCTCCACGTGCAGCCGCCTTTCGGACTGCATCAGCATCTCGGACTCCGTTCTTCGCCGCCTCTTCTATGATGTTGCTAACTCGACCGAGTTCTTCAAGCTTCCTTGCAGACTCTTGTGCTTTTTCGGTCAGAATTGCCAATTGGGCCTTTGCAGCGTCTCGCTCACTTATGGCCAGCGTCAGTTCCCCGAAGAAGTCATCAAAGTTTTGCTCCGCGTCAGTTGGATAAGAGGCTTGTATAGCTTCAATTGCCGCAATCTTGGGCCGCAAAACATCAACCTCGGTCTGTAATAGGTCCCGTTCGGTATTCTTCGTGACGATGATGGAGCCGAGGGCAAGCAGAATACCAAAGAGGATTAGGAGCAACGCTTCGGCGACAGTAAATCCAAGCACCAACCCCCGTCGATATGACTGACGTGTTTCGTTGATGAGGTTCGCGCTCATGTTTTTTCTAGCCGCTGAATGATATAGTCCGCCATGTCGGCCAGATCGGAACGGACCTTAGATATAGCCTTCTCACTTTCAGCCATTCGGTCAGCAAACTGATTGCCGCTCCTCATGAAGTGCTCGGATACAGCGCTGAGATCGTCGACTGTGCGTTTGATGGACGCGAGTACTTCACCAATGTCTGAAGCGTCTTTCTGGTTTCGCCTTTCGAGGCTGTCAAAAGTCGTATTCAACCGATCCTCCGCCGTCTCGCTCAAGGATACGATAGAAGATCTCGCTCGTTCAGCATCTTCGGATAGCCCAGCGATTGCCGTCGTCATAGCCTCAACGCCGGCCCCAAGGTCTGCCACGTTGCCCAGGCTATTCCTGAGATCTGATGCCGCCTGGCTTAAGTCAGAAGAAGCTGCATCGAACTTCTCTGCCTGGGTGCCAAGTTTCTCAGTACCATCAAGCGCGTTCTTTATTCGGGCGGATTGCTCGTCGAGAGCATTGGCATGGCGCTCAAACGCTGCATTCAGTTTATCCAGCGCCATCTGCACTGGTTCAACAAACGAATTTTCATCGACTTCGAGTGCGGCAACTGAACGCTTATGCTGAGCGAGCGTTTTCTCCATTGCCTCGGTAGTGCGAGCTAGCGTGCTCTCAACGGCTTCATCTACCGATTGCTTTAGTCCAATTTGGAAGTTCCGAAGCTCTCGCGCGCTTTGCTCTAGCTCAGTACGAAAATCTCGAGATAAAGTAAGCAAACTCGCACGCGTTTCCCGCTCAACATCAGCAGGGTCATCCCGCATTTGCGAGATAATCACCCTAAGCATTAGCCCTGCGATGGTGGTCACAAGGGCGATTCCGAAGTTACGAAGTATTGCATCAGCCGCATTTGGGTCGTTCGACAAGCGAACGATCGCGGCGGCCAGGCTCATCAACGTGTACAGCAAACCAAGATAATAGACGTTGTCGCCGATCTGGTCTGCGCGCGCCCGCATAGATGGAATCCAATAGGTGCCGACCGCATAAGCAAGTAGCAGAGCTAAACAGACCGACATTGAGTAGAGCTTGGCGAAGTCACCCACTTCAATGGCAACAATGGTGAGTGCCCCAACAATGGCAAATACAGCGAATAACCATTTACCAGTACGGTCTTGGAAAGTACTCGTAGACCTCGACAGCTTCTGGGCTTCGGAAATGCTCATGTATCAACCCTCAACCGAATAAACACGAGTGATCACACCATTGAGATGAGCAACGTATGCCTGCCAGAATGCAATGTGATCACTCCCTTGAACATTCGACTTAGTATTCCGACGCAAGTACCAAAGTTCGACTGAAGCGCCTTTAAGGTCTGTTCTTAGCCGCGCAAATTCAGCGTTATCAAAGTTCTTGTTTCGAATTTGAGAAAGTTGATAGTGATTGCGTTCGCCATCATATTCCAACATATCCGAGATGATTATCAGTCTTCTCTCGGTAGTTGCCGGCCATTTTCCGAACCCCTTGACTGAAGCGGCCTGGATGGCGCGCATGAGTGGAGTTGATTCCGACTGTTCATCGATAATCAAATCATGAAACGCCTGTTGAAGTGGACCGACGAATTCGCTTCTATATTTTTCCCAGAGCTTTTCCGGGTTTGAGATGACTATATTTGCGTTGCTTCCGTCGCCTGGGCGGCACCGATCAAAGAGAGGCGTAAGCAAATCAACATCGTCGCTCACGGAGAAAAGCTCTACTCGCTCACCTTCTTTCAGCGTATCAACTATGTTATCGATTTGGTTGGCAATAGAAGCCCGCTGGACCGCGTTCAGACTATCAGTGGCATCCACCAAAATGACCGTCACGCGCGATGGCTGAGATTGTGCACACAATGTTTGCGGATCGTATTTTGGGGCATTTGCGCGTAGGAAAGCACTGCCAAATAAGATCCCAATTGCTATGAAAATAACCACGCCAACGATATATTTGTGTGCCGATCCGTTGTTTGAGTGTTGTCGACGAGAACGGGGACTGCGCCTGGCCATCAGAGATCTGCCTCGTTTAGCTCGAATGATGAAAGTTCATTGAGGCGGGCGTAAGCCGCTTCAAGATGAGCGTTCAATTCTGTAAGACCCGATTCTAGGACGTCCATACCGCTTTCGATATCTCTTAGGCGGCTTATATCACTTTCTATCTCCTGCACGGGGGCAGTCAGCACCATTGGCTCTAGCGTCCAAAGCGGTTCATTAAAATGTGGCGGTGGAGGTTCGGTCCTGACGGATACATTTCTCTCTCGATAAAGAGTTGCAAGCTCCTCGGAGGTGGCTTGTAGATAATTACTATAATCGGCCAGATCCGATTGTAGATGTTCCACCCTTTTCTGAATTTCTATCGCCTCTGACTGCGCATTCGCAATACGCTGACGAGTGGCGACCAGTTCGTTACTATGTGTTTCGAATGCCTCTGCGATGGATTCGACTGCATGCGCGCGTTCTTCATTGAACGCGTCTTGCGCATCCTGACGATATCCGTCGTACTTTGAGTACCCCGGTATTGGATCGCGATACGCCAAGGCATCGATCATCGTTACTAGCGAGACCGCGAATCCCACAGTGAACAGTACCCAAGACTGCATCGATGCCAGTCCGAACGGTGAGGCAATCAATGCTCCTAAAGCTTCTGCCTTTGCGGCATCCGGATCGAAATTGGAAAGTGCATCACGAAAATGAGCTACGCCAAGATTGAATACCAACGCAAAACCAAGGAGGAGTGATAATCCCGCGCAACCCAAGAGTTTTCGGTACAGCTCTCGGCGCCAAAGCTGACGCACGCCCCAAAACACAATTAGCCAGCAAATCGAAATGTTGATTGCTGGTATCAAAACGGCTTCGAGCGCTGCGCCGAGAATTCCAGCGTCGTTGCCGGCTTCGAAAAAGAAATACGAGTTCGCCGCAATTTCGAGCAGCGCCACCAGTGCGACTGGTGTCAACGCTTTCCAGAGATCCAGAGGCGGCCTGGGCGACCGCTCGATTTTTTGTTTCTCTTTGAACTTGCGGAAATCTTCAGTCTTCCGCCTCACCTCGCGTTCCGGTTCGGTTAGCAGAGCAACTTCTTCGGTAGCCTTCTGCTCCAAATCAAGACCAGCACGCTTTGCCATCGTTCTTAACTTGGCAACTTCCAGCCCCTCGCTGCTGGCCTTCACCCGACCTGAATAAATTTCCAGCACGCGCCGTGCCTCTTCTAAAGTGGTGCCCCGCCAGTTATCGCATCGCCGACGAATTTCGAGTTCGGTCGAGGAAGGTGACGTCGCATCAGGCGGGGGGACATTCTTGTGGCCATCTTCTTCTCCCTTGGCTTCCAGACGCAGTTCGTCCTTTATCCGGTCAACATCGATGGCCGAGAAAATCTGGGTACCTGGAATATAATCGTGCCGAGGGCGAAAAATCCTTTTCGCCATTGCGTTTAGAGACATTCAAACCCCTTTGATTTACATGGGGATTGTTCGCACGCGAAGAACGCATGAACAAGGTCATAATCTCAAGCCCAAATTGAATTGTCTTTGAACCCTAGGCGTATACGCGTGGAGCCAACTGGCACTTGTATATGGGGTGGCTCATCGTGTGCGGCTTACGCAAACATTCTCTTCGTGACGGCGTTCACGCTCCTGCCTCCTGTGAGGAGGGCGGTAGGAGCGCGGCGACCAATACATACTCAGCTCCCTTGACCAAATGGGTTTGACCTATACGACGAAGCCGAACGGCTACGGGGAGGGGGCTGGATAGCATCATGCCGCGTCGGAAGGTCGTCGAGCTCTTCGGGCGGGGTGAACTGCGCGACTCTTGCCTGCATGAGCTGAGGCGTGCTGATGGGACCCTCACGAGACGGGAGGTAGCCAGATATATCCGGGAGCTATGCGGCGATAATCCGAATGACAGGAAGTGCCTGTCGGACACGGCGCGGTGGATATCAAAGTGCCTGAGAAATGAAAGTGCTGCCGGGCAGGTTTGTCGCACGGCAGCACTTCGGGGGGGAGCTTTGGTTTGGGGATTGAAAAAGTTAGATGGCTAGCTCCAGCTGGTCAGAATTTGTGGACGTTTTCCACTTGTCTTGATCCATCCCCATTGTTCGGATAAGCCGCTTTGCGCTGAACTCCGGTTTGGTTTCACCTTCGCGCTTGTCTATCAAATCATACAGTTCGCCAATTATTTCACTACCCTCCGGTTGTGCGGCCGGAGAAGTGAGAAACAGAGTTCTCAACGCCAGATCCGCAGGTCCAGGGAGTTGCGTTTGAGCTTTCTCCCACCGCGCAAGCGTCTGTTGATCCACTCCAAGTTTCTTCGCAAGTTCGCCCTGTGTAAGATTCATATGAGCGCGCAGAAATCGGATTTCTTGTGGTGTTAGCTCGTTCTGTTCAGTGGCAATTGAAATGCCAATGGCCTTCCAGAGCCCTTCCACGTTGGTGATCCGAACATACTCTTTGCCGCTTACTTCCTGTAAGGTGTAACCGCTCGTTAGGTACACGTTATCCAGACCGCATTGCGTGTAGTGATAGGTATCTTTGTGTGCGTCACCGACGCAGGAATAAACTCTGCTCTTAGTCATCGCATATCCTCCCACTCGACGGTTGCGACCAAAAGGCTGTCTCCGGCCAGCAGGACCGTGACAACACCAACTTCTCTTCTTCCTTTCACTCTCTTTGTCATCTTACATTTCCATTCTCCGACTCCCTTACCAGGGCGCACATCCTCAATGTAGCCCGCGCGAAGTGCGTCGAATATCATTTTATCTGTGATTCCACGCTCGTCCTGACGCTCTAACGAATGATCTGTGGGGATCAAAACATTGCTAGAATCCTGAGCGAGCGCACGTATTTTGCTCTCAAGCAGTTCTGGCCTTCGAGCAAATATATGCACTGTTTTGGGCGTTGGATCATCAGACACACTTTCTATCAATATGATAGCTCTCTAACTGTCAATATGATAGGAAGGTTGCATTAATTTTTTTTGAACGCCCAGATGCAGTTTTGTCGCAGTCGCTGCTGCCAATGTCCAAAAAATTCCCGGTCTACAGGCGCGGCCATCGCATTTCTTAGAGCCCGCCCCGCTGGGGCGCCATTGCGTTCCCGGCGATGGTCTTCCTGCTAAGCCCTGCGCGCGGCATACTGGTTAAGGTATTTCGAAGAAGCGAAGTGATGCTGGCTGAGCACCATTTGGCGCAGGAAGGAGAAAAGGCTCTCGGCATTGTTCGTATGGGGGCCGGAACGGAGGTTGGAGGTTTCCTTATGGTTGATCCTGGCTTTATCGTGCGGGCAACCAGATCGAAGCCACCAGTTACCTCAAGCGTTAGGCGCCTTTCTAGGAGCAAAGTCGAGGGTGCGAATTGATTCGCGGCACCTAATTGGCACCTAATTTCCAGAGAGTTCTCGGCGAAGTGTTCGACCCTGTCGTAAATACTGGCGATCCCGGCGCGATTCGAACGCGCGACCTACAGATTAGGAATCTGTTGCTCTATCCTGCTGAGCTACGGGACCGCTGGGTGGGTTCGGCTATACGGTAATTGCGACGCGGATTGAAGTCGGCAATTTCCGGCTCTACGCTGCCGGGAGCAGGGCTGTGCGTGCGCCTGCGACAAGCTAGATGGACGGATTGGATGGCGCGAGCGACAGCAGGGTTCTGGATCCTTACGATCCTGGCTGCGTGCAATGCGGCGGGCCCGCTGGACGGTCTTGAGCCGGGAGAGCGGGGCCGGGTCGTGCGGGTCGTCGACGGCGATACGATTGTGCTGGATACGGGCCAAAGCGTCCGCCTGGTTGGTATCGAGGCCCCATCCGGCGGGTACAGGGAGCGCGAGCCCCAACCCTATCACACCGAGTCCAAACGCATGATGGAAGACATGGTGCTCGGCCGGGAGGTCCAGCTCCATTATGGCGGACTGACGCGCGACCGGTATGACCGCGCGCTCGCCCATGCGCAGACGGTGGATGCGCTCGGGCCGACATTCTGGCTCAATGCGGAGATGGTGAAACGTGGCGGCGCGCGGGTTCGGGTCTATCCGGACACGGCAGCCGCGAATGCACCCCTTCTGGAGTTCGAGCGCGACGCACGACGGCAGGAAACTGGCCTGTGGCGAGCGATGCAGTATCGCATACCCTATGCCAGCGACCTGCCGGATACTTTCGAGGGCTTCCAGCTCGTGCGGGGGCATGTCGTCGATATGCAGGGGGCGGACGGATATGGGGCTGTCTGCGACCTCTTGCTTGAGGGCTCCCTGCTGAAACTGCAAATCCAGACAGCGGCTGCGTCGCTATGCCAGGAAGCGCCCGGGCATATGGTTCTGGCGCGCGGTTATGTGCGCGGCAAGGAGATGGAAATCTCCCATGCGCTCAATTTCGAGTTCGTGGAGACCCCGACGAATTAGGTGCCGGGCAGAAGACCCGCTTCGTCCGGGTCGCCGACAATGCGTTCGAGCGCGCGGCGCAGCTTGCCGAGGGCCTGATGTTCGATCTGACGTACACGCTCTTTCGAAATTCCCAGCTCATGTCCCAGGGTCTCCAGCGTGACGGAATCCTCGCAGAGGCGGCGCTGCATGATGATATGCGTCTCGCGTGGGTTCAGCGCCTTCAGCGCATTGGCGATCCATTCCTTGCGGCGCGTGGAGTCCCGCGACTCCATGACCTGCTGTTCGGGAATGGGCGCGGCGTCGGGCAGGAGGTCCTGCCACTCGCCATCGCCATCCACCGCCATGGGCGCGTTGAGAGATCGGTCGGAAGCGGACAGGCGCGACGCCATGTTTTCCACGTCGCGCTCCGGTACGCCGAGATGCTCGGCAATCCATGTCCGGTTTTCCCGGGTCATCACACCGTCGCCAGTATCGTCGATGCGGGCGCGCAGGCGCCGCAGATTGAAGAAGAGCGATTTCTGGGACGAAGTTGTCCCCGTGCGCACAATCGACCAGTTGCGCAACACAAAGTCCTGGATGGAAGACCGGATCCACCAGCTGGCATAGGTCGAGAAACGTACTTTCCGGTCAGGCTCGAACCGGGCGGCGGCCATCATCAGGCCGACATTCCCTTCCGAGACGAGGTCCGGCATGGGCAGGCCGTAATGGCGGAATTTCGAAGCCATGGCGATCACGAGGCGAAGATAGGCGCGGGTCAGTTCATGCAGGGCGCGCTCATCTTCTTCCTCGCGCCAGCGGCGGGCAAGATCCAGCTCATGCTCGGCTTCCAGCATCGGCGCCTTCATCGCCTTTTTCACATAGGTTCGATCCGCAGGTCCGTTGGAGCTATAGGCATTTGCCATGACGGGTCATCTCCTTCTGCGACGGGCATGTTGCCAAACTAACACAGTCTCTACGGGCTAGAGCGCATGCTGGATCAGAATAGTTCCCAACTTTAATCACTTTATGGAGAGCGCCATGAGGAGCGCGGCCCGGGCTTGACCTTGTGGCGACATCGCCAGTACGGTTTTCGGAACATTAGGCGAACGAAGTTGAGGCGCTCATGGCTGAGCTGGCAGATATTGGCATTCCGGACTCGCGGGCC
>TARA_R110002051_G_scaffold221758_1_pt1 | contig 16746 bp, 13 predicted proteins | sample TARA_R110002051 | Tara Oceans TARA_R110002051 (sample SAMEA4397023) | marine metagenome | biome: Polar Biome; feature: [MES] marine water layer (ENVO:01000295) within the mesopelagic zone...; material: water (ENVO:00002006), including particulate matter (ENVO:01000060) such...
AAAAAAGGGCCGCATCCGAGAGGAATGCGGCCCTTTTTGTTTGCGGTGTTCAGGTTTGCGGCTCGTATGTCACGGTGCCGGAATCATAGGCGGCCCGGCAATCGCTGGCGTCGGCGAGCATGTTGGATTCGAGCAGTTCGAGCGCGCCGCCACGCCCCTGAAAACGGGGGTCGTCGCACACGCCATCATAGGCCGAAGCGCTTGAATCATCGCCGAAATTGATCCGGAAATCACCGTTCGAACCGCTGTCCGAACCCTCTTCGGCAAGCGTTACGGTGCCCTGGGAATAGGCGGTGGAACAATCGGTGGCATCGGCCATCAGATGATCGTCGAGCGCAACACCAACTCCCGAGCCGGTAAAGCGCGGATCGTCACATTCGGCATCGTTGGAATAGGTGCCCGAATCATCGCCGAAATCGATGCCGTCGATCATCGTGGTGCCCGAGCCCTCGCCCATATAGGTCACCTCGCCAGCTTCCAGAGCCTCACGGCAGTCGGTGGCATCGGCCATTTCGTGGCTCGTCAGCGAGCCGCCAAAGCGGGGATCGTCACACTCGCCATCATTGGCAAAAGTGCCTGTATCGTTACCGAAATCGATGTCGCCCGCGACGGCATCACTGCTTGTATCGTCGGGCGCATCATAGGTTACCACTCCGGCCTCATAGGCTGTGCGGCAGTCGGTGGCATCGGCCATCTCGTGGCTGGCGAGCGAACCGCCGAAGCGCGGATCGTCGCATTCGCCGTCATTGGCCCAGGCGCCAGAATCGTCACCGAAATCGATGTCGCCGTCCGGCTGTACCGCGCCGCTGACTTCATTGGAGGCTTCGAAGGTTACCACTCCGGCCTCATAGGCTGTGCGGCAGTCGGTGGCGTCGGCCATCAGATGGCTGTCGAGGGTGCCACCGAAACGAGGGTCGTCGCATTCCTGGTCGTTTGCCCAGGCGCCCGAATCATCGCCAAAGTCGATCTCGCCGGCGTCCTGCGCGGCCGGGGCGACGGGCTCGTCGGCCGCAACAAGGGTGACTTCGCCCGCTTCAAACGCGGCCTCGCAGTCCGCTGCGTCGCGCATTTCATCGACCGGGCTGCGGATCAGCGCCGCGCCAGGGCCTTCGAAGCGTGGATCGTCGCACTGGCCGTCGTCGGCCCAGGTGCTCGAATTGTCCCCGAAATCGATATCCTGAGCCAACGCCGGCGCGCCAAGCGTAAGACCGAGAGCGAGCACGGCGCTGCTCATCATCAACCTGGTTGCTTTCATTAAAGTCTCGTCCCTCTTACTGGCCGGTTTGCACCGCGCTTTTGGGTTGGGTTGTGAGCCGAGTGAACAGCAAAATCCCGCAAATTACCAGTGCCGTTCCCACGCCATGGATCGGCGTGAAGGGCTCACCGAGAATGAAAATGGCGAGAACAATGGTCAGGATCGGCGAGATATTGCCGAACACCGCCGTTCGCTCGGCGCCCACCATGCCGATGGCTGCGGCAATGATGGACACCGGGGCGACAGTGGCGGCGAGCGCCAGCGCCAGCAGGATGGAAAAGGCCCCGGGCGGGATTGCCAGACCAGCCATAGGATGGGTGGCCAGAAAATGGATGAACACAGCACTCGCCGCCGCGATCATCGCAATGGCGGTGAACAGTCTTGGGCCCAGTGCATCGATCAGCGGCTTTGCAAACAGCTGGTAGAGCGCATAGGCCAAAGCGCTGGCCAGCGCGAACAGCGTGCCTGCCACGACACTCTCGCCTTCGATCACCATGTCATGGCCAAAGATCACCCCGATGCCCAGATAGGCCAGAAGCGCCGCGCCCACGACAGATGCCCTGAGAGGGCGGTGGAACAGCACCGCACCCAGGATCAGGACCATGAACGGATAGGTCAAAAGCACCAGCCGGTTGAGCTGGGCGGTGATGAGGTCGAGGCTGAGAAAGTCGAGAAAACTCGCCCCATAATAGCCAAGGATGCCGATGGCTGCAGCGCCGGCAACCGAGCGCGCCGGCACGGGCCTGTTGGCCTGGCGCCCCCGCCCGGCGCGGCGATCGCGGTAGGCCAGAAACCCCATAAGGGCAAAGAACGGCGTCGCCAGAAGCATGCGCCAGGTCAGGGTGGTTATGGCATCGAGGCCCTGCGCGTAGGCGAGCTTTACGAAAATGCCCTTTGTGGCAAACAGGGCCGCGCCGAGCGCAGCGAGTGCGAGACCGGTGAATTGATCCCGATCGGATGAAGATAAAGCGGACATGGGGAGGTACTGGCCAGAATAATGTCCGGCGATCCTATACCCCCATTGCGCCGGGCGCTAGCGGCGCGGATGGGCTGCGCGGTAAGCCTCGAGCAGCCGCTCGCCGTCGATATGGGTATAGATCTGGGTGGTCGAGAGCGAGGCGTGACCCAGCAACTCCTGGATAGCCCGCAGATCGCCGCCCCGTGCCAGAAGGTGGGTGGCAAAGGAATGACGCAGCGCGTGCGGTGTTGCCGATGCCGGCAGGCCCATGGCGCCGCGCAACTGCTCGAGACGCAACTGAATCAGGCGAGGGCTGAGCGGGCCGCCGCGTACACCGCGAAACATGGGCTCGCTGGGCGAAACGGTGAACGGGCAGAGCCGGAGATAATCCTCGATGGCTGTCCTGACCGGCGAGATCAGCGGCACCAGCCTCACCTTGTTGCCCTTGCCGGTTATCCGCAGGGTCTTGGCGTCGAGATCGGCGCGGGTCAGGGCCAGGGCCTCGGAAATGCGCAGGCCGGCGCCGTAGCACAGGGCGATTGCTGCGGCATCGCGCGCTGCCACCCAGGGTCGGTCTTCGAGCTCGTGGGTTGCGGGGCCGGCGCCTTTCGCTTCGGATGCCGAGAGCGGCTTGGGCAGGGATCGGGGCAGTTTTGGCGTGCGGATTACCGAAAGTGCCTCGAGCGCCATGATGCCTTCGCGTTCGAGATGGGTAAACAGCGATTTTATGCCCGAAAGCGAGCGGGCAAGGCTGCGCGAGCTCAGATCATTGCGGCGGCGGGCGGCGAGAAAGGCGCGCAGATCGGCTGGTCGGAGCGTCTTGAGGTCGGCGATGTCGACGGTTCCGCCAAGGTGGCTGGACAGAAATGCCATGAACTGGTCGACGTCGCGACCATAGGCTTCCAGCGTCCTGGGGGACAACCGCCGGATGGTTGCAAGCTCGCGCCGCCAGTTCGATATGTGGGCGCGAAGGGTATCGGAGATGGCAAAGCCGGTGTCGGTCATGGGGCGATGTTAGCGCCCATAGGTTACCAGAGCGCCAATTGGGGCTGGTCGAATCGCATTTGACAATTATGGTGCCCAATGATTGATCTCGTTTCGTTCTCCCAGTGCAAAGGCTCTCGATGACGCTCGGTCCGGTCGTGGCAGTGATGGTGGCGGTCGCCGTCGACGGTCCTTATTCCTATCGGGTGCCCGAAGGAAAAGTGGTCGAGCGTGGATCGATCGTCGTTGTGCCTCTGGGGCCGCGCCCCACGCTCGGGGTGGTTTGGGGAGAGCCCAAGGACAATTTCGCCCATAACCGGCTCAAGGATATCGAGCACGTCTTTGATGTGCCTTCGCTCTCCGAAGAGCTTTTGAAAACCATCGACTGGGTGGCGCGCTATACGCTGGCCCAGCCCGGAATGGTGCTGCGGGGCGCGTTGCGCAGCCGCGAGGCGCTCGATCCGCCACGCCCACTGATTGCCTACAAGCGCGGCGGGCCCGAACCCGAGAGGATGACGGATGCACGGGCGCGGGTGCTCTCGGTGATGGAGGACGGCTACCCCTGGGCCAAGCCAGCGCTGATTGGTGCCGCAGGCGTTTCGACGGCGGTGGTGGATGGGCTGGTCAAGTCGGGCTGCCTGCAGCAGGTCGAAGTTCCGGCTCCGCCGCCGGTCCTGCCGCCCGAGCCCGATTTCGCACCGGCAAAGCTGTCGGAGGCGCAACAGGCCGCGCTCGATCAGATTCGGGCCCATGACAAAGGCGGATTTTCGGTGGCTCTGCTCGACGGGATTACCGGGTCGGGCAAGACCGAGGTGTTTTTTGAGAGCGTGGCCGATATGCTGCGCACCGAAAAGCAGGTGGCAATCATCCTGCCCGAAATCGCCCTGACCCATACCTTCCTCGACCGGTTCGAAAAGCGCTTCGGCCAGCGGGCCGCAGAATGGCATTCGGAAATGACGCCTGTTCAACGGGCCCGGGTGTGGCGGGGCGTTTTGACGGGCGAGGTCAGGGCGGTGATCGGTGCGCGCTCGGCGCTGTTCTTGCCGTTTCGCGAATTGGGGCTTCTGGTGCTCGATGAAGAGCATGACGGCGCCTTTAAGCAGGCCGACCGGGTCAATTACCATGGCCGCGATATGGCGGTGGTGCGCGCTTCGATGGCCGGGGCGCGGGTCATTTTGTCTTCGGCAACCCCAGCAGTCGAATCACGCAACAATGGGGAGACCGGCCGTTACGCGCATGTGCGGCTCGAAAGTCGGTTTGCCGATGCGGCGCTGCCCGACATCACGGCGCTCGATATGCGGGCCGAGGGACCGGAAAAGGGCCAGTGGATCGCGCCGAGACTGGCGCGGGCGGTGTTCGATGCGCTCGATCGTGGCGAGCAGGCCCTGTTGTTTCTCAACCGGCGTGGCTATGCACCGCTGACCCTGTGCCGGTCATGCGGGCATCAATATCAGTGCCCCGATTGTTCGACCTGGCTGGTCGAGCACCGGTTTCGCGGTGTCCTGATGTGTCACCATTGCGGGCACGAAGAGCGGGCGCCCGAGGTGTGCGGCTCGTGCGGGGCCAGCGATTCGCTTGTCGCGGTGGGGCCGGGGATCGAAAGGCTTGCAGAGGAGGTGGCGGAACGGTTCCCCGGCGCGCGGCCGGTCGTTTTGTCCTCGGACATGGGGTCGATGCGCCAGATTCGGGATCGGTTCGCCGAGATCGCGCGCGGAGAATATGACATCATCATCGGCACGCAATTGGTGGCCAAGGGGCATCATTTCGAAAAACTCAGCCTTGTCGGCGTCATCGACGCCGATCTGGGGCTGGCGCATGGCGATCCGCGGGCGGCGGAAAAGACCTTTCAGATTCTGACCCAGGTCACGGGTCGCGCGGGGCGCGAATCGCGTTCGGGCAAGGCGTTCCTTCAGACCTACCATCCCGACCATCCGGTGATGAAGGCGATGGTAAGCGGAGATCGGGAGGGGTTTTACAATCACGAACTCATGGTTCGGCGGCAGGGTGGCCTGCCACCGTTCGGCCGGCTGGCGGCCCTGATTGTTTCGGGCAATGAGCACACCGAAACGATGGCTTTGGCCAGAGATCTGATGGCCGCGGCGCCGTTGGCAGAGGGGGTCAGGCGGTTCGGGCCGGCCGACGCGCCGGTCGCCATGGTCCGTGGTCGGCACAGGGTGCGTATTCTGGTCCAGAGCCCCAAGGACTTCGATCTGTCGGGCTATGTCCGGTTCTGGCTGGAAACCGGGCCTGCGGCCAAGGGAAATCTGCGCGTTCAGGTCGATATCGATCCCATGAGCTTTTATTGAATGAAGAACTTGTCACGATGCGACATTTGCGACGCCCCAATTTGGCCGTGATGCGCTTGCGTGGCCGGTTTTGGCATGGTAAGGCCACCCCGGAATTCATGGGCATGCCCTTGTTGGCGCTCGCCCTGTCGATCCGAATACATATAGAAAACTATGCCGCCGCCGCCGATTATTGGCGATGACGACGATAAAGGGCGGGGCAAGCAGCGGGGTTACAAGGCTTGAGCGCACCACGATCCGTTCTGTCCAAAATTGCTCGGCCCTATGCGGCAGCGCTTTTTGATCTCGCCCAGGACGGCAAGGTCATCGAGGCGGTCGAAAAGGATCTCGATGCCGTTGCCGGGCTAATCGATTCTTCCGATGATTTTTCGCGGTTTCTGGTGAGCCCGACGATCACCACAGACGTCAAGAGCGCAGCGCTCAGCGCGATCCTCGACAAGGTCAAGCCGGTCGAGCTGGTCGCCAATACGCTGAGGCTGGTGGCCAAAAATGGCCGGCTTTTCGCGCTTGCCGCGATTATTGCCGAGTTCAAGATGCTTGCCGCTGAAGCGCGCAACGAAGTGAGCGCGGAAGTGACTTCCGCCGCGCCTTTGACAAAAGAACAGGAAACTGAACTTGCCGGTGTTCTCAAGGACAAGGTCGGCAAGGACGTTTCCCTTATTACACGTGTCGATGAAAGCCTGATCGGCGGCCTTGTGGTCAAGGTCGGGAGCCAGATGATCGATACCTCCCTCAAGACAAAACTTTCGGCCATGAAGATCGCCATGAAAGGGGTCAGCTAATGGACATCAAAGCTGCGGAAATTTCCGCGATCCTCAAAGACCAGATCAAGGATTTCGGCAAGGAAGCCCAGGTTTCCGAAGTCGGTCAGGTGCTTTCGGTCGGTGACGGTATTGCGCGCGTCTTTGGCCTCGACAAGGTGCAGGCCGGCGAGCTCGTCGAATTCCCCGGCGGCATCAAGGGCATGGCGCTGAACCTGGAAGCCGATAATGTCGGCGTGGTGATCTTCGGGTCCGACCGCGACATCAAGGAAGGCGATACCGTCAAGCGCACGGGTTCGATCGTCGACACCCCGGTGGGCAAGGGTCTTCTGGGTCGCGTTGTCGACGGTCTGGGCAATCCGATCGACGGCAAGGGCCCCATCGAATACACGGAACGTCGCCGCGTTGACGTCAAGGCTCCCGGCATTCTGCCGCGCAAGTCGGTGCATGAGCCGATGTCGACCGGCCTTAAAGCCATCGACGCCTTGATCCCGATCGGCCGTGGCCAGCGCGAGCTGGTGATCGGCGACCGTCAGACCGGCAAGACCGCGATCATTCTCGACACCTTCCTCAATCAGAAGCCCGCCCATCAGGCCGAAGCCTCTGAAAGCGAGAAGCTCTATTGCGTCTATGTCGCCGTCGGCCAGAAGCGCTCGACCGTCGCCCAGTTCGTCAAGATGCTCGAAGACAATGGCGCGCTCGAATATTCGATCGTGGTTGCCGCTACCGCTTCCGATCCGGCGCCGATGCAGTTCCTGGCGCCATTCACCGGCTGTGCGATCGGCGAATTTTTCCGCGACAACGGCATGCATGCGGTGATCGCTTATGACGATCTATCCAAGCAGGCCGTCGCCTATCGTCAGATGTCGCTCCTTTTGCGCCGTCCTCCCGGACGCGAGGCCTACCCGGGCGACGTTTTCTATCTTCACAGCCGCCTTCTCGAGCGCGCTGCCAAGCTCAACGAGAATCACGGCGCCGGCTCACTGACCGCGCTGCCGATTATTGAAACTCAGGCCAACGACGTGTCGGCTTATATTCCGACCAATGTGATCTCGATCACCGATGGTCAGATCTTCCTTGAAACCAATCTGTTCTTCCAGGGCATTCGCCCGGCCGTGAACGTTGGTCTGTCGGTGTCCCGCGTGGGGTCGTCGGCCCAGATCAAGGCGATGAAGCAGGTTGCCGGTTCCTTGAAGGGCGAGCTTTCCCAGTATCGCGAAATGGCGGCCTTCGCCCAGTTCGGTTCGGATCTCGATGCCGCGACCCAGCGTTTGCTCAACCGTGGCGCACGCCTCACCGAACTTTTGAAGCAGCCGCAGTTTTCGCCGCTCAAGACCGAAGAGCAGGTGGCCGTGATCTTTGCGGGTGCCAATGGCTATCTCGACGATCTGCCGGTGCGTGGCGTTGGAGCCTTCGAGAAGGCGCTTCTTTCGCACATGCGGAGCAAGCATGCCGATGTTCTTGGCGATATCGCCAAGGAAAAGGCTTTGACCGACGGGATCAAAGAGCGCCTGGTTTCGGCTCTCGATGCTTTCAAGAAGACTTACACCGCCTAATTCCGGCGACCCGGCTGGCAAGGAGCTTTCGGCGCAATGCCCTCTTTGAAAGACCTAAAAAACCGGATCAACTCGGTCAAATCGACCCAGAAGATCACCAAGGCCATGCAGATGGTCGCGGCGGCCAAACTCCGCCGCGCCCAGGATGCGGCAGAATCCGCACGTCCCTACGCCGAGCGTATGGAAAAGGTTCTGGCCGGTCTTGGCGCTGCCTATGAAGGCCGTCCCGATGCGCCATTGCTGCTTTCGGGCACGGGCAAGGAGGACGTCCATCTTCTGGTGGTTGCAACCGGCGAGCGGGGCCTGGCCGGTGGCTTTAATTCCTCGATCGCCCGGATGGCCCGCGAGCACGCCACAAAGCTGATCGCCGAAGGCAAGACGGTCAAGATCATAACCGTTGGCAAGAAGGGCGCAGATATTTTGAAGCGCGCTCTTGCCAAGCATATGGGCGAGCAGATTTCCCTGCGGGACGTCAAGCAGCTCGGGTATGGTACGGCACAGGAGATCGGCTCGAAGATCCTGGCGATGTATGATGCTGGCGAATTCGATGTCGCCACGCTTTTCTACTCGCGGTTCCAGTCGGTCATCTCCCAGGTGCCGACCGCTCAGCAGATCATTCCGGCCGAGTTCGAAAAGGCCGAAGGTGAAGCGCTCAAGGCCGGTTCGGCGATCTACGAATATGAGCCCGATGAAGAGGCTTTGCTCGAAGATCTTCTGCCGCGCAATGTGAGCGTGCAGATTTTCAGGGCCTTGCTCGAGAACAACGCTTCGTTCTTTGGCGCGCAGATGACCGCTATGGACAATGCGACCCGCAATGCCGGTGAGATGATCACAAAGCTTCAGCTGAGCTACAACCGTCAGCGTCAGGCTCAGATCACCAAGGAACTGATCGAAATCATTTCGGGCGCCGAGGCGCTCTAGGGTAGAGTTAAAGTTATCGCGTTCCGCAGGGAAACAAGTGCAGCCCACTTTTCCCCGGAGCGCTCTGGAAAGGACCAAGACCCATGGCAGAGAACAAAACCGGCCGCGTCTCCCAGGTTATGGGCGCCGTTGTGGACGTGACCTTCGATGGTCACCTCCCGGCCATTCTGAACGCGCTTGAAACCGACAACAACGGCAACCGCCTCGTGCTCGAAGTTGCCCAGCACCTCGGTGAAAACGCCGTTCGCACCATCGCCATGGACACGACCGAAGGTCTGGCCCGCGGCGTCGAGGTTCGCGACACGGGCGATGCCATCGAAGTGCCGGTCGGCGACGAAACGCTGGGCCGCATCATGAACGTTATCGGCGAGCCGATCGATGAGGCCGGCCCGGTCAATACGCCCTCAAAGCGTGCCATTCACCAGCCTGCTCCCGATTTCGTCGATCAGGCCACCCAGGCCGAAATTCTGGTCACCGGCATCAAGGTCATCGATCTGCTTGCGCCCTATGCGCGTGGCGGCAAGATCGGCCTGTTCGGTGGCGCCGGCGTGGGCAAGACCGTTCTGATCCAGGAGCTGATCAACAACGTGGCCAAGGCGCACGGCGGCTATTCGGTGTTTGCCGGCGTTGGCGAGCGGACCCGTGAAGGCAACGATCTTTATTACGAAATGATCGAATCGGGCGTGAACAAGGATCCCAAGGAGAACAATGGTTCTACCGAGGGTTCGAAATGCGCGCTGGTCTTCGGTCAGATGAACGAGCCTCCGGGAGCGCGCGCCCGTGTGGCCCTGACCGGCTTGTCGATCGCCGAAGATTTCCGCGACAAGGGTCAGGACGTGCTGTTCTTCGTCGACAACATCTTCCGGTTTACCCAGGCCGGTTCGGAAGTGTCGGCGCTTTTGGGCCGTATTCCTTCCGCTGTGGGCTATCAGCCGACGCTGGGCACCGATATGGGCGCGCTCCAGGAACGCATCACGACGACCAACAAGGGCTCGATCACCTCGGTGCAGGCCGTTTACGTCCCGGCTGACGATTTTACCGATCCCGCACCGGCATCGACCTTTGCCCACCTTGACGCGACGACGTCGCTCAACCGCGCCATTTCGGAAAAGGGCATCTACCCGGCCGTCGATCCGCTCGATTCCAACTCGCGCATGCTCGACCCCAATATCGTTGGCGAAGAGCATTACCGTACGGCGCGCGACGTTCAGGAAATCCTGCAGCGCTACAAGTCGCTCCAGGACATCATCGCCATTCTGGGCATGGACGAGTTGTCCGAAGAGGACAAGCTCACAGTGGCGCGGGCCCGCAAGGTCGAGCGTTTCATGAGCCAGCCCTTCCACGTGGCCGAGCAGTTTACCGGCGCGCCGGGCATTTATGTCGAACTCGAAGACACCATCAAGGCCTTCAAGGGTCTGGTTGCCGGCGAGTACGATCATTTGCCCGAACAGGCCTTCTACATGGTCGGCACCATCGACGATGCCGTCAAGAAGGCCCAGAAGCTGGCCGCCGAAGCCGCCTGATTGTGAATGTGATCGTGCGGGCCGCCTGTCGGCCCGCACATTTTCCGAACGCTTGAAGAACGGACAAAGACATGGCCGAAGGCGTCAAAGTCGAAATCGTATCGCCTGAAGTTCTCGTTTTGAGTGCCGAAGCGCGCTCGGTGATCGTGCCGGGTTCCGAAGGCTATCTGACGGTCATGGGTGATCATGCGCCGCTGATGGCCGTGCTCAAGCCCGGCTTTGTGACGGTGACCGATACCAGCGGAGCCGTTTCGAACTTTTTCGTGGGTGGTGGGTTTGCCGATATCTCCGATGCGGGTGTCACTATTCTCGCGGAAGAAGCCAAGCCGGCCAGTGAGTTCGGTCGCACTGAAATCGAAGAGCGCATCTCCGCCGCGCAACAGGAGTTGACCGCCACATCGGATGGCGAAGACAAGGGCGAGGCTCAGAACGCGCTCGATACCTGGAAAAACCTCCTGTTGGAAAATGCCACGCTGAGCGGTGCTGCCCATTAGGTTCGGTTTTCGTGCAATCGTGATTGCTCAAGGCGCCGTTTTGGCGCCTTTTTCTTTGCCTTGAGAGTCAAAGCGCGTTGCCTGGGCGCCCTGAGGATGTGTTGTTGTGCAACCGGGCTCCTGTTGCCGGCTCGACCCAATGAAGTTTTAGCAATAGACTTCAAATATAGTTGGATGGACGTCCACGAACCCTTTTAAGGGCGGACTTGCCGCCAGGGAATAGCGCATTGGGCGCTGAGAGGTGTTTGGGCTCTTGCAGATTGAAACGATGATTTAATCATATGTCCGTAGCTTTGCGTGGATTTCCCAGGAGGGGGAAGCTAGTCGTCCACAAGGAGCAAACGGACATGCGGGGCTTAGCCAGCAGAATTCTGGGTCGTATCCCTATGACCACCACGATCGCCGCGATGGTGGTCACTGCAGTGGTGCTTTCGGTCGGGGCCGTCGTTATCGCGGTCTATGTCAATCTTTCGGCCAACAGCGATGCTGTCGCAAGGTCCAGCCAGCAGTCCAATATCCGGACGGCCGCAACGGTTCTGGGCGGCATGGGCGGTATTCAGGTTGAATGGACCGAGGAGGGGGACGTTGCAAGCATCGGCACCTGGGTCATGCCGCGCTTTTACAACGACGACATTACCGATTCGATCGGCCGCATAAGTGGGGAAACTGCTGCGATCTTTGCCTGGAATGCCGAAACCGATTCCTTTGAACAGGTGACGACCTCGATGGTCGACGGCGATGGCAATCGGATCGTTCAGGACCCGATTCCCGCCAATGGTGAAATTCACACCCAGATTCTCGAGAACGGCGCGCTCTTTACCGAGACCGACGTGAACGGTGAGCACTATTATTCGGTCTACCAGCCGATCACCTATCTGTCGGGGACGGACGTTCTGGGTCTGCTGTATGTGGGCGTCAGCCAGGACGCGATCACTGCCGTTGTAACCGACACCATGAACCTGCTCATGATCGTGGCCGGTATCGCGCTTGCCGTGATGTGCGTTGTTTCGATTTTCGCGTCGCGTCTGATCGCGCGTCCAATTCCCATCCTATCGGGGGTGATGGGACGCATCGCGCAGAACGAATTCGACGTCGAAGTGCCCTATACCGACCGCAAGAACGAAGTGGGCGATATGGCCCGCGCCGTGGAAGTGTTCCGAGAGAACGGCCAGAAGGTTGCGGCCATGACCGAAGCCGAGGCGGCGCGGATCATCGCCGACGAGCAGGCACGGCGCGCGATGATGGGCGACCTGCAGGTGGCGTTCGGCAATGTTGTCGATGCCGCAATCGCCGGCGACTTTTCCCAGCGTGTCGAAGCGAGCTTTGCCGATGCCGAACTCAATGGGCTGGCCGGAAGCGTCAACGACCTGGTCTCGACAGTCGATCGCGGATTGCGCGAGACGGCGGGCGTGCTCGGGGCTCTGGCCAATACCGATCTCACCACGCGGGTGATGGGCGAGTATCAGGGCGCCTTCGCCCAGCTCAAATCCGATACCAACGCCGTTGCCGAAAAGCTCTCCGACATCGTTCTGGAGTTGCGCGGCACGTCACGGACACTCAAGACAGCGACCGGGGAAATCCTTTCGGGGGCGAACGACCTTTCCGAACGCACCACCCGTCAGGCGGCCACCATCGAGGAAACCTCGGCGGCCATGGAACAGCTCGCGGCCACCGTCATGGACAATGCCCGCCGGGCGCAGGATGCGTCCCAGACTGCGGCATCGGTCACCAAATCGGCCGAAGAGGGCGGCGAGGTGATGGACGCGGCGACCAGCGCCATGGAACGGATCACCACGTCTTCGGCAAAGGTCTCCGACATCATCAAGATGATCGATGACATTGCCTTCCAGACCAATCTTCTGGCCCTCAATGCATCGGTAGAAGCGGCGCGAGCCGGGGATGCGGGCAAGGGGTTTGCCGTGGTTGCCGTCGAAGTGCGCCGTCTGGCCCAGTCCGCCGCGTCGGCCTCCTCGGAGGTCAAGGCACTGATCGAGCAATCGGCCAACGAGGTCGATGGCGGATCGCGTCTGGTGGCGCAGGCTGCCGAAAAGCTGGTCGCCATGCTCGAGGCGGCGCGGACCAACACCAGCCAGATGCAGCAGATCGCCAATGACAGCCGCGAACAGGCGTCCTCGATCGAGGAGGTCAATGCCGCCGTGCGCCAGATGGACGAGATGACCCAGCACAATGCGGCGCTGGTCGAGGAGACCAATGCGGCCATCGCCCAGACCGAGGAACAGGCCACGGCGCTCGATCGGATCGTCGATATCTTCAAGATCGATCGGACAACTGCCATCGCGCAATCGTCCTCGGGACGAGAAGGCGGCAGTGGATCGGGCGACGCCCGCGCGCTTCAGAGCAAGGTCAAGCAGGCAGCCGGCGCTTATCTGAGCCACGGCAATGCCGCTGTGGATCACGAGTGGAGCGAATTTTGATCCTTGTCCGACCGGGGTTCGTATCAGGGGCGCTTCGGCGCCCCTTTTTCGTTGTCGGAGCCCGGGATCAATCGAGGGCTTGCGCTACCGCGTTTGCGGCGTGAAGGGCGGTCGTGTCGTAAAGAGGCAGGGGGCTGTCATCGTCTGAAATGAGCAGTCCGAGTTCGGTGCAGCCCAGGATGATCGCCTGGGCTCCGCGTGCGCCGAGCCGTTCGATGGCCGCAACATATGTGTCGCGCGAAGCGTCGCTGACGATGCCACGGCAGAGCTCATTGTAGATGATGCCGTCGAGATTGGTCCTGTCGACCTCGGGAACGATTGGCTCGATGCCCCGCTGGCGCAGCCGGTCCTTGTAGAAATCCATTTCCATGGTGAACCGTGTGCCCAGCAGTCCAACCGTTTTCGCCCCGTCTTCGATGAGCGCGTCGGCTGTGGGATCGGCGATATGCAGGAAGGGGATTGTCGTCGCCGCCTGGATGTCTTGTGCCACGATATGCATGGTATTGGTTGCCAGCACGAGCAATTGAGCGCCCGCGGCCTCGAGCCGTCTGGCGGAAGCGGCGAGGCGCTCGCCGGCACCTGCCCAATCGCCCTGGGCCTGGAGCGCTTCGATCTCGGCGAAATCGAGCGAGTCGATCACGATGGCTGCCGAATGCAGCCCGCCCCGTCGCCTTGCGGTCTCGCGGTTGATGAGGGCGTAGTATTGAGCTGTGGACTCCCAGCTCATGCCGCCGATCAGTCCGATCGTCTTCACGCCCGTTGCGCCCGGATCTGGCCCGGTATGTGCGCGAAGGCCTTGTGCACCTCGAGATAGGCCGGACGCTTGAAGGGCACGATGATATCGGCGACCTTGTCGAAATCTTCCCAGCGCCAGGCATCGAATTCGGGATCGATGCCGGGGTTGTCGAGCAGAAGCGTAATCTCGCTTTCCTCGCCCTCGAACAAAAAGGCAAACCATTGCTGGCGCTGGCCGCGATATTTGCCCTTGAGCGCAATCCCCAGGACCTCGTCGGGGAGGTCGTAGTGGATCCAGTCTGGCGCCTGGGCCAGAAGGCGTATCGTGCGGATGCCTGTCTCTTCGTAAAGTTCACGATAGGCTGCGGGCAACGCATCTTCACCGTCATCGATCCCGCCCTGGGGCATCTGCCATGGCGCGTCGACTTCGGAGGTGTCCGGGCCGGGGGTGAGAATGCGCCGGGCCAGGAAAACCTGCCCGCGGTCGTTGAAGAGTGCGATACCGACGCAGTCGCGATAGGGCATTTGCGCACGATTGGGCGCCGTGTTCATTGTGTTGCCTCCATGGAGGAAAGGGCGCTGACCGGGACGAGGAGGTACTCTTCCTGATCGAGCGCGTCGGCCCAGTCGGACAGGGTGCGGATCGACACCGGCAGAGCCGAAACGATGCCGATGGCGCTGCCCCGCTCGTCGGCCGCCCTCTTGAGATTGTCGAGTTCGGCAAGGATGGATGCCTGAGAAGGGTTGGTGTCGATAGCGCGGTCCACGCGGGCATAGGGGACGGCGTTCTGGCGAGCCAGTTGCGGCGCGACCGAGCGGTTGGAGCTGCCATCGTCGAGATAGGCCAGGCCGCGCATGCCGAGTTCTTCCATGATTGGCGAGAAATCGGCCGCAGAGGCGGTAAAGCGCGCACCCATATGGTTGATCACCCCGGTATAGCCGGTCATTCGCGTCAGCAGCCAATAGAGCTTTTCGAGGTTGTCGCGGGTCGGTTGCTCGACGAGCAGGGTGTGGGGTCCCGGGTCGTTCTGGGGGTAATCGAACGGCTCGAGTGGAACTTCGAGCATGATTTCATGGCCATCGGCCCGCGCCATATCGGTCAGCGTTTCGAGATTGCTGCCATAGGGTACAAAGGCGAGCGTTACCGTGCCCGGAAGGGCATTGATGGCTTCGCGGGTGGTGGGATCGCTCAACCCGAGCCCGGAGACGACGACAGCAATAAGCTTGCGGCCCCCGGCGGCCTGGGATGAGATCGAGGGGCGGGCATAGGCCTCATAGGGTTTGAGACCTGAACTGCTGACTCTGGGAAGGGGCCCGTTTTCGGTCATCTCGAACAAATCCTGTGCGAGATCGCCTGCCGGCGCTCCGGCCAGGTCCGGCGCGGGCGGCGCTTCGCCCAGCGTGATGATCGATGGACCATTGGTCACGGCAGGACTTGTGGTTGTCGGCGCAGGGTCGGAGGCGACTTCCTCTGCGACCGGGTTCGGTTCGGGTTCGAGGCTGACGGGGGCATCGGCCACCGGCCTGCCTCCCTGCGGATCATCGACAAGCACGATCCATGCGCCGACACCAAGGCCGGCAAGGACGACAAGAGCCGCACATATGCGGCCCCAGGGCAGTCCCAGCCATCGGCGAGGATGGTCGCGGCGTTTCCGGCCGAGCGGTCTGCTCAACTCGTCAGTCATGATGCGGCTGGTCCCCAAGCTCGCAATGTATGTCCACCGTTCGCAGTGCTGCCCGTACCGCGGGCGTCATCGGGGCCGGCCCGCGAATCGGGCCGGCACAGGGTCAAACCGAGCTATAGTACAGGCTATTGGGATTCAGTCACCTCGGCTTCATCAGTCTGCTGCTGCGCGATGATGGCATCGGGATTGGGCGGGAAGGCCGGGTCCTCGGCCTCACCCAATATGAGATCGATCGCATATTGGAGCTGATTGTCCTCGGAGCGTTCGGCGGGAACGTAAACCGAGGACCCAACGGTTGCCTCTTCTTCGGCCTCGCCTGAAATATGTCCGGCCAGACCGGCTTCGCCGATCAGCAGGTCGCGACCCTGAAATTCTTCGGGCACGTCCTGGAGCACTTCGATATCGGGCGTGATCCCGAGCGCCTGAATCGAGCGGTTGTTGGGCGTGTAATAGCGGGCCGTGGTCAGCCGCATTGCGCCATCAAAGCCCAGTGGAATGATCGATTGCACCGAGCCCTTGCCGAACGAGCGTGTGCCCACCAGCGTTGCGCGACCCTGATCCTGCAGCGCCCCGGCGACGATTTCAGCAGCCGAGGCCGATCCGCCGTTGATGAGCACGATGATCGGCACGTCGGTCAGCATGGCATCGATTTCGTCGGCGCTGGCATCGTAGCGCGAATTCTGGTTGGGGATACGACCGCGGGTCAGCACCACCGATCCCTCTGAGAGGAAGGCGTCGGCCACAAACTGTGCCTGGTCGACGAGGCCACCGGGGTTGTTGCGCAGGTCAAGGATGATGCCTTCTGGAGCTTGGCCATCATTTTCTTCGAAGACCTCCTGGATCGCATCGGTCAGCCCGCTATAGGCCTGGCCCGAGAATCGCGAGAGCCGGATCAGCGGTACATCGCGTTCCATGCTCCAGCGGACTGCCGAGACCGAGATAATGTCGCGCGTCAGGGTCAATTCGATGAGCTGCTCGGCGCCGTCGCGGGAAATCACCACATCGACGTCGGTGCCCACTTCGCCGCGCATCAATTCGACGGCATCGTCGAGCGTCATGCCCATGACCTGCTGGCCGTCGATCTCGACAACGTAATCATTGGCAAGGATGCCGGCGCGCGAGGCGGGGCTGTC
>TARA_R110002051_G_scaffold32562_4_pt1 | contig 16667 bp, 14 predicted proteins | sample TARA_R110002051 | Tara Oceans TARA_R110002051 (sample SAMEA4397023) | marine metagenome | biome: Polar Biome; feature: [MES] marine water layer (ENVO:01000295) within the mesopelagic zone...; material: water (ENVO:00002006), including particulate matter (ENVO:01000060) such as......
CTCTGAGGTAAAAGACAACCACTTGAACATTGATAATTAACTTATTATCCCGCATATTCGAAAAATTAGAAAACGTGGGATAATTGCCATGGCAGCTGTCAGGCCATTCACAGACGAGCAGCTCCGCACCCTCATCAATTTGCGCCAGCGTTATGAGGTCTGGATGGAGGCAGAGCGGGCGCTGGCTCGGATGCCGTACGATCTGCGGATCAAGACCGTTTCGGGCAAGTCCTACCTCTATGAAATCTTCGACCGCAGCGGCAATGGCAAGAGTCTCGGCCGAATGACGGATGAACTCGACGCAACATTCCGGAGCTACCGCGAAGAGAAGCAAAGTGCCCAGGCCCAGAGAGACGGCGCCCGGGGCGCCCTTGACGAGAGCGCCCGGCTCTACCGGGCGCTGCGACTGCCGATGCTGTCGAGCGGGGCCGGGCCGATCCTGCAGGCCTGCGACCGCAGGAATCTGCTGGGGTCCCATCTGCTCGTTGTCGGGACAAATGCGATCGCCGCCTATGCCCTGGAGGCGGCAGGCTTCCTTGTCGGAGCGCCCGAGGAAACGGATGACTTTGACCTTGCCTGGTCGGCGACAGAGAGCGAGGAACCGGAGACCCTGCTCTGGGACATGCTGAAATCGGTCGATCCGACTTTTACGGTGAATACGGAGCGAAATTTTCAGGCGCGTAATGCCAAAGCCTATGAAGTCGAGATCCTCGTTGCTCCGTCCCGTGCCGGAACGCTGGGGCGAAGTGACCGTCCGAAGCCCGTACCGCTGCTGGAGCAGGAATGGTTGCTGCTCGGGCGTCCCGTCGACCAGGTCGTCGCCTGCCGGGACGGAACGCCCGTACGGATCGTTGCGCCGGATCCGCGATGGTTTGCGCTTCAGAAACTCTGGATGTCGGAGAAGGCCGGGCGCAACCCTCTCAAGCGTCCAAAGGACCGACGGCAGGGGATTGCCCTGCTCAACGCGGTCGATGAAGCCATGCCCCAATACCCGCTGGATGCAAAGTTCGAGGCGGAACTCCCTGACGATCTGACCCCCCATTATCGCAAGTGGCGATCCGGGAAATTCAGCTGATCCAACGACCCGATATGGGTGTACCGGAAACCACCATTCGAGGCTGCCAGGATTTCTTCCTGACAAGAGTCCGGGCGAGGGCGCAAATAGGTGGCGGCGCCTTAGCTTCCGCGCACTTTCGCGGCTTGCCGGACGGCCACATGGATCTGGGGCGGGCGGTGGAAGCGAGGGTCCATGGCCCGGCAGCTTGTCACTCGCCAGGCGCTAAATTCGCCCGATCCCCGATCTTCCTTGTTGATCCCCCCGACAGCTACCTCCGGGAGCGTTGAAGGGCCAACAAAAAGGGGATCGGTATGCCAAATCATCTGAAACGCACACTTGGAAGTGTGGCAGCGCTTGCACTGCTGGCAGGAACAGCGCCCTGCGGGGCCGCTGCCGAGCCACCTGGCGAGGCGCAGGCGACGCGCTTCTCCATTTCTGCGGGACCCCTCGCAGAAACCCTGCGTCAGTTCGGCGAGCAATCCGGCGAGAACCTCCTCTTTCAGGACGGTCAGGTGGCCGGCCTGAGGTCGCAAGGACTTGAGGGGGTCCATATGCCTTCGGAAGCGCTGGGAGTTTTGCTCCGGGGGACGGGCCTGGAAGCGGTTCAAGGTCCCGCGGGCACCCGTATCATCCGGCCACGGATGGAGGAATCAGGAAAGGCACGCGGACCTGTTGGGCATGCTGAAGCGGTAGCGCCAGCCGAACACGCCGTGCATGACGCCGACCCGACCATCCTGCTGGGCAGGGAAGACTTGCCGCCTGATACTCTGAGGGCCGACACTGTCACGATAACCGGCACGAGCCTTCGTGGAATTGCGCCGGAGAGTTCGCCGCTGTTCATTTACGGGCGCGAGGAGATCTTGAGCTCCGGCGCGTCGACGACGGAACAGTTCATCCGGTCCCTGCCACAGAATTTTGGCGGCGGTTCGACCGAATTCGCGCCGGGCGGCCTGCCGGATGATTTCAATTCCGGAAAGAACAACACGCTCGGAACCGGCGGAAACCTACGCGGGCTCGGATCCGGCGGAACGCTCGTGCTCCTCAACGGGAACCGCATGGCGCCGACCTCGACGGTAGGAGATTTTGTCGACCTCTCGATGATCCCGGTCTCGGCGTTGGAGCGCGTCGACGTACTGACGGATGGCGCGTCCGCCATTTATGGCGGCGACGCAGTGGCAGGCGTCATCAATTTCGTCTTGCGCGATGATTTCGAAGGCGCTGAGACAATGGTTCATTATGGCCGGGTTACCGATGGCGGCCTTGAGGAAACACGTGCAAGCCAGACCTTCGGAACGGCCTGGGGAAGCGGGAATCTGCTCGCTACCTATGAATATTTCGACCGGGGGAACCTAACGCTTGCCGACCGGCCGGATATTGCCGCACCGACCCTCAATAGCGGCGTGGCGATCTCCGACCGTCACCGGTTCGACCTTCTGCCCGGGCAGCGGCGTGACAGCGTGTTGCTGGCGCTCGGTCAGGAACTGGCGCCCGGCTTGAAGCTGTCTGCATCCGGGCTTTATTCCAGCCGCAAGGCCGAGAGCACAACGATCCTCGCCGGCGCGACGAGCCTTCTACAGTCATCCGGCTCGAAATCGGACAATCTCTCACTGGCGGGTGATCTGGCCTATGACATCACATCGGATTGGTCGGTGCGCCTGAAGGGCGCCTACAGCGAGATCCGCAACACCCAGGACTTCCTGCAGGCGCCACTCTCGGGGTCTGCAGGGACGTCCTATGTCGTGCGCACCGATTCGGATGTCTGGTCGCTGGACATCGTCACCAATGGTGTACTCGCCCGCCTGCCGGGCGGCGATCTCAGTGTTGCGCTCGGTGCTCACTATCGCGAAGAGGGGCTTGAAAGCCGGGTGGCGGGCTCGGCGCCCACCCGCGATGGAAACCGTGAGGTTGCCTCGGCCTATGCCGAACTCCTCGTCCCGATTGTCGGATCGGGCAATGCGCTTCCCGCGGTGGACCGGCTCGAACTCAGCCTGTCTGGCCGGCTGGACGATTATTCGGATTTCGGCAAATCCTCCAATCCGAAAGTGGGCGTGCTCTGGTCGCCGGTCGCTGATCTCAATTTCCGTTCTTCCTACAGCACATCCTTCGCACCGCCGGCGCTCGGTTATGTCGGAGCGCTCGACCGGGGGGCCATCATTGTGCCTTATGCTTACATGGCGACCGCTTACGGTGTCGGACTACCGGACCCTTCGCTGAATGTCGACATGATGTTCGTGTCAGGGACGGGGGAGGCGCTCGAGCCTGAAGAGTCACGTACCGTCACCGCGGGGATGGATTATGCCATCTCGCGCGGGGCGCATGAGTGGGCCCTGCATTCCACCTATTATGACATTTCCTTCGACGGGCGTCTCGGCCAGACGCCGGTGCCGGGCGGTCTCAGCTGGTATGTCGCTCCCAACATTGCCTGGAATGATCCGTCCGCCTTTCCGGAAGGAACCATCCATTTCTTTCCGGATGCTGAGGAGATTGCCGCGACGGCTGCGTCCCTGTCCCAGCCGCCGATCTCTTTTTTAGGAGGGGCCCTGGAAAACGTCGGCATCATCAACAGGGTCAATGTTCTCCGCAATCTGGCTTCGACCGAGACCCGCGGCGTCGACCTCCAGATCGACTATTCGGTGGAGATCGGGGCCGGCCAGCTAATCGCCGGATTGAATGCCAACAAGATCCTTGAGTTCACACGTCAAGCCTCGGTTACGACACCGCAAGTGAGTGTCGTCGACACATTCCTTAACCCGGCCGACCTCAAAGTACGGGCAAGCCTTGGATACCGCCGGAGAGGTTTCAGCGGCAATCTCTTCCTCAACCATATGGACAGCTACTGGACGGACGCGACCACGAGCTCCGAGCCTATTTCGTCGTGGACCACGGCCGACCTCAATCTTTCCTATGCATTCGGGGCGTCCAGCCCATCCTGGCTGGAAGGGGTGGCGGCTACGCTCTCGGTCACCAATGTCTTCGACAAAGCCCCGCCCGCGACCCCGACGCTCGGCGCCAACCTTGTCTCCGGCTATGATCCGACGAATGCCTCGCCGCTCGGTCGATTCGTGGCGGTCGAATTGCGCAAAACTTTCTGATCATGGGCATGAGAGTGTCACGCTCATCGCTCAGCACCTGCCTGTTCCCGATCGCAGCTTTTCTGATCGGGGCCGGGACCCTGGCGGGGCTGGGGACTGGGCATGCCCAGACTGCCGTCCCGGCGCCGCACCCGCTGGGGGTCGAGGATGTGCTAGATCTTTCGGTCTACGGACAGGCGCAATTCAGCCCGGATGGGAAATGGCTGGCCTACAATGTCACGCCACCCTATGACGAACTCGGAGATTATTCCTACTGGCTATACGCCTATGGTCTCTCTGGCCATCAGCTCTGGATCAGGGAGGTGGCGGCGAACGGCCCGCCGCGCCTCCAGCCCGGCCTTGATCCTGAAGCGACCAATTACCTGGCTGGCATATCCCCTGACAGCCGCTGGGTCCTGGTGCTAGAACATAAGGCCGGGCGTCTTCGCTTCGTGGGATGTCGACTCGGCAAGGATGACTGTCACCGGTTCGACGGAGAACCCGATATCAGGGACGGTTATTTCACACTGTTCAGCTGGAATGAGCGTATCGAATGGGTGTCCGGTCACGCGTTCCTGATGCCGGTAAGACCCGACAGTTTGCCGGGCTCTGAGCGCCATGCCCGGGGCCTTGTCGGCCAGATGCTTTGGAGGGACTGGAACCTTGCCTGGTCCGGCAAGGCCCCGACAGCTTCGGAGATGATCAGTACCGGACATGAGAAATCGGAAGACTGGGCGGATGGCCGGCTCATGGAATTCGATCTAGCGACGGGCGAGGCACGCCTCGTGCGAGCAGGCCGATATGCCGGACCGAAGGCCTCGCCAGACGGACAATATGTGGCTGCCGCGCGAGTGGGAGAACGGGTCCGGCCACCTTCCGACGTACCGCTCGAAACGGCCCGGACGCATCCGCGTTTCGACCGGCGATACGCGCTGCATCTGATCGACCTGGCGACCGGCGATGTGAAGGCGCTGCAAAAACCGTATACGGTAGATCCCGGATCGATCACCTGGTCGGTCAATGGCGACCGGCTCTCGGTGTTTGGATGGGAGGAGGGCGAGACGCCCCATGAAGGCGAATATTATGTCATCGACACGGCCAGCTTCACGCCCGTGAAGGCCAGCCATGCCGGCCTGCAACTCGCCGACCGCAATCTGGCGCCGGATCCGGCAGATTTTTCAGGTCCGACCGCGGGCGCGCTCCTGGATACAGGTCCGGTCGTTTACGCCAGGCCGGAATCCGGTGGGACCTATGGCTGGTATGTGCTTTCTGAGGCATCGCTTGTGCTTTTGACGCAAGGCCTCGAGCGCGTCTCTCCGCAATTGCTCGGTGCAGGCCGGACCGATGTCCGGGTTCTCTCTCCGGATGGGGTGTATCTTGCCAGTCCGGCCCACCCGCCAAAGCGCCTCATGCCGGTACTGGAGGACGGCGTCTACGCGGTTCCCCATGAGATTGTTCCGGAACATGGCTGGTCGGGGGAATTCCGCTTCGGCTCCGGGGAAAGACTGGCGGCGACCGACCCTCGCCCGCGCCCTGTCTCGGTGCGCCGTAGGAATGGCGATGACAGCGCCGTACGCTTTACCGGTTCCGGCGGGAAAGGCGATACCCCGACCGAGATCGAGACCGGTGTGAGCGGAGCCCGCCTGCTGGCCGCCTCAGCTCCGGCCTCCGCGGCGCTGGTGACCCGGAGGATTGGCAGTGCCACAGACCTCCTCTTGCTGCAGAAAAGCCGGGCGCCTCAAAGCCTTGCGCGTATCAATGACGGGCTTGACCTGACCTTGCCCGTCGCCGACGCGAGCATCCGATACCAGCTTTCGGATCCCGAAGGAGGGATGCCCGACCGGACGATGGACGGCTGCCTGAGCTTGCCACCGGACTATGAAGCCGGGCGCCGATATCCTGTCATACTGGACATTTATCCGGTCGGCCTGCCAGGGCGATGCCGGCATGTGCGGGACATGCCGCGGCCGGAAGCCCTGGCCTCCGACCTCTGGACCAGCTTGGGGTTCATTTATTTCCGTCCAGCCATGCCGCTCGATTTCGCCCGGACGAATGAGTCGCCGATCGGCGGCATGCCGGATCTCGCAGAGCAATCCGCAAGGGCGCTGGTCGGCCAGGGCTATGCCGACCCCGACCGGATTGTGCTTCTTGGCATCAGCCAGGGGGCGGTCACTGCCCTCTATATTTCCGCCAGGTCGGACCGGTTCGCAGCAGTGATCGCCATGAATGGCTGGTCTGATTTTCTCAGTCACTATTTCGGCGCGCGTGGGATTACGACCTACCTGCATCTCGATCAGAATGGCGGCGACAATCGCTGGCGTTATGATTGCGTTGGGGAAGGGGCCCAGAATCGGTGCCCCTTCGGCTTCGGCGAAACGCCGTTTGAACACCCCGATGCCTATGCCGAAACCAGTCCCGTCGTCCTGGCTTCACGCATCGATATACCCGTGCTCCTTGTTCATTCCGACATGGACTATATTTCGATGTCCCAATTCGATGAAATGTTCGGCGCGCTCTACCGGGCCGGCAAGGAGGCCCGGTATGTGCGCTATTGGGGAGAAGGGCATACGCCGTCCAGTCCCGCCAATATCCGGGATCTCTGGCGCCGCATGGGCAGTTTCCTGGCCGAGTGCGGAATCCGACCCGAAAAGCCGGCTATGAAGACAGGCAAATGAGAGCTCTATTTGGGGTGTTTCTTGTGCGTTCGAGAGACATATCCAGCGTAGAGCGCTTTAATGCGGATGGCGCCGGCGGATCTCGACTTGCCACTAAAAAAGGAAACTTTCTGAGAGTATCGCCTGCTTTACGTAACCCCCATTCCTGTCAACAGGTCGTAATCTTTATTGAATTGCGGGTGCCCTTTCCAGCGTCTCCCCCCAGATCATCAGTACAAGATAGAAATGCAACGCACTTCTGGTAGTGACTGAAATAGAGAGACGACCAAAGCGGATCAGCCAGTTCAGCGTCACAAGGGATGAGGAAAAGATGGATGTCTTCGACGTTGAAAGGCTGATGGCGACAGGGGCGATAGAGCCCGCGACGGAGGTAATGATGATACGTTTCTACTCCCACCACTGACCAGTCCCGGCACCGACAAAGTTTCCGAACATGGACGGGAGCGTCATGAGCAGGCCTGCCATGCGAAGCGTCACGCCCATCTGCCTGAATCCTTTCTGAACTGCTTCGCGCATCTTCTTGCCTTCGGCTTTACGGTCCGGTGTCAAGAGCCTCAAGGGTGCCGCAAAGACCAGAAGCCAGCGGTTCGTGGGCCGGAGCGGTCGGAGATCGCGCCGCGTTGTGCGCGCCGCAATACAGACTATGGCTGCGTCCTCCAGGCGCGCAGCCAGGCTTCGACTGCATACCAGACCAGCAGCCTTCGTCCCGTATGGGAAATTTTATAGGTTTCCCTTGAGGTCATCGTCTCCAAGTCGGCGTCGCAAACAAGGCCGGCAGATTGGAGCGCACCCCCTCGCAGCACTCGAAGTGCTGCATCGTGATTGGTCATCAGATAGTCCATGAAATAGCTGGTCGAACTGCCTTTGGTCATCCGCTGGCGGATTGTCTCCGGCAGCAGGCCCTTGAAGGCTTGTCGGGCAAGACCCCGGTTCACTCCGCCTGACGTCAATATATAGGCGGGTATCCGGAGACAGAGCTCCATAAGCGGCTGCGAAATGTACGGATGAACAACGTTCCTTGCCCATGGCCGGTCAAATTGTTCCCGGACCTGGACCATATGCATCAGATTACAAACCTGGTTAAACTTTGCGGGCGGCAAACCGTCCGGCCTGAGCATCCAGCCAGGTAAATCGCGGAGCGCCCTGTGCCCCTGTTTCTCCCGGTGCGCCGCAATACTCCGTTCAAGGTCGCTTGGGCCGGAGCCTGCGAGCCGCGGAAGACACGCCCGTAGCACGGACCAGACGGATAGGCCGGACAAGTGGGCGGCATCGATCAGTTCCCGACCGATCCGCCCATTAAGGCCTTCGTGCCGCAGAAAGTCGCAGAAGCCGAGCGGGCTTCTGTCGGCCAGAAAGAGGTGATCGCCGCCCTGGCCGGTAAAGCAGGCATCGGCAACCGGCAGACCGGCCTCGCGTCTCGGCCCGGAAAGGTCCATCCCGATGAATTGCCGCTGTGGCCGCGCCGAGCGCGGGTGGGTATCCGGGGCGGGCAGGGGCTGGCGCGGATTGAGACGGATTTCCCTGTAGGCAAGACCCGCATGGGCTGCTGCCGCCCTGGCATGATCTGCCTCGAGTGGATCGTCCGACAGCAGACGCTGGTGAACGGTGATGACGGGCGGCGTGCCAGGGGCTGCAAGGAGACCCGCCAGCGCTGATGAATCGAACCCACCGGATAGATCGAGGTGGGTGGGATCGTATTGACGGGCCCAGGTCCTGGCCATGCAGGCGGCCATGTCTCTCAGCGTGGCGGCGGCGTCCGCCGGGCGCATGCGCAAAGGTTCCGCGGCGTGCGCGCGCGGATCCCAGACCTGTTCTGTCCGCTCTGTGCTGCCGGAAACAAAGAGTCTCTGGCCACCCAACAATTCCCGGATTTCCTTGAGCCCGGTCTCCCCGGTCTGTATTCGGTCATAGGCCAGAAGGCGAGACAGGAAATCGTAATTCACCGTGAACCTCTGGAGGTTCAGGAATCGGCAGCGTTCAAGATGGGAGAAGACCAGCAACACCCCGTCCTGCCGTGTAAAATAGCAGGGGATGGAGGCGCCGGGATCGCAGACGATGGACGCCTGCTCCCCATCAGAAACCAGCGCCACATAACTGCCCCAGGCATCTGCCAGAAGTGAGCGGCCGCCCGAGCGAAGGAAGCGGCCGGCGGCCAGCCCGTCCAGTTTCGGCAGGCGGGAGGCAGGTTGATCGTTTACAGGAGGCTGGAAGAGCGTACCGAATATCGCCGCCGACCCGCACCCGGCCCCTGCGGTTTCGACTGCCACCAGCGGGCTCGTCTTCTGGTCGAGGGAAAGATCGGCCAGAACCAGGCCTGCGGCTTCGATGAGGCGGGGCTTGTGGCGGAGGTCTTCGTCAAACCGGGCCCGGATCCTCGCGGCGGACGTTTGGACGGCTGGATCTTCCGGGTTCCAGAGCATGGCGAAGAAGGCGCGCATGTGAGGCTTCTCTCAGGCACACAGGATGGGCTGGAATTCGTGAACGGTCTCGAGGTGCTCGTTGAGCACGCAGCCCTCATACTCGACCCAGCAATGGGCGCTGAAGGGGGACAGCCGGACACCGAACACCCAGTCTGCCTTGACGCCGGCGCTGACCAGGTACCTCAGGAGGAGATAACTCCGGAGCAGGCAGGCATCATGCCGGGTGACGAAATAGAGCGCCAGGGCATGAAAGCGCCTGGTGAGCGGCAGAACGTCTTCCGCTGGACGCTCTGAAGTAATCTGTTTTTTCCGCCTGCGGACGTCCTCCAACATAGCCTGAATCCGGCGTGTTCGCCTCATGGGCACGCAGGCAAGCCAGCTGACGAGGAATCGGACCACGCTGCCTTTGGCGTGCGCGCCGCCAGTGTCCAGAAGGGAGCGATCCGCAGGTCGGTGACCGCATGGCGCGAGTACGCGCCCTGGAGCGGGCGAGCGTGTCAGGACGGAAGTCCTTATCAGATGTGCAAGGAAGGCCGCGCGCTCGGGTGTGGAGCCAGCCCGATGCTGAATGCTGATTATGTCGTCGAACCAATTTGCCTGCTTGCCCTTGAGGCAAAAATACCGGTCGCCCCGCGCGTCCAGAAAGACAAAGGTTCCCGACACTCGGCAAAAGGAAATATCAGGATGAAGTCGAACCGTATCGGGCATGGGCGTTCCGGTGAAGGCGGCGAACAGGCAGTGGGAAGGCACAGGTCGGCTGCGCCTTCCCGTCTGGCACGTCTCAGACGATCTGCCGGGTGAAAGGCATTTCACCATTTTCCTGGGCGAGACCGAAAGAGCCTCGTGTCTCTTCAGAAACCGTGCCGAGTTCAATCGGTTCGAACTCATCGGTATGCGTATTGTCCTCTGTCATGGAAGGTCTCCGTTTTCATCGTCACCCTGTCGGTGACACACGAAGGATGCGGCTTTCAATCGATAGAGTCAACCTAAAAGAGAACATAAAGCAATTAAAAAGAGAAAATTTGCCAACCTGACCTTTGGCTCTTTCGGGGACTCGCCAAGGATTGCTCCGGAGCAGAATTATTTTCCTGAGCCTTGCAGATTTACCGGAACGGGAGACTGGGAAAGAAGTGAAGTGGCCTTGGAGTGGTTTCCTACAAGAAGTGCCTTTCGGGCCCGGGCGGCGGCGTAGTAGGCACGGGCATAGGGATCCACGTCGTGCAGCGCAGGAGAACTGATGGCGGACGCAAACCCTTTGTCCAGGTGCCGCCAGCTCGCGCCATAGGTTTCCTCGAGATAGCGCTCCGGTTTATCCGGAATCGTCCATTGGCTGCCGGCAAGTCCCACCTCGATCAGGTCGAAACGTGTAAGCTTCCACTGTATGTCTCCGGGAATGTCGCTGACACCGCACAGGAGATGATCAGGTCCTGCCGGGTCATGGACAAAGAGGTCGATCGCGACCCCCTGATGAAAGATGGCGTAGTAGCGCTCGCCAATCCGCGCATCCCGGCGCAGGATGAGACCCGGATGCATCCGGATCCGGTCTGCGATATCCGGCATTCCCGCTTTGGGGCGAAAGAGTCCGATGTCGACATCCCGGTCATGCGGCAGGAGGGCGCCGTCCCGCACGAGGCCGAGCAGGGTGCCGGCCATCGGGAAGAAGCGAAACTCCCAGGTTCGAAGCAGCGCAGTGAGATCCTGGAGAGCCTGCATCGCCAGCCGTGGATCGAAGACGGACCGCGCCGATTTCGGCTGAATAATCTGTGCAGGAAGTAGTTCGAGCGCACGTAGCTTGTAGGAGAAGGCGTTGCGGAAATCTCCCGCCTGATAGTGAATGTCTGCAAGCCGGTTGACGGCTTCCGCCGGTGCTCCGAACCGATCGAAGTGCTGTTCGACCAGTTGGCGGGCAGCCTCGAATTGATGGGCATGAACGAGACTGTCGATACAGCGTCCGAGCAGTAGTTCAGGAACCTCCGGGCCGGCGCAGAGCCGGGTGAGAATACCTGCGGCCTGTTCGATGGCGCCGAGACGTTCGTCCTCATCGTCCGTGATATCGGCGATCGACTGCCAAGCCTTCCATGCGTCGGGGTCCCCTGCAAGCTTGCGGAACGCAGTAAGCGCTCCGATCCGGTCGCCTAGCGCATGCAGGGCCAGGGCGCGCCCGTAAAGGGCTGGGCGCTCTGCGGGTGAATTCGCCAGGACGCGGTTAAACGCGTCGAGCGCGCCGGCCGGATCGCGGGTCCGCAAGCGTGCTGTCGCGAGCGCCAGTCCGAGCCTCGGATGCCGCTGCTGTTCCGGTGTCGCCTCGCGAAGCAGATGGAGCGCCTCGCCGGCACGTCCAGCCTTCAGGTGGGCGATCGCCTGGCGTGTGTCTGAGGATCTCATCGATCCGGGTCATGCCGGAGGAACTGCTGGCAAGGTCGGCAATAGGGCAGTCCGCGGTAAAGTGCGTCCGGAGATCCGGGGAGGATTGTGCCAGGTTTCACTTTTGGGTCTCTCCTGAGTTTGCCGGCTTCGCTGAAGCACCTGAAAGGGCTGGCAGCGCAAACAGGTTCATGCTTGCTGCCATCCGATTTGCAAAAAGAGTATATTTAAGGTAGCAATAAATTACAACCAGAGATTCCAATCGAGGCAACTGGAATGCCGGACCTGGCAGATGATCTCTTGTTCGCAAATGCTAGCAGGTCGGCGCTTGCCGACGGCCTGAAATGGAAAAGAGCGGCTGTGGGGGCCGGCGGCGAACGGCGCGGCCCACCAAGGCCGATTTCCAACAGCACCTCTCTGCGCCTGTGCAATCGAAAGTGGCGGCCGAGAAGTGAGGTAGGGCGGAATACGGGTTTGGGGGCAACCATAAGGTGCAAACGAATCTGCACCACTTTGATTTCTTGCTTGAAATTCATCACGCTCCTAATGTTTGCTGCCGGAATGGAGGCGGACCATGTCCAATTATGATGGCGCAGCCGTGCTCGACGCGATCCGGTCCATCCAGGCGACCGAGGCTGCCGATGAGACCCTTGGCGTGCTCTCTTCCTTTGTCGAGGCCTATGGTTTCGAACGGATCTTTCTCGGTCAGCTCGTCAATCCGGCAAATGTTCCCTTGAAGGACATCCTCTATCTCTCTGACTGGCCGGAAGAGCTGAAGGAACACCGCCGCCGCCAAATGGCGATCCTTCATGACCCGATCGCGATCTGCGCTCTTCGCTCTAAGCGGCCCTTCTCCTGGACCGAAGCGCGCGAGCACGCCTCGCGCGCCGGAAAGATTGTCGTGGACATGGTTCACGATTACGGCATCACCGACGGGATGATGTTTCCGATGCACGCGTTGGAGAGCGTTTCGGGAGGCGTCTCGCTCGGGGGGAGTTCCAGGCTCGAACTTTCCCCAACCCAGATCCGCGAACTCGAGATCGTCTGCCAGACCGTATACTACCATCTGGAAGAGATGCTGGGACCATTTCCGTACCAAAAGCTTGCCGAACTCACCCGCCGTGAAACCGAATGCGTCCAGTTTGCTGCGGCCGGCAAGTCCAATTGGGAAATTGCAAAAATTCTTGGCATTAAGGAAGACACGGTGAAGAAGACATTGCGCCGGGCAGGCGACAAACTCGAGACCGTGAATCGGGCGCATCTGGTTGCTTCGGCAATCGCAAAGAACCAGATTTTTCCCTGATCAAGTCCCCGAAAGGGGACATTTCCAATCTCTCCATCCGGCCCAGAATGTTTTCTGGCTTCAGGAGATTGTTGGCATGTTCAGGATCATCACACCGGAAAAGCACGAAGCGAATAGCGATCTCCTCGATGAGATGTACCGCATGCGTTACCGGGTCGTCGTCGATGAGTGGGGGTGGGATATTCCCGGGATTTCGCCAGGATACGACAAGGACCAGTTTGATACTGATAGCACCACCTATGTGATTGTGCAGGATGATCATGGCCAGGTGGTTGCGACGTCCAGGATCAATCCGACCACCAAGCCGCATATGCTGAGCGAGCTGTTTGCTGATTACTGCGATCTGCAGCCCTTTCCGGTTGGTCCGGACGTCTGGGAGTGCTCGCGCTTTGTCACGGACCGGTCAATGATGCCAGATCCCGTCGAGGATTTCCGTTTTCGCTGCCGGCTGGGAATTGGCCTGACAGTGTTCTGTATCGACAAGAAGATTTCCCGTCTGAGCTGGCTCACGCATCAGAAATTCTACAATCTCGTCCAAAGAGTCTGGGTCACAGAACCGCTGGGTTTGCCGAGACGGGAAGGCGATGACTGGGCTTGGATCCCGGCCGTTTCGAAGATCGATCAGCAAACGCTCGACCGGCAACTAGACCGGTTCCGAAACGCTGAGACCATTGTTGCGCAATACATGTCCCCGAAGCGGCGGGCATCTGCAGGGAGGATGGGATGAGCAACAGCACCAGGATCATTTCACCCGACCAGCGTTCCGCTTTTGAACGGGACGGCGTTATATGCTTACGCAATATCCTCACCCGGAAAGAAATCCGCCACCTTCAGAATGCTGTAGCAAGGCAGATTTCTGGCCTGAGGACGTCTCCGACCGGATATGATTTTGAGGCGCTTGCAAGCCAGGTCTGGGACCCGGACGGTCAAGTCGATACTGGAGCAGCAGAACGTTTCGACATGGCGGTGATGAAGGAAATGGTTCGGGAGGACCTGTCAGCCAGGCCCTTGAAGGAAGAAGATCGGTCTGAAGAACAGGGTATGTTTTTCTATGATGTGGCAGCGTGGAAATCTGATCGAGGGGTACGCGAGGTTGCCTTTGATTCATCGCTTCCTGAACTTATCAGTGACTTGCTGGGAGCCCGCTACCTGAATTTCTGGGAGGATACGACGTTTGTCAAAGCCCCTCATACGCGCCAGAAAACGGCATTTCATCAGGACCTTGCCTATTTTCAGATAGATGGGGAGCAATGCGTCATCGTCTGGATCGCTCTGGATCCAGTGACCCAGAAAAGCGGCGCGATGCAATATGTTCGCGGCTCGCACAAATGGGGTGAAACCTATGCGCCGAATGTATTCATTTCGCAGACGCCGTTTCGCTCCTCTCCGGAAAAGCGGTGTCCGGACATTGAAGCGGAGCCGGACAAATATGACATCGTGTCTTTTGATGTTGAGCCGGGTGACGTGATTATTCATCACGTTAAGACAGTGCATGGTTCTGGCGGCAACCGATCCGATAGTTGGCGTAGGGCTGTGTCATTTCGTTATTGCGGAGATGAAGTGCGCTATTTGGACCGTCCGGGAGCAATCCAGCAGGTTGGCGTGGCCCACGACCTAAATGATGGCGACAGGCTTTTCTCGAAAGACTATCCTGTTGTGTGGCCGAAGCCCTGGCCGTCGCTTTCCTTGTCGGATGCGTATGATCTGCTCGGCCCAGCCGTTCAGTCTTCAGACGAGCCTGATCGTTCAGATGCTGCGTAAAGCCTCCCGACCGATCAGAATTCGGAACGTGAGATGCTGAGGTGCGCAAAGCGCTTGGTAGGGCTGACATTCAGCAGGTGTCAGCGATTCGCATCAGGTTCGCGACGTCTTTCTTCAGGGGTCAGTTCCAGAGAGCGCGTGACACCGATTGCGTCCACGAAGGCCGTATCATGGCAGACGAGCAGGATGGCGCCATCCCAGGCGTTTAGGCCGGTCTCCAGCGCTTCTATGGCGCGGAGATCCAGGTGGTTGGTTGGTTCGTCCAGGATCAGCAGATCCGGTGACGTCTCGCGCGCAAAGACGCATGCTAGGCCCGCGCGCAGTTTCTCCCCGCCGCTCAGCGTTCCGGCCACCTGCAGCGCATCGTCATTGCGGAAGCCGAACCGGGCGAGGGCGGCATGTGCGGCATTGGCGCTGAGGCCGGGGTTCAGCCGGTGCATGTTCTCGAGAATGGTCTCGTCCGTCGCCAGCAGGCTGACATGCTGGTCCAGCAGGGCGAAATTTTCGGTGAAGCAGGAGGCCGCTCCGGAACTCGGCTGAAGGGCTCCCGTGACGAGACGGAGCAGGGTGGATTTGCCGGAGCCATTCGGCCCGGCAATGGCGACCCGTTCCGGACCGGTCAGCGCAAAGTCCAGCGGGCCGAACAGGTGCCGGTCCCCGAACTTCATTTCGACGCCGCAGAACTCGATCAGGCGCCGTCCGGACGGCAAGCCGCACAGTGGCAGGTCCATCGTGAGGGGGGCGAGGATTTCGATCCGCTCGCGGGCCTCGGCGACGTGCGCCTCGCTTTCTGACATCTGCCGCGCGGCGAGGGCGCTGCCTTTGCCGCGGGTCGCCTCGGCGCGTTCCTGGCGCTTGTCGAGCAGCATTTTCGGCGCGTCGCCTTTCGCCCTTGTGGCACGGCCCGCCTTGTCTCGCCGGTCCTGCTTTTCCTTTGCCTGCTGGGCGCTCTTCCGTGTGCGTTTCAGCGCATCGCTCGCGCGGGCAAGATCCGCTTCCGCGGCTTCGCGGGCGGCCTCCCGTGCTGCCGCATATTCGCGCCAGCCGCCGGAGAATATGGTGATGCCGACAGGGGAAAGCTCCACGATCCGGTCGACCTGTTCCAGCAGATCGCGGTCATGGCTGGCAATCAGCAGCCCGCCCGGCCAGGTGCGCAGGAGGGTCGAGATGGCCTCCCGGCCTTCTGTATCAAGATTATTGGTCGGTTCGTCCAGCAACAGCAGATCCGGCGCTTCAATGTTCTGCCGGGCGAGGGCGGCGCGCATGCGTTCGCCGCCGCTCAGTATGGCGACGGGGGTGTCCAGCGGGATCTGGCGCAAGCCAGTGTCGGCGAGCGCCTGTTCGATGCGTGACGGCAGCGTCCAGTCTGCGGCGGCGGCGTCCTCGACGTTACCTTCACCCGCTTCCAGCCGGGCAAGGCAGGCGAGGGCGCCGGTGACTCCGAGCGCGCCGGCAAGGTCCTGCGTTTCGTCCAGGGCTTGCTGGAGCATGCCGACCGTACCGCCAGGATGAATGTGTCCGCCGGAAGGGGGCACGTCTCCTATGATGGCGCGCAGCAGCGTGGATTTGCCGGAGCCGTTACGGCCGACAAGGCCCACGCGCTCCCGGCCGAGCGAGAGCGTCAGGTCATGGAAAAGCGGCGTGCCGTCAGGCGTGGAAAGGGAGAGGGCGTCGAGCGTGAGAAAGCAGGTCATGGAAAGGCCGTGAAATGAAGGAAGAACGCAGGGCGAAGTGCGGTGCGTTGTTCATTTCAGGCCTCCTGAAGCTTTCTGGCGGGGCTCGCCGAAAGGCCGATTTAGAGGCCGGGCGAGCCGATTGCAAGGGGCTGAGGAAAGTTTCAGGCTGCCGTGCAGAGGCGGCCGGGCGCGAAACTCTCATGCAGTTCCTTCAGCGGCTTGCACAGCATCAGGTCTGCGATGATCCGTGCCGTGATCGGCGCCAGCAGAATGCCGTTCCGGTAATGGCCTGCCGCAACGAACAGGCCCTGCGCGGCAGTTGCGCCGATCATCGGGGCGC
>TARA_R110002051_G_scaffold114257_7_pt1 | contig 16656 bp, 17 predicted proteins | sample TARA_R110002051 | Tara Oceans TARA_R110002051 (sample SAMEA4397023) | marine metagenome | biome: Polar Biome; feature: [MES] marine water layer (ENVO:01000295) within the mesopelagic zone...; material: water (ENVO:00002006), including particulate matter (ENVO:01000060) such...
ACTATACGCGTTACCCGGCATTCGCCGGCGTCCCACACACCTCCCATCCCGGGAGGGCCACTTATCCCTCCAGCGGCGAGCCGCGTGGAGATTTTCGTGCGGGCGCAGGCGGCCCCATTCCCCTCATCGGTCAACGCATGCTAAACGGGTTTCATGAACCAGACAGACAATCCTTTCGAAGCTGATTTCTCGGGTGAAGCCATCCTGGAATTCGGCGATTCCGATTTCATCATCCTCAAGCCAGGCGCCTTCGTGCGCTGCGCCGTGACCGGGGATCCGATTGCTTTGGCGGATCTGCGCTATTGGAGCGTCGACGACCAGGAGGCTTATCGCGACACGATTGTGGCGACCAGGCGATGGTCGGAAATCCATGGCGGGGCGGGTCGATGATCGCGCTGATTGCTGCGCTGGCCTTGCAGGCCGAGGTCGCGTCGGCACCGCTTGATCCGATTGCCGAAATGATCGCGGCGCAATCACCGGACGCCGCCGAAGTGGCAGCGATGCCGGCTCCGATGGCCCAAGCGCCCGTTCAGGGCTGCGCCGGCGGGTTCGTCGAGGGCGCCCTGTTGATCTGCCATTTCGGGCCCGATAGCCGCGTCACGCTCGGTGACGTCACCGCCGATACCGATGCTTCGGGCTGGGCGGTGATTGGCATTCCGCGCGACGCGCCGCGCGAAATGCGCTTCACGGTCGCCGGTGCCGGCATGGCAGAGCGGATCGACCGTATGCAGGCGATCACCCAGCGTGAATTTGCCATCCAGCGTATCGAGGGCGTGCCGCAATCGACTGTGACACCGGATCCCTCCACCCTGCCGCGCCGCCAGCGCGAATACGCCGAGAAGCAGGCTGCCTTCGCGAGCCATTGGGATGGGACCGGCTTTCTCGGCGGTTTCACTCGTCCGGCCGAGGGCATCACCACCGGCGTCTATGGTTCACAACGGATCTATAACGGGACCGCCGGCAATCCGCATTGGGGCTTGGACTGGGCCAATGATCCGGGCACGCCTGTCACCGCCCCGGCCTCAGGCCGTGTCGTGCTGGCCGAACCGGACATGTATTATGAGGGCGGGCTGGTCTTCATCGATCATGGCCACGGCCTGATCAGTTGTTTCCTGCACATGAGCGCCGTTCACGTGGCGGTCGGCGATATGGTTGAACAGGGGCAATTGATCGGTGAAATCGGCTCAGGCGGCCGCGCCACCGGGCCGCATCTCGACTGGCGGGTGAAGTTCCAGAACAGCTTCTATGTCGACCCGGCCCTTTTGCTCGAGCTCGATCCGGCGGCTATCCAGACGGTCGAATAGGCGCACATCAACCCTGCCGGTAGACATCCTTCGCCCAGCGGCGGTGGACCCAAAACCATTGTTCCGGCGCGCGGCGGATCTCGGCTTCGATCCATTGATTGATCCGCGTCACGGTCTCGACGATGGCGGTCGGCTTGTCGGGATGGGTCGAGACTTCGATCGGGTCATGGATCTCGATCCGGAAGCGCGCGCCCTCAAGCCGACGTACCGAAAGCGGCACCAGCGGGCAATTGAAGCGCATCGCCAGCTTGGTCGGCCCGGGCGCCGTCATCGAGGGATGGCCGAAGAAGGGCGCTTCGATGCCGTCATTCATTTTCTGGTCGTTCATCAGCGCCACGGTCTCGCCGCGCTTCAAGGTTTGCAGCAATTCCTTGGCACCATCGCCGCCCTTGGCGGTCATCAGCTTGATGCCGTAATCGGCGCGGGCGGCGAGAATGCGCTCATCGATCAGTGGATTATTGGCCGGCCGATACGTGATGTAACAGGGCAGGCCGGTCTTGGAGATCGCGGTGCCGGAGATTTCCCAATTGGCGCTATGGGTCGAGATGATGACCAGAGGCTGATTGGCATCGCGTGCCGCTTCGAGCTTTTCACGGCCGATGAACTCGACGCGCTCCTCGAAGAAGGCGTCATCCTCGAACAGATGCATGTGCGGCATTTCGCCGGCCAGTCGGCCGAAATTATCCCACATTCCGCGCAAGAGCCGGTCGATCTCCGGTTCGGCGGCTTCGGGGAAGCAGCGCTGCAGATTGATGCGGGCGATCTTGTGGGTCGGGGTCAGCGGCCCGAGGCGCTGCAGCAACTCACCGCCGGCATCCGACGCCCGGTCCAACCCCTTGGCCCGGTACCAGGCGTTATAGCTGTCCCAAGCCAGGGCTTCGATGTGCCAGCCGGCGCGAGTCAGGAAGGAGGCATTGCGTTGCGCTTCGATCATGAACGGGATTTAGCGGCCCGGCGCGCTGGCGTCCATCATGTCCCGCAACAGGCCGTCCAACGCCGCCGGATTGGCGAACTCGGCGCGCACCGGCCAGGCCGTGACGTCGTCACGCATCGCGGCAGGCAGACGCACCCAATCCTTCTCCGTCGTGATCAGCGCCGCATCATGCGCCGTGGCCAGGCGTTGCAGGCGTTTCAGATCGCCTTTGGAATAGGGGTGATGGTCGGCGAACTGACCGGTTTCCGACAGGTCGGCACCGGCAGCCTGCAGTGCATCGAAGAATTTCTGCGGCCGGCCAATCCCGGCAAAGGCGACCAACGATCCGCGCGGCGGCGGCTGGGTCGGGGCGAGCCAAGCGTGCAGGACCGGGACCTCCAGATCGCTCAGGCCGAGGCCCTCATAATCGGGCAGGGTGTCGGCATTGCGGGTCATCACGATCACCGCATCGGCACGGGCGAGGCCCTTGGTGACGGGTTCGCGCAATGGTCCGGCCGGAAACACCTTGTTGGCACCCCAACCGGCTTCGCCGTCAATGACGACGAAGGAAAGCCGTTTGCGCAGGGTGGGGTTTTGATGGCCGTCATCAAGCACCAGCACTTGGGCGGCAGCCTCGACGGCAGCGAGGGCACCGGCCGGCCGATCACGGCTGATCCAGGCCGGTGCTACGCGAGCCAGCAAAAGCGGCTCATCGCCGACATCGCCCGCGCCCTGTATCGCCGGGTCGACCCGGACGGGGCCTTTCAGGCGCCCGCCATAGCCGCGTGACAGGGCATGGGCGCGATAGCCCATATCGGTCAGGCGGGTCAGGATGGTCTGGGCGATGGGCGTCTTGCCGGTGCCGCCCAGGGTGAGATTGCCGATACAGATCACCGGAATGCCGGGATCGACCGGTGTCGTCTTGCGAATGCGCCGCGCTGTGGCCCAGCCATAGATCCAGCCCAGCGGCGTCAACAGGGCGCGCACCAGGCTGCCCGAACCGCGCCCGCCATCGGTGCGCCAGAAAGCCGGCTCCCTCATGGCGCGATCTCCGCGGCCTTGCCGTCTTTCAACAAGGCTTCCAGCGCCGCCAGGCTGGTCGCCATCGCCCCGCCAGAGGCTTCGGCGATGGCCGCGCGGGCGGCCTTGATCGGCGGACCGCGATGCGACCAGATCTTCTCCAGCGCCGCCGTGATTGTGGCCGCGTTGGTGACGGTGATCATCGCCTTGTGCTGGCGGTAAATCGCGTAGAGATCGTCGAAACTGGCGGTGTGCTCGCCACTGATAACGACGCTGCCGGCTTGGCTGGCCTCGATCGGATTATGGCCGCCAATATCGGGCAGCAGGCTGCCGGCGATCAACGCCGCCGGTGCGGCGCCATACCAGAGCGGCATTTCGCCGAGCGTGTCGGCGAGCCATATCTGGTGATCCGGCGATGGCATTTTTCCGGCCGAACGCTGGACGAAACGGAAGCCCTGCTTGTCGATCAGGCGGGCCACCTCTTCGCCGCGCTCGGGATGGCGCGGGGCGAGGATCAGCAGCGCGTCGGGATGGGTCTTCAGGGTCAGGGCGTGGGCATGGAGAATGATCGCTTCTTCGCCCGGATGGGTCGAGGCGGCGAGCCAGACCGGGCGGCCTTCGAGCTTTTTGCGGATATCGGCCAGCGCTTTCGGATCGGGCGTTTCGGCGCGCACTTCCAGTTTGAGATTGCCCGCCAGGGTGATGGCTTGGCCGGTCAGGTTTTCCAGCCCGTCGCGGGTGCGGCTGTCGGCGGCCCCGATCCAGTCGAAACAGGCCAGCAAATGGCGCGCCGAGTCCGGGCGTTTGTTCCAATTGGCGAGCGAGCGGCTATTCATGCGCGCATTGACCAGCGCCATCGGAATGCCGCGCCGTTGGCTTTCGATCACCAGGTTGGGCCAGAGTTCGGATTCCGCAAACACGGCGAGATCGGGCTTCCAATAGTCGAGAAAGCCCCTGACGGCACCCAGCGTGTCAATTGGGAGATATTGGTGGCGCGCGACTGGCGGCAAACGCTGGGCCATCAGCTTGGCCGACGTCATCGTCCCGGTCGTGACCAGAAAGCGCAATTCGGGCTGGGAAGCGGCAAAGGCGTCGATCAGGCTGGCCAGGACCAGGCTCTCGCCAACACTGGCACCGTGTAGCCAGACCAGCTGACCGGGCGGACGCGGAAAGGTCGGCCGGCCGAGGCGTTCATTGCGGCGTGCGGCATCCTCCTTGCCGGCGCGTGTTCGCTGCATCAGCAAGGGTTTGGCCAAGGGCGAGGCGCAGCGCATCAACAGGCGATAGGCGATGAGGGAGGGGGGCAGGTTCACCGCTTGGCTCCCTCGGCTTTGGCAGGGGCATTGATTATGCCACGGGCCGTGGCACCGGTGCCAGGCCGCATTCGACTGTCGGGCTCAATAATCTCGCCGCCGCAAGCCTCATCGGCCTCTCGCGTCAACTCATTGAGCCGGGTCTCCAACAGCAGGCGGGCCGCCTCCATCTCTTCTGCCGTCGCGGCTTTCGCCACATAAATCGGATCACCCCAGATGATGATGCCGCGGGTGAAAAAATGCGGCAGGCAATGCTGGTCCCAGGCCTTGTGCAGCACGGTTTTTCGCCGTGTCGACCAAGTGACGGGTATGATCGGAACGCCGGTATCGCGCGCCATGCGGATGGCACCATAGCCGGCGCGCATTCGCGGTCCGCGTGGACCGTCCGGCGTAACCGCGCCGCTACCGCCGGCGCTGAGATGGCTGACCATGGCGCGATAGGCGGCCTCACCGCCCTTGCCCGCTTGCGGCTTGGCATTATTGCGCGATGAACCCCGCACCAGGCCAACCTTGTACCAGCGCGCGAAGCGTGAGCCGATATCGCCCTCGCGGGATCGCGATGCCAGTGCGACCATGCGGTCATAATGCTGGTTCCAAGCCTGAAGTGCCATCAGAACGCGACCATGCCAGACACAGCCGAGAATCGGCAAATTCTCGTCCCAGACCTGCTGGACGTATTCGCCATTGCGCACTTCCCAGCGAATCGAGCGGCGCACCAGCTCGACATAGAGCAGCGCGAGGAAGGCAGCGATTTCCTGGGCCCAGGGCTTTGACAGCAAGCGTTTCAACATCGTGTTCCCTTGCTCGCCTTCACCGCCTGAAAGGTCAAGCACGGCGCGCGGTTGCCTCACTGGCCCGGGCATCCTAAATCCGGGACCAGCAAGAAAGAACCCGCATGGCCTATGATCTCACCGATCCGACCGATCGAAAGCGCGCCTGGAGCGATTACCTCTGGAAGGATCACGGGGTCTTGCGCCTGCGCTTCCACAATATGCACGAGGTCGGCGGCGGTCTCTGGCGGGCCAATCAACCCTCGCCGGACCGGCTCGAAGCCCTGGCGGCCGACGGCTTCAAGACGATCCTGAATATTCGTGGGCCCCAGCCGGGGGTTTGCTATTACGACCTTGAGCGCGAAGCGTGCGAACTGCACGGCTTGGCCCTGCACGACATGCCGTTCGGCTCACGCGAGGCGCCCTATGTGGATCGCATCCAGCGCGCGGTGAAGATTTTCGAGACCATCGAATATCCCGCCCTGGTGCATTGCAAATCCGGCGCAGACCGGGCCGGGCTGGTCTCTGTCATGTTTGCGCTGACGCATTTGAACCTGCCCTATGATGAGGCCATCGCGCACTTGTCGCTGAAATATCTGCACGTCAAAGCGGGCAAGACCGGCGTACTGGACTATTTCTTCGAGACCTATCGCGCCTATAACGAATCGCATCCGATCGGTTTCATGGACTGGGTCGAGACCGTTTATGACCGGGAGGCGGTGCAATCGGGGTTCATGGCGAGCTGGTGGGGTAACCTGTTGACTGAAAAGCTGCTTCGCCGCGAATAATCTCAGGTTGATTCTTTATGCCCGCCCTATGCATCAGATATGACGACTCTTTCCCCAGCTTTGCGGCAGATTAATCCCCGTTAACCACGTTGATATCCGGTTGGGCCGGCTTGAAACGGGAATCGGGAGAGTGCAGATGCGTGAGATGGTGTTAGCCGCAGACCGGACGAACGAGCGGCTGGACGGTCTCAATTCCCGGTTGTCACGCGAATCAGGTGCGGCATTTCTGTCGGCCTTCGTCACCCTGGTCGCCGACTATTTCGGCGCCGATAGCGTTTATCTCGGACGAACCGATGCCGGTCACCGGCAGATGCGAACGCTACATGTCGCGTCCCAGGGCGTGATCAGCGGCAATTTCTGCTATCCGGTCGAAGGTACACCCTGCGCCAGCGTGATGCAGTCCGGAGCACTTGTTTTCGAGGACGGTGTCGCCGAGCAATTTCCGCGCGACCATATGCTCAAGGAGATGGGCATTCGCGGCTATGCCGGGATGCCCCTTTATCAGGGCGCTCAATCCATCGGCGTCGTTGTCGCCCTGTTCAAGCGACCGATCGAGGACGGGGATGAATTGTTGAAAGTCCTGCATCATTACCGGCGCCGTTTGACGACAGAAATCCTTGCAATAGAAACCGGCGAGCGAGCCAGCTTGGCGATCCGTGGCATGTCAGACGGCATTATTGACTGGTGCATCCAGACTGACCAGGTCTACACATCGGCCCGATGCCGCGAATTGCTGGGCGACAAACCCCGCGAGTCGACGATGCCGGCCGATAAATTTCGCGCCCTGCTGCACCGCGATGACTTTCCCCGGATCGAGTCAGCCCTTCAGGCCCATTTCCGCGCCGGACGTCCCTTTGACCTGTCGGTGCGGATCAAGGTAGTCGACGGGGCGCATCGCTGGTTCCGCCTGCGCGGCGAAGCGGTCCGAACACCGGATGGCGAACCGATCCGGCTGGTCGGGGCGCTGACGGACATCCACGATCTCGTCGAGGCGCGGCAGCAAGCGACTGAGGCCAGCCGCGCAAAGTCAAAATTCCTGGCCACGATGAGCCATGAAATCCGGACGCCGATGAATGGCGTGCTTGGCATGTCGAGCCTGCTGATGAATACGGACCTGCAGGCCTCGCAACGCGAAATGGTTGAGCTGATCCAGAGCTCCGGTCATGCCCTGCTTGATATCCTCAACGATATTCTCGATCTGGCTAATATTGAATCGGGCCGATTCGAGGTTGAGGCGTCCAGTTATTGTCCGGCGGAACTGACCCGCAGCGTCGCCGGACCCTATCGGATGAAGGCCCTCGAAAAGGGGCTGAACCTGCATGTCGAAATCGACCCCTGCGTCGGAGGTGATGCCAGCGGCGATCCGGCGCGGATCCGCCAAATCCTGTCCAACCTGCTATCCAACGCCGTCAAGTTCACCGAACGCGGGGAGATCCGGGTTCGCTGCCTGACGGTGCAGGCTGCTGATGGCCAGCATACGGTCAATTTCGAAGTCAGCGATACCGGCGTCGGGATGGATGCGGCGCTGATCGAGCGTGTTTTCATGCCGTTCAGCCAGGGCGAGTCGGCGATGTCGCGCCAGAATGGCGGCACCGGTCTCGGTCTGGCGATCTCCAAGAAGCTGGCTGAATTGATGAATGGCGATATCGAAGTCGAAAGCGCGCCCGGTGGCGGCTCGGTGTTTTCGGTCCGCCTGCCAACCGCGGATTTGCGCGCGAAAATGGTCGTCGCGGCGTCGGTCGGTTAGCCCGGCTCAGTGCCGAATTGCATCCGGCACAGCTTGGCATAGAGCGCGTCATCGGCGATCAGATCGTCATGGCGACCCTGCTCATGCACCCGGCCTGCCTGCAGCACATAAATCCAGTCCGCCTGGCGCACCGTTGAAAGGCGGTGGGCGATGACCAGCGTGGTCCGCCCGGCTGAAAGCCGCTCGAGTGCCGCTTGAACGCGCTGTTCCGATTCGGTGTCGAGGGCGCTGGTGGCCTCGTCGAGCAGCAGGATCGGGGCGTCTTTCAAGATGGCGCGGGCGATCGACAGGCGCTGGCGCTGGCCGCCAGACAGATTATTGCCACGCGGCCCGACCGGACTGTCATAGCCATCTGGCAGACCCATGATGAAATCATGCGCGTCGGCAGCCTTGGCGGCGGCGATAATGGCTTCACGATCAGCGTCGAGCCGGCCAAAGCCGATATTGGCGGCAACGCTGTCGTCAAACAGGGTCACGTCCTGGCTGACCAGGGCGATATTGCGCCGCAGCGAGTCCAACGAGACCGAGCGGATATCGGTGCCATCAATCATCACACCGCCTTGCTGCGGGTCGTAGAGGCGCGGGATCAGGTTGAGGATGGTCGATTTGCCCGAGCCGGACGGCCCGACCAAAGCGACTGTCTTGCCAGCCGGCGCGCGCAGGGTGACATCGTGCAGCGCAATCGTGCCGTCGGCATAATTGAACCCGACCGCGTCCAGCTTGATCTCGCCGGCGCTGGCCTTGATGGCCGGTGCTTCCAGCGCGGCGGCGACGTGATTGTCCTCGTCGAGCAGGTGGAAGACACGATCAAGGACAGCGAAGCCTTCCTGGACGACGGCGCTCAGCGTGCCGATAGCGCGGATCGCTGGCGACATCACGCCGATCCCGGTCAACACGCCGAGAATATTGCCGACGGAGGTCTCCCCGGCCAGCAGGCGCCAGCCAGCGAAACCGACCAGGCCGGCAAAGGCGATCCCGCCGACCACTTCCAGGATCGGATCGACGCGAGCCTTGTTCTCGGTGATGCTGAACAGGAATTTCAAACGTTCAAAGAAGGATTTGTCGGCCCGGGCCGCTTCATAATCTTCGAGCCCGTATGTCTTCACCATCCTTGTGCCGGAGAAGCTTTCCTCCAACTGACTGGTGACTTCGCCCATTTGCGACTGGGCCTGCGCCGAGGTCTTGCGCAGACGCTGGCCGATCTTGATCACCGGCCAAGCGGCGAGCGGATAGACCACCAGTACCAGCAGGGTCAGCATCCAGTCGAGATACAGCATCCAGGCGATGGCCCAGAGCACGGTCATGCTGTCGCGCAACAGATTATTCGCCAGCCGCACCAGGGTTTCACGCAGCAGGCTGATATCATTGGTAAAGCGCGAGACGAGGCTGCCGACCGGCTCTGATTGCAGCCGCGCGAAATCGGCATGCACCAGCTTGACGAACATGGCGTTCTGCAAATCCTGCATCACCGTCAGGGCGAGCTTGTTGGTCTGCAAGGTCTGGAAATACAGGCTGACACCGCGCACCGCGGCGAGGCTGATCGCGACCAGTGGCGCGATCGGGAAGAAGCCCGCGTCGCGCTGTTCCAGCAGATTGAAGGTCCAGCCGACCAGGCCGGCATAGCTCGCCGCCGCCGCCGCCGTGATGACCGAGAGCAGAACCGCTCCGACCCAAAGCCCGGGCCGCCGTGAGACCCAGTCACGCCAGAGCCGGCGTCCGAGCGCGGCTGTGGATTGGTTGGGTTGATCGGTCAAATCGCGGATCCGTTAGTCGTGGTGCTGCTCAGATTTGGGCTCGAGCAAGTGGTGGGCGTGGATGATGAAATAGCGCATATGCGCATTGTCGACCGTGCGCTGTGCCGCGTTTTTCCAGGCGACCTTGGCGTCTTCATAACAGCCATAGGCACCGACGAAATCGACGGATTCGAGGTCCTTGAACTCGCAATTCTGCGGATCAACGCAGACCAGTTCGCCGCCGATGACCAAGTGCAGGAGTTGCTGGTTGATTTTGGTGCTGTCCATGTTTCGTTTCCCGTTGAGAGAGGGCGTTGCGCCTGGCCTAGAGCCCGCCGACCGAGAGGGCATCGACCAGCACGCTGGGCGAATTGACTGACCCGCGAAATTCCAGATCACTGGCTGGAATTAAGCGCGCAAAGATGTCGATCAGATTACCGGCGACGGTGATTTCACTGACCGGATGGTCGATCTGGCCCTTGGCTATGCGATAGCCCGACACGCCGACTGACCAGTCGCCGGTATTGGAATTGAGCGAAGGCCCGAACATTTCCATCACCAGCACACCGGACTCGATACCGCCAATCATCGCCGCGCGGCTCTGGGCGCCGGCTTCCAGATGCAGATTGGTTGGTCCGGCACCGGGGGCGCCGCCCATGGAGCGTCGGGCATGACCGGTCGGTGCCAGTTTCAGCTGCCGCGAGGCGGCGCTGTTGAGCAGCCAGGTCGTCAGACGGCCATCCTCGATCAGGTTGGAGCGGCGGTTGACCGTGCCTTCACCGTCAAAGGCACACGAGCTGTGGCCCCAGTCGCGATGCGGATCATCGACAATATTAATGCCGGAGGCGAAGACCGGCTGATCCAGCTTCTCGCGCAGGAAAGAAATTCCGCGCGCCACGGCCGGACCGCTAATCCCGCCGCACAGGGCCGAGAGGAAAGTCGTCGCAACGCGGCGGTCGAACACGACCGGCTGCACGCCGCTGGCGATTTTTTGTGGTCCGACGCGCTTGGCCGTCCGCTCACCGGCCTCGGTGCCGATATCGAGCGTGGAGCGCAGATCGACCGGGCGGCGACCAGCAGTCGCGGCGTAATCGCGTTCCATGGCGCCATTCTTTTCGGCGATGACGCTGGTGCCATAGCTGAACATGCTCTTGCGCCAGCCCTGATTGAAGCCGGTCGTGGTGGCATAGGCCGCCGCGCCTTGGCCGAAACTGGCGAAGGCCGAATCGGTCTTGGAGACGCCCTCAATGGCGCGTGCGGCCTGCTCGACTTCGATCGAACGCGCTTCCAGCTCCTCTGGCGACCATTGAGTCTGGTCGAACATCGCGATTTCGGGCGGTTTGCGGCACAGGCGTTCTGCGTCGGCGAGGGCCGAAAAGGGATCTTCCGGTGACAGTCGAGCCATTGCCACGGCGCGCTCGATGGTCAGCGCGCGGCCATGTTCGGACAGGTCGGAGAAGGCAACGCCAGCCTGCTTCGCGCCGACGAAGACGCGAACGCCGGCATCGAGCGATTCAGAGCGCTCGATATCCTCCAGCGCACCGTCACGGACGGAGAGTTCGGTGGTGCGCGATTCGCTGACCACGGCTTCCGCCGTATCGGCGCCGGCGCGCAGGGCGCGGGCAATCAAATCAGCAGCGATGTCCTGCAGTTTTTGCGGGTCGGGGGCAGTGTTGGGATTGTTCATGCTGCGGCTATAGCTCCCGAGGGCCGTGGGTCGCAATGGTTCAACTGATCGCCTTGGCGAGCAGAAGCAGTGCGCTGGCCAGCAGGACGAGCCAGGTCAAGGTCGTTCCCGTCACCCGGCCCATGCTGCGACCCGGGTCGGTGAGTAGACCATAGGCGTGCAGACCCCGTCCCAAACTCAGCGCAATGCCGAGCGCGTGAATAACGAGCGTGCCGGTGCCCAGCAGGCCCAACAGGGTGAGGCCAATCAATGCAGGCGGCAGGTTTTCCGTGGTATTGCCATGGGCGCGGCAGGCCTGCTCCAGGCGGGCGTCAGTGCCAACCCCGAGGCTGATTTTCGCGCGCCGCCGGTTGAGGCTGACATTCAGGGCCAGGAAGACCAGCAGCAGAATGTTGAGGCCAGCATAAAGTGCGACGGCTTGCATGGCGGTCATGGTGATGGTCTCCGAAATTGCTGCTGAAACCTAGAAGCTGCCGTGCGTTCGGGGAAGCCCTATTCGGTTTCGGCCGGCTCTTGCGCCGCCTGACGGATGGCATCGGCGAGAATTTTCGGCTCTTGGGCGCCAGAAATCGCAAAACGACCGTTGAAAATATAGGTCGGGACACCGGAGACGCCGAGCTTGCGGAAGAAGGCTTCCTCTTCGCGCAGCGCCTTCTCGTCGAGGTCCGAGCTGAGCAGCTCGGCCGTCAACTCATCATCGAGGCCGGCCGCACCGGCGATCTGGCTCAGCGTGTGGGTATCGCCGATATCGCGGCTGTCGGCGAAAAAGGCCCGGAACAGACCTTCGGCAGCGGCATCAGCCACACCCTGACCCGCTGCCCAGCGCAGGACGCGATGGGCATTGAGCGTGTTGGGCCGGACCGGGATGTCGTCGAAGCGGAATTCAATCCCCGCCGCTGGCGCAGCCTGTTCGAGATGGGCGCGCATTTGGGCCCAGCGTTCGGTGTTTTCACCGGAGAATTTGGCCTTCATATACTCGCCATAGGGCCGACCACCGCGGGGCAGGTCCGGGTCGAGCTGGAAGGGGCGCCAGACGGCTTCGACCGGGATTTCCGGCACCAGCTTGCGGGCGGCATCCCAATTGCGCTTGCCGAGCCAGCACCAGGGGCAGACCAGATCGGCGACGATATCTACGGAAACTTTATCGGTCATGGCCCCCAGATAGGACATCTGCTGATCGATTGCGAGAGGCGGGCCGCGCTGTGTGCATATTTCGATGCGGGCAGATCGATAGGCCGGCCGGTTCGTCATCCCCCGCATGCAGCTACACGCCAATGGAGACTGCATGAGCGGGGGATGACTCCCACCGGCCACCCAGCGACCGAGGCGGGCTCAGACGATAATGTCGAGCGTGGTCCGCATCATGTCGTCAGCGACCTTGACCATTTCTGCGGACGCCTTCTGGGCGGTTTCCGCCCGTTTGACCGCAATCACAGCCTGAATAATGCCTTCGCCTTTGGCCGCGGCATTGACGAGCCGTTCGGACGCCGCCCCAGCTTGGGCTTGGGCGTTCAACATGCCGGAGACGGCGGTATCGAGAGCAATATTCATACGCGCAGGCTAGCAGGCGGGTCGGGATCGGGCGATCTGAATGCGTTTCCAGGGTGAATGCCGGCTTAACCCGCGATTGACCCGGCTCGTCATTGCTCCAGTATGACCGCAGGAAAATATCGGGGACATTCATGACATTCATCCTGCGCCTGATCGCGACGATCCTGGGGCTCGCCGTGCTGGCGATTGGCGGCCTTATCTGGTGGGGCTGGGCGCCGGATATTCCCCATGATGAACTCGTCGCCAAATACGGTCAGCCGCCATCGCAATTCGTGCAGCTGTCCTCGGGCGTCACCGTGCATATGCGCGATGAAGGCTGTGCGGACTGCCCCGCAGTTTTCCTGATCCATGGCTCCAATGCCTCGCTGCAGACTTGGGAGCGTTGGGCCGGATTGCTCGGCGAGCAATGGCGCGTGGTCTCGATCGACATGCCCGGTCACGGGCTGACCGGTGCGACCAATGACGGCGATTATTCGATTGAGCGCGCCGCCGGCATTGTCGAGGAAGTGCGGGCATTTCTGGGGATTGAACAGTTTAATCTCGCCGGCAATTCACGCGGCGGCGCCATCGCGCTGAACTATGCGGTCGCCCATCCCGAGCGCTTGATCAGTCTGGCTTTGATCGACGCCTCCGGTGCGCCCTGGCCGCCAGCTGATCCGGACAAGGAGACGCCCTTCATCTACACGCTGACGGCCAATCCGCAGATCGCGCGGGCGCTCAAGAACTTCCTGCCGCGTCCCCTGGTCGAGCAGGCCTTGCGTGACGCCTTCTCCGATCAGACTGTTGTCACCGAGCCGATGATTGATCGCTATTACGAACTGATCCGGCACCCCGGCAATCGTGATGCAACGCTGGAACGCGCACAAATGGCCTATTCGCTCGACGCGTTCAATCAGGCGGCAAGCCTGACGATGCCGGTCTTGATCATGTGGGGCGAGGACGACCATCTGGTCCCGATTTCGCTGGCGGGGGAGTTTGCCGAGGCCATACCCCAAGCCCAGACGGTGACCTATCCCGGCGTCGGCCACACGCCGATGGAGGAGATTCCCGAACAGAGCGCCACCGATTACCAGCTCTTCCTCGAGGCGGCTGCTGCCCCGACGGCAGCGCCCGCAACGCAGACTGCGGCGTCGGGCCAACACCAGCCGGGCACGGCGCTGTTCGGCTATTACATGCCATTGCAGGATCCACCGGTTCGGGCCGGCGATTGGGTGCTGGAAACCTTCTATCTCGGCTCCGACTGGGAGGTGGACCCCTGGGTGGCTGACCACCAGGCCACCGAATACCCGCCGGCCGCCTTCGATTTCTCCGACCCGACCAGTGAATGGGTCCAGGGCGAGATCGGCGGCGGTTATGCGCGCCGGCTCAGGGTCTGGCCCGGCGATCTTGTTGTCACATCCGACAGTATCGCCTTCGATGCGGTGTCCGACGAATTGGGCGTGGTCAGCTTTCGCGGTCGGTATCGCCGCGAGCTGATCCTCGCTGCCGAGGCTTCCGGAAGCACTGACGAGGCCGTGTTGGAAGGCGTGTTGACGATTGACGGCGTTGTCTACGAGAATCTGCGCTTCGGCTGGTTCGCGGGGGACTGAGTTCAGCCCAATACCGCTTGCGCAATTTTCGTCATGTGGAATCTTGCGTCACATGGGGGGGCCAGTCCGGTCCCTGATTCGGGCCTAGCCGACCGGCCCCTTTTTCCAGGTCGGCTAATGATGAGGTTGAATTGATGTCCGCTCCTACCCAAACCGCGCTCAAGGTCGAGTTCGAGCTGAGCGAAGCCGATCTGGATTTCTTCCGGGCCCGGCTCGCCAAGGCCCGCGATGCGCGCGCCGCCGATGACGAAGCCGTCATCCTCGAGGGCGTGGCAGCGATGAGCCAGCAGGCGATGGCCGCCAATCCGCCGACCTTTGTTCGCGATCGGATCGCGCAGCTCGGCCCGCTGGTCGCGATGCTGCGCGATGCCGACTGGCGTCTGGCCGGTGACGATCGCAAGCGCGTCCTCGATGCGCTTGCCTATTTCGCCGATCCGGACGATCTGATCCCCGATTCGACGCCCGGCATTGGCTATATCGACGATGCGATCATGATCGAGCTGGTCTCCAATGCCTTGGCGCCCGAGCTTGAAGCCTATGATGATTTCGTCGCTCACCGCGATGAACTCGCGGCCGGCGCCAAGGATCTGCCCTCGCTCGACGATGCCCGCGCCGTGATGCAATCGCGCATGCGCCGCCGCCGCTCCCGTTCACGGGCAGGCGGAAGCTGGTCGCACTCGACCAGCGTCACGCACTACTTCTAGAATTTACACAGCGCGAATAGCGGGTTGGCGGGTTTTCAGGAACTCGCCAACCCCGCGTGCCGCTTGGCGGATGCGTTGCTCGTTCTCGACCAGGGCCAGACGCACATAACCCTCGCCATGCTCGCCGAAACCAATCCCCGGCGCGACGGCGACGCCGGCCTCTTCCATCAATTGCTTGGCAAATTCCAGCGAGCCCATCGCCTCGCATCCGTCCGGCAAGGGCGCCCAGGCGAACATCGAAGCCTCGGGCACCGGGATTTTCCAACCGATCCGGCCGAAGCTCTCCACCAACACATCGCGGCGATGCTTGTAGATCGCCCGCATCTCGTCGACGCAGTCCTGCGGCCCGTCGAGCGCGGCACAGGCGGCGACCTGAACCGGCGTATAGGCGCCGTAATCGAGATAGGATTTGACCCGCGCCAGCGCGGCGACGAGGCGCGGTGAGCCGGCCGCGAAGCCGACCCGGAATCCGGCCATCGAATAGGTCTTGGACATCGAGGTAAATTCGATTGTCCGTTCCTTGGCGCCCTCGATCTGCAGCATGGACGGGGTCGGCGTATCGCCGAAATAGACCTCGGCATAGGCCAGATCCGACAGGATGAAGAGATCGTGCTCTCTCGCGAATTCGACCACCTGTTTATAGAAATCCAGTGTGGCGGTCTGTGCGGTGGGGTTGGAGGGATAACACACCACCACGGCAATCGGCTTGGGAACCGTATGCCTCACTGCATGCTTGAGCCCGCGCAGATACTCATCCGGTGAGGCCGCGTTGACATGCCGGATCGTGCCGCCGGCAATCAGAAATCCGAATGTGTGGATCGGATAGGACGGGCTGGGCGCCAGCACGACGTCGCCGGGTGCCGTGATCGCCTGGGCCAGATTGGCGAAGCCCTCTTTGGAGCCCAGCGTGACGATGACCTCGCTATCGGGGTCGAGCTCGACATCAAAGCGCCGCTTGTAATAGCGCGCCTGCGCCTTGCGCAGGCCGGGGATGCCGCGCGAAGCGGAATAGCCATTCGTGTGCGGCTTGTCAGCCGTCTCCTTGAGCTTGGCCAGGACATGCGCCGGGGTCGGCAGATCCGGATTGCCCATGCCGAAATCGATGATGTCAGCGCCTTTTGCCCGCAATTGGGCCTTGAGGCGATTGACTTCTTCGAAAACATAAGGCGGAAGGCGCTTGGTGCGGTGAAATTCCATCGTTTTGTCCGGTATTTGTCGAATATATAACCATAGAAGCGTGCTGTTGCGAGTTTCGCAAGAGCGGCTCGGCAGCGCGGGGCGAAAATGGGGACAGGTATATTTAACGCGCAATCTGTCCGGTGTGCCCGCCAAGCGCCGTGGAGCGGGCGCGTTAAATATACCTGTCCCCATTTCACGTTGCACCAAAATCTCCACGCGGCTTGCCGCTGGAGGGATAAGGGGTCACCTCGCGATGGGAGGTGTGTGGGACGCCGGCGGATTCCGGAGTTGAAGTTGAGTTGAGTGTGACATCCGTGACGTCCCACCAATTCTTCCTGGAAAAGATGGGAGATTTGGT
>TARA_R110002051_G_scaffold325320_1_pt1 | contig 16655 bp, 6 predicted proteins | sample TARA_R110002051 | Tara Oceans TARA_R110002051 (sample SAMEA4397023) | marine metagenome | biome: Polar Biome; feature: [MES] marine water layer (ENVO:01000295) within the mesopelagic zone...; material: water (ENVO:00002006), including particulate matter (ENVO:01000060) such as......
TAGTTTATAATATTAGTAAGACCTAATACTTGATTATCTTTTCTGTTTTTTTCATCTTCATTTACAATAATTTGAGATCTAGAAGGTATAAAAGTATTATCTTGTATTGATGGTACTAAATCAGTAGATCTGCCTTTTTGTGCTTTAACAGATCCTCCTTTTTCATACTCCATTTTTAATAGTAAATTAGGTAGATCCACTTTCCAAACTAATTTCTCACTTAACTCAGGTGCAAACGGATGTGGTATTGCTGGATGTTTTGTTGCTAAAGCTCTTTCGGATATTCCAGTTTCATCTAACATTTTATTTATTTGAGTAACTAGATCATCAGCTTCACCTTTAGTAATCATACCTTGACTATTTACATCAAAACCTTTTAAATTTTTTGATAGAACATTCATATCTATTCTTCCTGCATTAGGTACAGCTGAAAATTTTCCTCTTTTAATTCTATTCAACATAAGCCTATAACTATCTAAACTTAAACTTGCATTACTACCAATAGTACTACCTTTTGGTATATATTCTTCTAAAAATTTCATAGCTGATCCGGCATCTAAAGGATCTTGCATACTCATATCTATAAAATAATCATACATGCTTTTATCAACATTATCTGTATTATTTTTTATTGCGTTCCAATTTTTTTTATTATTTTTTATTAGTTGCATCATCCCTTCTTCTGGTGTATGAGTTCCTTTTTTAAGAGGTTCAACCTGCACTACAAAGTCATCACTAACACCACGTACATTTAATTTAAAATCTGAAGGTCCTCTACCTTTTAAAACACCTTCTCTTAAAATCTCATTATAATTATTTGGTACTTTATTTAACTTATCATCAAATGAGGTTAATATTTGTCCATATTCATTTAGTACTGTACCTCTTGCTGATTTACTAGTTGCTGATTTACTAGTAGAAGCTAGAATTTCATCATCTGTTTTACCTAAAATTTTCTTTAAATACTTTGGAGCTTTTAGTGCAGATTGTTTAATTAATTGACCTAAAGCACCCCATTGTGCTTGTGGTATTGATCCACCTTTTTGATTTTTCCAAGGACCATAACTTATTACTTTCTCATTTGTACTATTACCAAGGTCTATAAAACCAGATGCATCTCTTTTGTAGGGAGTTTGCTGGGATTTAATCTTTTTTAATAACATTGAATAATCATCACCAATATTTCCACCTGCATAATCTATTTCCCATGGTAAATTTTCTTGCAAGTCTTTAGCATTAACTTTACCCTTTCCTAAAGAATGGAATTGTTCTATCTCCCCAGTTTTTGGATTTATATATACTTCTAAATCTGTTTTTTTAATTTGACTTCCCCCTTCTCCTATATCTATATTCTTAAGTTTTTTCTCAATCTCCAAGTTATGAATGTACTGGTTAAGTCTTTTACCTTCAAAAAAGTTTCCACCTTGAGTGGATACTATTTTAGGTATTACTTTAGGACCTTTTGTAATAGCATTCTTTATTAAACCTGCTCCAATATATGTACTTGGATCTGTAAAAATATCTAAGGCTAAAGCACCCCAGAAATTCTCTACAAGAGGCTTACCATCTGCACCAGTAGTTTGTGATACAGTTTTTATTGGTTCACCATTAGCATTAGTAAAAGAAAAGTCTCCAGAAAAACCAGGCATAGCATCCATAAAATTAAATTCCTTATCTCCTCTTTCACCAAAGTATTCTACTCCTTCAGACACTAAGCTTGCTGGAACACTTAGTATATCTAATAGACCAGATATAACTGAGTGCTGTGGACTTTTTGGTATATATTTTTCTGCAAATTTATCAAAACCTGTCTTCTCATAGACATCTCCAAGTACTCCTGTAGAACCTTCAGGGCGTAGACCATATGCATTACCACTCATTATTGAATTTCTACCAAATTGTGCTTGTGGTAAAGACCCACCATACTTAGCTAAATTAGTAGGCATAGACCCATCTTCCATAGCAACTTCATTCATAAATTTAATAAGGTTAGGAGATATTTTTTGATTTAATTTTTCATTACTTAAGTTATCATTAATAAGTTGTTGTTCTTTATCTATTTCATATTGTCTATTATTATCTTTAATAAAATTAGATGTTTCAGTTCTCTTTTTTTCTAAAAAGTTTTTTATGTCTGGCATACTACTTTTAAGTTGCTTAAGTAATTTTGTTTGCTGTTTGATTTCTTTTTTAGTTGTATATTTAGTATTAGAATCTTGATTATAATATTCAATAAATGCATCTCTATCATTTGCTCTTAAATTTAATACAGCTTGAGTAAATAAATCATTACGCCAAACATCATTATCTACAGCAGTTTTAAAATTAGTGTTGCCTTGTTCTCTAAGTCTTTTACCTTCTGCACGGTCAAAGTATCTATAACCTGCTGCATTATCATATATATTAGATGGTACATATGAATTATCAAATACATCTGTACCTTCTTTGTTAGTATCAGGATTATTTTTAAGACTATTCATATAGTCATTTGCTAGCTCTATATTAAATTGACCTTTTCCAGTTCTTCTTCCTAGTCTAAAATCTCCTTCTACTTCAAAATCATTTTTATAAAAATCCTTTCTATTTTCATGACCACCTGTTTTTTGTAAATCTTGTAAAGTTTCTATTTCTCTATCAAAAGAAGTTTTTATATCATCATATAAACTAGTTTCAGTTACTATCTCTTTAATATTTTTATCAGCTTGAGATACATCACCTTCTGAGTGAGCAAACTCTATATCTCTCCATTCTTTATAATCAGTTTTATAAACTTTATTAAATCTTTTAACTGCTTCTCTTTCTGCTTTTCTTCCTTTAAAGTTTTTTATAGGTCCAAATGCACCAAATAAACCTTCTTCTTTAGGTCTTTTATCACTAATTAAATCTCTAGTATTTTCAAATGTATTTGTTATTTCTTGATATTCATTAAGTACAGTATTTATTTGATCATTCATTTCTGGTTCATACCATCCATCTGGACCTACTTTAATCCCTCGTTTTAATAACAATGCTTCTGTTTTTTCATTTGGATACTCTCCTTTAAGAGCATCTTTAATACCTTGACTATCACCTCTTGCATTATAATATTGAGTTGTTGCCGTTTTTATTTCATCAGACCATTCATTCCATTTTTTACCACCTTGGTCAACGCTCTCTAAATTTCTTTTTATTGCCTCAAATGGTCTTGTGCTAATGTTACGCATATCAGGATTATCTTTATCTTCATAAAAGTAATCTGTATTAAAGTCTTTAGAACCTTTTGTACCAAGAAAGTTGTCAAATTTATCTCCAATATATTCTGAATAAGAATTCATTGGATTAGTTAATTTACCTGGTGTTTTAATAGTACCTTCTACTAATTGATCTACCCCAAGACCTCTTGGTAAGTATCCAAATCCTTTATTAAAAGTAATATTACTTTCAATCATCTTATCTACATCTGCTTGTGTAAAAGATCCTTTACTTGGATCCCATATACCAGCATTTGATAATGCTTGTTCTAATTGTGCTTTCTGTGATTTTATTTCAAATGGTTGAGTTGCATATTCTCTAAAAGATTCATCTTCAAATTTAGCATTAAATGGATTGTCACTAGGAGCATTACTAAAAAAACTATTATGGTATTTATATGATTCATCATATAGTGGACTTTGTCTAGCACTACTCAATGGACTACCTTGTAAACTATTTAATCTATGGTTAACTTCATGTTGTATAACACTTTCTTCCATAGAAGTTCCCGGCATACCATAACCATTATTATTATCTATTTTATTAAAAGGGGCTTTTTGTGAAACATTTCTTCCAATATAAATATTACCTATTGTAGGATTATTCCAATCATATCCACCAGTACTTGGATTTACTTGATTACCGAGAGCATCAATTTGACCAGGACCACTAAACATAAACCCTGCAGTTGCTAAAGGGTCAGGTACATTTTGTGTATAAAAAGCTTTAGTGCCTTCATCTGCTCCTAATGTTAATTGGTTATTTAACTCACTAACCATATTATCTAAATCAACATCACTTAATTCTATATTATGAGCATTAAAATATTCTGTTTTTAATCTATTTCTATAAGCTTCAGAATTAATCTTTGAACTATTTTCATCATTAATTTGAGTAAGATCAATCCCTTGTAAATGTTCAGGTAAACCTATTTGAGCCATAGGTATTTCCATTACCATATCTCCAGAAAATTGGTATTCATTCTCAGGGAACATCATTTGTGAATTACCTAAATTATCTGTACCCATAATAGGAAAGTCAACATCTTCCATTGTAATACTTCCTGACTCAATGATATTAACTGGATTGGTTACGTCATCACTATGCCTTTTATAACCATCTACAGATATGTATTGTGTTATATCTTGTAGAAACTCATTGGGTCCTCCTGGTAGTCCTATGTTTTTTCTCTCTGCCATTTTATCTCATTGATAATTGTAACTTAGTATTATTTACTCTAAGTAACATTTTTCTATCTCCTGATACATTTCTTCTTAATATAACTTGATTAGAATAATGTCTAAATTTCTTACGTTGAGTAGGAGGTTTATTGTAATTAAGATTTGTTGTATTTAAAAATCTAATATATCCATTACAATCTGTATTAAATATAGATTGTTCAACATTAGTAAATTCCCCTCTATCATTTGTAATATCCCAGAATTGATTAAATCTAAATTTATGTTCTACCTTAGATGCAAGTATATCAATATTATTTGCATTTATAACTGGAAAAGTTAAATTACCCCATGGATCATTTACTGGTTGAGTATTAAGAACTAATAGTCCGGATGTTTGATCATTATTATAAACAATAGATGCATCAAAATTAAAATCTAAATCTTCCCATTTATCTCCTCCACACATATTATATTGTGGATCTCCTTTGTATACATATGTTTCTAATTGATATTCAAAACTTCTTACTGTATTTACAGCTTGTCCTGTATTAGAAATTAAATCTATTTCCCATGGATAATCTTTATTGTAATAATTTACAAACTTATCACATCTTATATTATGTTTCCAGAATCCTCCTAAATCATAATTGGGTGGTGTATTTATATAATAAAAATAATTACATTCTCTATTACTTATAAAATTTGGATCACCAATCTGATATATTTCTGGTGATGAGTCAGGACAAATTCCTAGAACTGTTGTAACTGTACCTGGAATTGTTGGTGGAGGACATTCACATAGCACCTTTCTACAAATAGGTGGGGTTACATCATCACATACTCCACTTGATGCAGTATATGTTGAAGTTGCAGAATCTAAATATACAGTTGTGTACCCTGCTGGACAAGTACATACAAAAGGTATAGAACATACACTTCCTGCTATTGCTGTTGCAGATGCTTCTAATGATGAAGTACTTTGTGCACTCATTGTATACTGATTTGGACCAGGGAGTTGTGGAGAACTTGTACCACAACCAGGGGCACTAGCTGTATTTTGATAATATGTATTTGATATACTATTAAGTAAACAAGCTAAAGCAGGATTATTACCAGCTGCACCATTACAGAATACTGCAACTATTTCTTGTTTAGTAGCATCCTGTAAATCAATTTGAGCTGATTGATTAGAACCAGCTGCCCATGTACCTATGTTTGGTGATTGAGGTGCTGTAGATATTATATTAGGACTCTGCATAGCTGCTATTCCATTAGCTTCATTACCTGATGTACCATCTGTAACAACAATTAAAATTTGTTTAAAAGTAGGATCTTGTGTTCTTGCTGGATAAGATGCTGCTAGTGATGAATTAGACTTATCATTTAATTGACCCAAGCCTCCAGTAGTACTAAAAGGGTTTCCTGCTTGAATAGCAGCATTAGCATCAGTTAGATTAGTAGTATTCCAGTTAGCATTATATAAAGCAATTAATGCTGCACCTGTTGCACCAGTAGACATACTTAAACCTCCCTGATCCAGATGCATACTTAAATTACCCCATCCTGTAATACCTATCTGCATAGTTCCTGCAGCTAAAGCATCTTTAATTTCTAGTGAATTCATAAATACATCTAACCAACGCATTTGCGCTGTACCAGGACATGCATTCCCCATCACACCTCCACCTATTTGATTACCGGAAGGATCAAAAATCATAGGTGTATAATCTGGAGTATTTCCTGGACAATTCATTACAGTACTTCCTGACCAATCCATTGCAATTACAATATCTAACAAACAATTTGTTGCACCTCCTGTTACAGTAGCTGCTACCTCATCTACAGTAATAGTTGCTGGGTCTGTTTCATTAACACTTATTTCACATAATCCATTTGTAGGATTATAATTATATCCGGGAGGGCACTGAGGTATTGTACCTGTTATAACTTTTGTTGTAAAGAAGTGATTAATACTAGGTATTGCTAGATCAGGATGCCAATCATGGAAAGAAATCCATGCTTTTGCTTTTGGATCATAACTAATAGTCCAAGAGCAATCATCAAAATATATAGGATCTCCTATATCTATATTAATTTTAACTCCTTGTACCAATACAGTTATAGGTTTAATAGTTGCATTAGTAAATATTGCATTACTTATATATTGAGACTTTATTTGATAATCCTTTTTCATAAAATATACAATATCATCTACAGAGTCATAGATTACTTGACATCCAACACCATATACGGGATTGTCTGTCCAAACTGAATTTTCTGATGTTGGAAACTGTTTAATAAAACGTGATGGTAAATATTTAGCAAACCACCATTTCATACCTTGATTAGATATAGGATCTAAACCTTTACCACCATATTGAAATATTTTACCTTGTTGTTGTGATATAAAAAATATTCCTGCTGGAGTATTTATTACTCCTCTTAAACTTTCACATGAACCATACTCATTAGATATATCTGCATTAGCTATATTTTGGAATGGTTGACTAAATAATCCTCCATCACCTATAGTTAATTTTGTATCTAATTGTGTTTTAAGTGTATCTAGTCCTTGAAACATCTGTGGAGATAAATAAGGAAAGAATATTAATGCACCACTTTTATTTATAGGCTTAATTACACTTACTGCATTTTTAAAATCTTTATAATTATTGTTTAGAAATACTCTCCAGTAATCTTTCTTAGATTCTTCTTGAGCTTGTAATGAATATATTAATCTTTTAGGATAACTTACAAAACAATTTTCTGCAACTAATGGATCATAATCTCTAGGTTGCACATTACCAAAACTACTTAACTGTGTTGGAAATTTAGAAGGACTTAAAGATTCATCATACTTATAGAAGTTATCATCTTTTTCTATTTGTGCATGAAATAGTTCATCTATATCATTATTATTATATACATCATAAATCTTTTTAGCTGGATGATCTTCCCAATCTCTTTGATCTAGATTAATCTCTGTCTCTACAAAGAAATCTAAAATACCATTAGTATGAGAATACATATAAGCAAACTCCATTGCTAATGCTGGATTAGGATCACCTGAATTATTAAATATCTGATTCCATGTATTATTACATGAATCATTTCCTCTATCTAAATAATATAAATCATCAGGCCAGATTGGATTTAAATCATTAGAATTATTAAAAGATATGCCCAATGAAACTATTTGCTGAGCTATTGGAGTCATATCATATCTTTGAGAGTTTATCCAATAACGTGGATAAGGAATATTAACATATAAAGAATAATCAAATGTAAATTCATCCGGCTGACCTAATAGAAAATTACTAAACATAGGCATAATAACTTTTTCTGTATATCTACCTATAAAAGTATCTCCAGCAAACATTGGTTTACTAGCATACATAGTTTGTGGTGGAGGAATTGGTGTTGATGAATCAACATCTAATAGCTCAACACATCCTCTCATTTGAATTTGCTTTATACCATCTAACTGACCATACTGATTATCCATATTATATTTAAGAGCTCCATAGTATGCTGATATAGGATTTTTTTTATTTTCTTTTGGATCTAATAAATATCCATCACTAAATGTATTGGCAGTACCACTGGCATTTATTTCTCCTCCAACTACATATCTTGACGTATCCTCTACGGAAGGATCTTGTAGTGCAGTATCTAATGCTACAGCTACTGTTGAAGGTCTAAATAAATTATTAATTTTATAATTTCCACTATTAAACATTTGAAAAGATGAACCTAAGTAATTGGAATCTTCATTTTTTATTCTCCATAAACCATTTGTATTATTAGAATAATTAGTGAATAATCCATAAGAATTAAATTTCCAAACAAAATCAGATTTTTTAACTAAGTTATATATTAATTCAATTATTTCATTACCTCCTAGTGCAATATCAGCTTGAGAAGTTTGTAAACCAATAAATAATTTTAATGCTAAAGGTACAGCAGATAAACTTGTATCTTTAGTATTTGCGTTCTCCTCATATCCACCCATCTGACCAGGTACTATTCCTTCCTCCTGCTGAATTAAACTTACTGCTTCTGTAGTAATAGCAGTTCCAAATCCTCCAGTATAAATATCAACCATACCTGTAACTGTCTCCATCAGTGCAGATACTGCAAGATTTTGCAAAACTTGAGCTGAATTAGCAGCAGCACTTGATATAGGGAGAGCAATAAGTGCTGCCGGGGAGGGTTGATATAAATTTCCACCTCCTGCAGGACCACCAAACCATCCGAAACCACTTTGAGAAGTTAAATTACCTCGTGATCCCACTAATTTCCGTGATGTTGTTCCTCTTATTTGATGGATAGCATAACCTAATCCAATAACACCTCCAATAACTGCTGCTCCTCCTCTTAGTAATTTAAATTGTGGATGATCTTCAGATGGTTTAAAGTAACCACTTGATTGACCATCTAATTGACCATATAATCTAGTTTCATATGCATTCAGAAATGGTTTTGTAAACATCAAATCTGGAGATGCAAATGTAAATACTTTTTGAGAATAACCCGTTAGTGGAGCAAAACTTCCTGGTCCTTGAACTGAATCCCAAAAAGTATCACAACCACTAGTTCTATTATTAGCACCAGCTGCAACACCATCATGAAAATATGGATCAGGTCTTAAATCATTATATGGATGATTTGGATATAATCCTTGAACAGATCCCCCTATTAAGTTTTCTGCATTAGGGACTTTGTACTCACGCATGTTTCTAAATAAACCTTTTGCAAGTATAGATCTAGCTCCTTGTCTAGATCCTCTTAGAATTTCATAACCTACTACATTTGGTATATATGTACCATCATTATATTTTGGTCTTCCTATATTAGTAAATTCTACACCTAAGATATTTATTAATTCTGATCCTGTATTAGAAATATGTAGAGGTGAATTTGCTCCCCCTATTTCTTCTGTGGGCATTTTATGATGTCTAATTGGCTCACCACATAAATCACCACAAGGGCCATTCCATATGTCCGGTCTATTAACTGGGTATCTTTCTGTAGATTCCCAATATGCCATTTTACCTCTAGCTATAATTAGTCCTCCACTATCTAATGATTCAGTTAGTCCTGTTGAAGTAATACTACCAGTATTATAAACTTTAAATAAGGGATCTCCATTTGCAGTATCTAATACATTAGCTCCACTTATTATAGCATTCTCCATTGTACCATTATATAATTCTGGTGCTCTACCTGGTATATGATATGAAGAAGATCTTTCTCCTGTATTATATATCCATCTTATAAAGAAAGCATATTGTTCATCACGCATGAATCCCATCTTATTACCTCCCAAATAATAATAAGTGGAGGGAACTTCATTAATTACCCAGTTTACTTGTATACAATTAGCAATGGGTTGATAATTAAAATCAAATTGTTCTGTTGGTCCTTGTCTAATTAACCAATCATTTACAACAAACATTGATTCTGACTTTTCATAAGCAGGACTACGTAATGGTATCTGCTCAAGACTTACTGCAGATAATGATTCATCTATATAATCTATATTTATTTGAGACTGTTCAGTACTATATAAACCAATTCTTTTAGCAGAAGTTTGTCCTTGATTTCTTCTTATTATAACTAATTCAAAATAAAAGTAATCTTGGTCTAAATTACTAAGTGTAATATCTAAAGATCCACTAGTTCCTTCATGACTCCATAAAGTTTGTATATTAGATATACCTATATAATCTGTAACACGTTGTTCATTTTCTACGTAACCAATAAATGCTTGATAAGATCCATTCTGCAGCATTCCCCCATCCGTTGCTTTCTCTAATCTAATACAGGGTGTATCTACTAATGGTGCTAATCTAATCTTTTCACAATTTAGCATTTTAGGTTCTATCACTTCCCATGTAGAACATGGCTCACCATTTATATTAATACCTGATACTTGTGTTTCCAACCATGGTATATCATCTATGTTTAATGCACGTGATGGATTATTACCATCATCCCAATAAACTTCCCAAGTACAGTCAAAGTTCTCTTTTGATGCACCTGTAATCAAATATTTTTTATTAAAATTAAGACATTGAGAATTTACAAGAGTTTTATACTTACACTCACTATCATCAAATCTCCCTATTTCAGAGTTTATATCATCTGTTGAAAAAACAATCCATTCATCTCCATATCTATGGATAGCTCCTATTATAGTATATGGTACAACACCACAAAGTAAATTAGCCGGTTCATTTCCTATAATCCCTAAGTCTCCATCCTCTGAATTATTTGCTGCATTACGTGCATGCCACCAAGATCTATTGTCCTCTAATGAAGGAGCAATATCTTTATTCATTCCTTTTGAAAAGGAATTAGTAGTTATTGATGAACTACTCTTAGGTACACTACTACTCTTGCGGGAAGATGTTTTCTTTTTTGCCATAATATATTAACTCGTTATTAAGTAGTCCCACATGAAGTAGATGCTGTTGTTGTAGTTGCTGAGGCTGACGTTGGTACAGACACTACTCTTGGATTGATAGGTGCATAACTTAAGAACATATTATAATAATTATGATATTGAGCTCTTCTATTCATTGTAAATACTTTACGCATTTCTGCAAAATTTGGTGTATTAACAAAACTCAATGCATTATTTCTTGCTGCTTTTAATCTATTTTCTACTAATCCTAATTGTTGTGAAACATTCTCACCATTCCATATCATATTTTCTAATATTCTTTGTTTTATAGCGTATTCATAATATTCATTACAATAAGGTTGATCTAATACTAATAAGTCTCCTTGATCATCTTCCATAGATCCTTGATAACTCACATATACTTTTCCTGTATTAAATGTTGTAATTAAAAATCCTTCTCTTATTTCAGCAACATCTAATGCTTGTGCTCCTAAACTAGGACAAAAACATACTTCATCATTAACACTTCCTATTCTTAGTTCTGTCCAACTAGTAAAAGTTCTAAATTGATTTGGACCTAATCTCTGAACTAATTGATAATTATTATTATCATCACATGCTTTAATAACACATACATCACTACATAAAGTTTTCTCATCACAAGGAGCTAGATCATTTGGTGCAGGTACATAAGGAACATCATTAAATGTTTCTATATGGGTGCCTGAAGGCATTGTATTATTAATAGTATATTCTCCACATCTAAATGCATAATTAACATACTGAAAATCTATTGGTAGTTGACCTCTTCCATGTTCTATATCAATTATTGCTTGCTTAGTTCTATGGATTTTTAATCCAAGATCATAGTTTACTCTTTGAGCTACTTTGATTAGTTGTTGAGGTTCAATCATTCCTTCTAGTGCATAATTGGAAAAATCAATGGAAACATCTTCCATTAGTTGACTAAACGTTCTATATTTTTGTGATACGCTCATGATTATTTATTTTAGTTTCTCATTAAGTTACGTTTATTATCAGAGTCTTCTGAAGGAACTTTTAATGTATTCATCATAGTAGCTACCACCTGACTTTCTATCTCAGCAAATAATGCTTGAGGAATATATATCTCTTGTTTATACCTTGGAATACAATTATTAGTTTCATCACAATCCCATCTAGTAATATCTGAATCAAATACTCCCTCTACTTTAATTGCATCCCATGCTAAATTTGGACAATATATATATCCATCTAACCACCAAAAATATAATGTATTATTATATCTAAAAGAAGTTGTTTTAGTCATGGAGGTGTATGTACCCGGTTGGGTTGCTTGAAGCTCTTGTGATCCGTCTATAGAGCTTACAGTACGTATTAGAGGTCCCCAGTATCCTTCAAACATAGAAGGCAACCTTAATTTAGTACGTTTGATAGTGCATCCACTTTGTATTCCTGCGCAGTGTGCCTCTATTTTATCTACATCAATTAATTCAACATAAGGTAAAGTTTTCCAAACAGAATTAAATTTCATAAGTTTATTAGCATAATCTTGTCTTCTCATTAAAAACTGAGCATGCTTTTCTATTAGGCTATATATGTATCTATCAGTTATAAACCCATCCTGCACTTCTGCTTTTACTTGTCCTCTAATTCTAGATATTGTTTGTGCTATTGTTGACATGTTATTTATTTTTCAAATTCATTATAATAGGCTAGTGCTTTGTTAGTCTCTTCTATGTTCTCATCATATAGATGAGCAACTCTATACTTATTTTTCATAACTACATACTTTGTCCAATTAATTGGATATTCCTTAGCAACTTCTCTTTTAAAATCTCTACAAGCAACAAATCTCCATAGCTCTCTATTTTTAAATCTATATTTAGTAGAATAATTTGTATAAAATATTTTTCCTAAATTGCCATCAGTTTCCCAATTCTTATTTTGTAAAACTTTACCATACTGTTTAGATAAGGCATAATCCATGTTTACTGTTTTTGATGCCTTACATGTTCCTATAAATAAAAAACCCAGTGAGTCAGGTAGTTCAACCCCATCTCTATTATCTATAACTGCATTCCAAAGGTTTACATTATATATCTTTATTATCTTTTTAAGTTTACCATTATCTATGTCTGAGTATAAAGGTTTTTTGTCTTTAAATTCTCTAATTGTTTCTTCATTTAATAATCCAAGTCTTTTCTCTCTATACCTAGGAGCATTTAAATCCGGTTTTTTAAAATTATTGATCATATAGTTATATTTATAATTTACAAAAAAAACCCCACTTAATGAAATTAAAAGGGAGGTCTTTACAAAGCTTGATAGGTTAATTCACATATATTACCCATTGTTGGATGCTGAATTTCTAATTTACCAGATCTTCTATTACTAACAAATTTGTTATGATAGTGATAATAATCTGTCTTTCCTAGACTTGGTAAGATCTTATGAATGAATCCAGTTGTCTCAGCAGTAGTCATATATTCCACCTTTCTCTCTGTATGAAAGTGACCTGTGAACAAGGTTCTGTTTACTGTATTTCCCCATTCTTTTGGATACTCTGTAGCATATACTAATGGAGTATTTTTACTAGGTTTATCTCCATGTTCAAAAGCATTAAAATTATTATGCCATACATGTACTTTTCTTTCCTCATAAGTTATATCCCAAGTAATATCTTTACTCTCAATAGATTTAGATAAAGCATGAACTAAATGATGAGAAGATAATCTATCATGATTACCAGGAATATATACTACAACTAATTCTTTACAATATGCTTTTATATAATTTAGTGCCCAATGCATAGCATCAAATGCTTGCATATAGGCTTCTGTTGCACTCATACAATTATCTAATGGTGTTCCAGCAGTTGTTGCTCCAGTAAATGTATCCATATTAATTAGATCACCTCCTACAACAAAATACATTTTCTCTATATAGTTAACTGGGGCTGCCCGTTCTATAAGATTAATAACTGTATCTTCAAAGTCTTTATCTATAGTTTGATTGCCTTCTTTACCAAAATGAATATCTTGTAATGACATTACTCCACACACTGGATTATCATTCTTAATCTTTTTTATATTAACTTGTGGTAGTTTGTAAGTTCTTGGTTCCCAATTTTCTAGGAGTTCAGTAAATAATTTTTCTTCTGGATTTTTATTTTGTGTTACTAATGCTGAGACTCTCCAATGATCTCCCATTTGTTTATTCCAATACTGTGATAATCTCCATTTATCAGTATCAATTCTAAGTAATTTAATTATTTCTTCTGCAGTTTTTGGCTCATAATCAAATGTACCTGCTATTTTTCCTACTCCTTTTTCTAGATCTATTGATTCAACTAATTGACCTGTTTCAGTTGCCTTACTAAAGAATAGAGATTTCTTTTTCTTCATCTTTCTCTCTTGTAAGATTTCATTTTTTACTTTCTTATATTGTGCTTCTGTAATATTTAATTTGTCTGCACAATAACTAGGATGTTTTTTCCACTTTAATGTCTCAAGGACTCTTTGTTTTAAATTATTCATAATATTAGTTAAAATTTTTATGACAAAGATAATAAAAAAAAAGAGACCGGGGTGATCCCCAGCCTCTTCCCAACGTTTGCAGTAGAAAACCAACAAACCACTACCTGCTGTTGTATGTTAAACTGCTAGAGTAGAAAATAGTATTTCTATTGGTTTGCAGCCTGTATTGCCATTATCTACAACTTTTACTTTATAAGCTGTACTGGCAATTAAATTAGTTATTGTATAATTACTTATTGTAGTTACTATAGGTGTGCTATTTGAAAGTGTCCATCCTGATGGAGAAACTTGAGTATCATAGTATATATTAAGTCCAGTACTTGAACTCCATATACCATCCCAAATTATACTTGCTGTAGAACTGGTTATAGTACCTGCATATACATTATATGGATCATGTTGAACATCAGAAGAAGTACATGTACCTAGTCCATTAGCAAATATCATAGCAAATTTCTGTACAATAGAATCCAATCTTTCACCAGAAGTAATTGTTATCAGTGCATTTGTATCACCTATTTGAAAAGATGTACCACAATAACTAACACATGATGCACATTGAATATCATTACATCTTTCACTACCTACACTACAATCAGTATAGGTGCATGCATTTGTTAATGCTGTATCAGCACAACTACATTTACTACTACATTTTGTACAATTACACGCCATTTTATTTATTTTTATTTATTAACATCCTGCTACTATTGATGAAGAGATTACTGATGCATCAGCAGATATATTCCAAACTCCTCCTGTTTGATTAGCTAAGTCTCTCCAAGGATAAACTATTGTTCCACCATTATTATAAAAACCACTTGTTCCAGCTCCTAATACAAAGAATGTAATTCCTGCTGTATTAGCTTGTGCTATCATACTTTGAATTTGTGCATAGTCAGATCCAGTAAAATTATCATCATCTCCACCTGGTAATGCATCTGTTATTATTATTACATATTTAGCAACATTACTTCTAAATGCTCCAAGGAATTCACTTGCACCAATAATTAATTGTGCAACCATATCTGTTGGTTCAGGTACACCATTTCCTGATCCTAGTTGAACACATGAACCTGTTCCACCACCATCAAGTAAATTTAATTGAGTTGTAAATGTAGCGTCATTATTATTTTGGAACATTTCCCAAGCAGTCAGAAATTGATGAGTTGTGGGTCCTGTATTTATAACTCTTTGAGCAGCTGGTAAACTTGTATATTCTGTACAAGCATTATATGTAGGAGTTGCAAGAACACTTTCATCTGCAGTTGTTAAACCTAATCTATAGTTATTAGCACCAGATGAAGTATCTATTGTATTTACAATACCGGCTACACCAGCTTGTACATTAGCAATAATAGCTGACATACTAGAAGTATAGTCAATTACAAATGCTACATCCATACCATTTACACAAGGTGCTGAAGCTGTATCAGTCCAAAATCCAACTAGATCACATATTTTTGTTACTCCATTATATGTTACTGTAGTTCTAAGATCATAATTAGTACCAGCTGTTAATGCAGCAAAAGCTTGTGTTATAGTTACACCTGGACTATTTATTGTATGTGTTTCTATTACTACACCAGAACTATCCAATGCATCTAATACATATACTGCACTAGTTCCTAAAAGATTTGAAATGGTTGCTGTCATACCTGTTGAGGTTATAGATGTAATAGTAACAACAGAAGGACAAGGTAGAACACCTGTTATAGTGCTTCCTTGTGTTGCCCTGCATGTGTCTACTCCATCTGTTACACAGAAGTCAATTGAAACTGATATATTTTGTGTAGTATTTAATGCACCTGTTATGAATGTCCATCCTGTAGCATCATTTTGTAAACTAGATACACTCACTGTTTGTGATAATGATGATCCTAAAGCATCAGTAACTGTTATAATACTACTTCCTGAACAATCATTGAATGAAGCCGGAATTGTAGAACCTGTAAAATTAAATAAAATTGAATCAATTAGACCAGCTGCATCATACCCTACAGATGTAGTATATGCAAATACTGTACTATCACAACCACTTGGACAACAATTATTTTGGATATTTGTTATAGCTGAATACATATCATCTATAACTACCCATGCATTCTGTACAGTTTGTGCTAATGTAGAAGGACTAGTATTCCATCCTCCAATAGATCCATAAGAAGTACTAGAATCAGTTAAAGTAGTATAAGTTCCAGTAATTATAGTTTGACTTATAGCATTATTTATTGCTCCTGTAGATCCTACAGCAGCTGATAAAGCACAAAAAGCACTTTCCAGTGCTACTACTAC
>TARA_R110002051_G_scaffold260404_2_pt1 | contig 16654 bp, 16 predicted proteins | sample TARA_R110002051 | Tara Oceans TARA_R110002051 (sample SAMEA4397023) | marine metagenome | biome: Polar Biome; feature: [MES] marine water layer (ENVO:01000295) within the mesopelagic zone...; material: water (ENVO:00002006), including particulate matter (ENVO:01000060) such...
AGATACCTGATGCGGATAGCGAAATCCGATATTTTCCGGATCGGGCAGGCGCAGCTTGCGGTATAGTTCTATCCCGTCCGCTTCACTTTCGGACTTTGACATCACACCATGTTGCGTGGGCCCTTCGACATGTTGATCTATCAAGCGGTGAGCGGGGTTGAAACTGGCGGCGGCAGATTGCGCGACATAGGCAATCCGCTTGCCCAAAAGACCACGTTTGACCGCTGCCGACGCTTTTAGCAGGTCGATCCCGTCAAATTCCACCGAGCCCGCAGATATCCGCACGCCATCGCGGGTGAAGCCCATCGCGGCCAGCCCCAGCGTCGATTTTCCCGCGCCGGATTCACCGATCAAGCCCAGCACCTCACCGCGCGCAAGCGTCAGATCAACGCCATTGATAATGGGGTTCCATGTCTCGTCACTGCGGCCCTCCAACTTGAGGCCACGAATTTTAACCAGCGGATCAGTCATTCTTTTAATCCCGATGATTTATGCAGCATCCAGTCGACGACAAAGTTCACAGCAACCGTCAGCAACGCGATTGCACTGGCCGCCAATAGGGGGGCCGTGGCCGCAAGCGGTGCAAATTGCGCAAAGTTGATAAACGCCGCCAAATCACGCACCATCGTGCCCCAGTCGGCCAATGGCGGTTGAATGCCGACACCCAGAAACGACAACGCAGCAATCGTCAGGAACACAAAGCAGAACCGCAGCCCGAATTCGGCCAGCAATGGGGCCGTCGCATTCGGCAATATCTCTCTGAATACCAGATACCACATGCCCTCGCCGCGCAACTTTGCAGCCTCGATATAATCCATCACAACGATATTTTGACCAACGGCGCGCGCCAACCGGAACACGCGCGTGCTATCGATGACCGCGATAATCAGCACCATGAAAACGGTCAACGGAATACCCAATCGCGACGACCAGACGCTGGCAATCGTCATCAGCAAAAGTGCAAAAATCAGCGACGGGATCGCCATCAACACATCAACCGCACGGCTTAGCAACTGGTCAAGCCAACCGCCCACAACTGCCGCCAGAAACCCGAGACTGCCGCCAATGAAAAATGCCAGTAGTGTTGTTGCAAAGGCAATGCCGACGGTATTCTGCGCGCCGTATATCAAACGCGACAGGATATCACGGCCGATCTGATCGGTGCCCAACGGAAACGCAGGATTGCCGCCCATTGCGGGGTCGCCACCGGGGGTAATGTTGGCGGCGACGCCTTGGATGATCTCATCCTGACCGTAAGGCGCAATGACGCCCGCGAAAATCGCGAATATGGCGTAGATCAAAATTGCCATAACACCAAACGATGCCGTCAGCGGCATATGGCGGAATGTTTTGCGCGACCATTCGGTGCCGACATACCGACCAAACAGCCGGAACAACCACGCCGCAATCGAGAAGATGATGAACCCTTGGATCGCGACACCAAAGAAGAAGAATTTGTTCGCAACCGCCTGATCGGTGCTGCGCGATTGCATAAATGCCCACACCAACCACGCTAAAACCACGACGCCCAGCACATAGCCAAAGGCGACCCCGAACGGCATGTCGCGGAATTGCGGGGCGTTGCCGGTTACCCGCCGGCCCGCAAATCGCAGCACCCAAGCAATCCCGCCCATCGCAACAAATGCGGCAATTATCGTTAGAAGCGTGCTCATTTCGGATGCCTTAAGCGTGGGTTGGACAGGATCGACAAAATGTCAGCTGTCAGGTTCAAAAGAATATAGGCCGCCGCAAAAATCAAACAGCTGGCCTGCACCACGGGGATATCTCGAATTTTGACGCTATCAACGAACAGTTGGCCGATCCCCGGATAGACAAACACGACCTCAACCACGACGACACCGGTCACAAGATAGGCGAGGTTCAGCGCAATCACATTGATGATCGGCGCCAGCGCATTTGGCAGCGCATGTTTAACAATCACCCGCATCGGCGACATGCCCTTGAGGCGCGCCATTTCAATGTAAGGGCTAGCCAGCAAGTTGATAATCGCAGCCCGCGTCATGCGCATCATATGTGCGGTCACCACCAACGTTAGGGTCAGCGCGGGCAATAGCGTCTTTTGTAAACGGTCGCTGAAATCCATACCTTCATAGATATTCGAAAGCGACGGCAAGATCGGGTTTAGAACTGCAAGAAACAAAATCAGAATATAGGCCATGAAAAACTCGGGGCTACTGATAGAGCTAAGAGTCAAGATATTTGCTGCGCGGTCAAAGACCGTGTTGCGGTAAAGTGCTGCCAAAATACCCAACGTCACCGCAATCGGCACCGCAATCACCGCCGTAACAGTGGCCAGAAACATCGTATTGGCAAAACGCGGCGCAATCTGTTCAGCCACAGTCACACCGCCGCCGCCGCCCAAATTTGTTTGAAAGTTAAGTTGGGCAAAACTTGTCCCCAAATCACCCGTCACCATCCCGCCCAACCAAGACAGGTAGCGCGCCACCAGCGATTGATCCAAACCAAGGTCCGTGCGAATTTTCGCAACAGCTTCTGGTGTTGCACCCTGCCCCAAAATCAGCTCTGCGAAATCACCCGGCAGCATATTCACCGCAACAAAGATCACAATTGAGACGACAAGAAGCGTCAGCAGACCAAGCGCTAGTCGCTGCATGACGATAGAAAGGACATTGCCCAAACTTGGTATTCCTTAGTAATTTCAATGTAACCTTAGCGACTGCTGCCTGTCTGTAAAGGTTAAAGGTTCAACGTATCCGCGCGGGCGCCAAGCAAGTCCATCGCTGCAATCAACTCTGCCGATATCCCCGTCTCGGACAATGCATGTCCCGCACGCGCGACCATATACAGGTCCGACGCAGGCCACAGCGCAGCAAGCCGATAGGCGGACGCTGGCGGGCAAATCATATCGAACCGCCCTTGCACGATCACACCCGGAATATCCGCGATCTTATGCATGTTTTGTAAGATCTGTTGATCATGCGACAAGAATCCGCCGTGATAAAAATAGTGGTTTTCAAGTCTCGAGAATGCCCGCGAATATTCCGCTGGCGCCTCGCCCACGATTCCGTCACTTTCGATCGAAGCCAGTGCATTTTCCCACTTTGCCCACGCGCGCGCGAACTTGATTTCGATCTGATGGTCACCCGAAAACAACCGCTTGTGATAGGCCGCGATAAAGTCGCTCTGCTCGCTTGACGGCACCAAGCCTGCGAACTTTTCCCAAAGTTCAGGCCAGAACTTGCCCGCACCACCGCCATAGAACCAGTCCAACTCTGGCTGGGTCATCAAGAACACGCCCCGCAAAACCAAGGCCGCTGCACGGCTTGGGTGGGCCTGCGCATAGATTAACGAAAGGGTCGCCCCCCAACTGCCACCGAAAACAATCCAGCGATTAATGCCAAGGGTTTGGCGAATATGTTCGATATCCGCAACAAGGTGCCACGTCGTGTTCTCCTCAACGCTGGCGTGCGGCCTTGACCGCCCGCATCCACGTTGATCAAACAGAATAATCCGGTAAACATCAGGGTCGAAATAACGCCGCATCGCAGGGCTACATCCGCCACCCGGACCGCCATGCAGAACCACAACAGGAATCCCGTCAGGCCGCCCGCATTGCTCTACATAAACGATATGTCCGTCGCCCACATCCAACATGCGCTGGTCGAAGGGGTCGATCGGCGGATAAAGATGTGCGCTTACGCGTTTTTGACCTAAGACCTTGTCCATAATCGATCTATATATCGTCGTAATCCCCGTGACCACGCGAAAACCGGAGCAAAAGATGAAGCCCACCAACACCGTCGACCCATCCGAGATTGCAAAATTCGAAGCTATGGCCGCCGAGTGGTGGGATTTGGAGGGTAAGTTCAAACCACTGCACATGATGAATCCTGTGCGGCTTGACTATATCACCCGTCAGATCGCCGCGGAGTTCGGGCGCGATTTGAACGGCGCTTCTCCATTCGACGGGCTGCGTATCCTCGATATCGGCTGCGGCGGTGGGTTGCTGTGCGAACCGATGGCGCGGCTGGGGGCCACAATCGTTGGTGCCGACGCCGCCGCTCGCAACATTCCCGTGGCCCAAATTCATGCCCAGCAATCTGGCCTAAGCATCGACTACCGGCACACCACCGCCGAAGCGATGGCCGAAGCGGGCGAACAATTCGATGTGGTTCTGAACATGGAGGTGGTCGAGCATGTCGCCGACCCGCTTGGCTATCTGACCGCCTGTCAGTACCTTTTGAAATCAGGTGGTTTGCATCTGTGTTCGACGATCAATCGCAACCCAAAATCATTTGCGATGGCGATTGTGGGTGCAGAATGGGTGATGCGCTGGTTACCGAAAGGCACACATGAGTGGTCAAAGTTCATCACGCCAGACGAATTGTTCAAACTGCTATCAGATGCAGGGCTAGAGCCTGTTGATCGCAAGGGTTATGTATTTAATTTCGCGCGGTTTACGTGGTCGATCTCTGACAAAGACCTATCGGTCAATTACGTGACGGCCGCCACAAAACCCTAACCACAAATGCGGTTTCCGCATTATTCGACTTTGGACAGCTTTAACCGCATTTCGCGCAAAACAGGCAGCACCATTCGCACCTTATCTTCGCCAACCCTGTCGACGACCTCTGCAATGACGGGGGCGATAGATATCACCGCTGCATCTCTGGCCGCCAAACCAGTGGCACTGATTGACACCATTTTGCGCCGCGCATCATCCCAATCTGGGCGCACATGCACCCAGCCCGCCCATTCCAGCTTGCTTAGTGTATTGGTCATCGCGCCACGGGTCAGGTGAAATGTACGCGCAAGCTGGGCGGGGGATCGTTCCTCATGTGCGAACGCCAGATGGTTCAGGACCGAGAAATGCGACAGCTCCATTCCCTTGGGCAACACAGACGCAACCAAGCTACGGGCCAATTGATCCACAACAAGAATTTCGCTGAACAGCGTGACAGCTAGGTTTTGGCTTTGGTCTGACATTAGGGGCCTTCAAATGGGCGGTCGTGGGTCAATGCAGCAATGCGTCTGCGCGCATCTGACACGTCATTGCGATTAATATCAATGATTTCGACCCGATTAGACGTCCCAGCATCGGCTAAAATCTCGCCCCACGGTGAAATCGCCATGCTGTGGCCATAAGTCTGGCGCGATTTACCTTGGGATGCGGCATGGGTACCTGTCTGAGCTGCGGCCAGAACATAGCACCCCGTTTCAATTGCGCGGGCTTGTAACAACGGTTGCCAATGGGCGGCACCCGTCATGGGCGAAAACGCAGACGGCACCACAAGTATGTCCGCGCCCGCTTGCGCCAACGCCCTGTAAAGGTACGCAAACCGCAAGTCATAACAGATCGATAGCCCGATTTTTCCAAACGGCGTATCAGCAATCACCGCCTTGCCCCCTGCGCGATATCCAACAGATTCGCGGTAGGTTTCTGTCGGGCTGACATCCACGTCAAACATGTGAATCTTGTCGTAGCGCGCCACGATATCGCCGTTGGGGTTGATCATAAATGACCGATTTGCAAAGCGCCCGTCAGGGTCATCTGTCTTCAACGCCAAAGACCCGATCGACATCCAGACACCCAAAGCCGCCGCCTCGGCACGGAGCCCCTTAAGCGTGATGTCGTCCGCTTCATGTTGCAACACGTGGGTCTGGTGGGGGCGGCTGGCGCTGACGCAATTGGTTACCTCTGGCGTCAGCACAAATCCCGCCCCCCTGCCCGCCGCTTCGCGTATTCCCGCGACTGTCGTGGGCAAGTTCAGTGCCGGATCATCGCCAGAGGTCAGTTGGATAAGTGCGGTTTTCATCCCTTCAAAAGTGCGTCCAATTTGCCCGCGCTTTCCAGTGCATATAACTCATCGCAGCCACCGACGTGGGTCTTGCCAATGAATATCTGTGGCACAGTACGTCCGCCATTTGATCGCTGGATCATCTCCGCGCGCTTGGCGGGGTTCGCGCCCACGTTGATCTCCGAAAAACTTACGCCCTTGGATGTCAAAAGACGCTTAGCTGCATGGCAAAAGCCACATGTACTGGTGGTGTAAAGTTCAACAGATTGCATAAAATGGCCGCCCCATGTGATATTCGATTGATACTATCTAATCATCCTTGACCACCCTTGCTAGTGTGAGCACATTCACCGCGCTTGCTCCGGCAATAAAACATGCCTCTGCGCTTGCTGCCAACGTTGCACCCGATGTCATCACATCATCAACCAACAAAATATGACGGCCTGATATTTGTGCCTTGCGCTTCGGGTTTGCAATGATAGCGCCCGACAGCGCGGCAAATCGGGCGTCACGACTATGCCCGTTTAGCGGCATAGTCCGCTTTGTTCGCAAAAGGGCATCGGCGCAGACCTCGCGCACGACCTGCGCACCCAACACATTGACCAAAGCCGCGGATTGATTATAGCGGCGGCGCAATAGCCGGACCCAATGCAGCGGAACCGGCACAATCAACGAATCATTGGCCAGCAAAGCGCCAGCGACACGTGCCATCCACCGCGCGGCAGGCTGCGCCAAATCGGTGCGGTCCCCATGTTTGAGCGATAAAACCAGCTTGCGGCCAATACCCGAATAAGCCAGCACCGACCGACCCCGACCCCAGGGGCGCGCAACGGTCAAACAATCGTCGCATAGCAAATCGTCAGCTTGACTGTCGCCCGGCAAAGAGGTTCCGCACTTGCCGCAAATCGTGCCGCTGACAAATTGCGTGTCCCGCCAGCAGGCACCGCAAAGACCAAAGTCGTCTTCGGTCGGCGCGTCACATGCGACGCATTGTGTGGGATAGATTGCCCGAATGATGCTTTGCATCCGCATGATTGCGCCCTAAATGATCTTTATGGATAAAATGCCCGAACTTACCGACCGTACCGCCTTGATGCGCAACCGCGCCAGATCGCAACCGGGGGCGCTGTTTCTGCACGACATCGTTGCCGATGAGATTAAAGAAAGACTGAAAGAGGTTAACAGAACCTTTACGTCCGTCGCGATTGTGACGGGATTTCCTGATTTGTGGCGCGGCCATTTCGCTGACGCTACGATTGTGGAGGACAGTGAAATTCTCGACCTTGCTCCACAATCCTTTGATCTGGTGCTCCATATGATGGCGCTACATTGGGCCAATGATCCCGTCGGGCAGTTGGTGCAATGCCGGCACGCACTAAAACCCGACGGAATGCTGTTGGCCAGCTGTCTGGGCGGGCAAACCCTACATGAATTGCGCGCGTCCTTGGCCGAGGCAGAGGCGGTTGTTGCGGGCGGGCTATCGCCACGCATCGCCCCGATGGGCGAAATTCGCGATCTTGGTGCACTGTTGCAGCGGGCGGGTTTTGCCTTGCCCGTCGCCGACGGCACCCCGCTGATCGCGAATTACGCCAATATGTTTCACCTGATGCATGATCTGCGCAAAATGGGTGAGACGAACGCGTTGGCCCACCGCCCACGGCATTTTACCATGCGCAACATCCTGACAGAGGCAGCCTGCGTCTATGCCGAGAACTTTACCAACGACCAAGGGCGGGTTGACGCGACGTTCGAGATTATAACGCTTACTGGCTGGGCGCCCGATGAAAGCCAGCCTAAACCGCTGCGCCCGGGCAGTGCCACGGCGCGGCTTGCCGACGCGCTGGGCACCGATGAAAACCCGTTGAAAGACTGATCAAGCGCGCATTCCAACCACGTCGCGATCGAAATGGATAAATAGATGACTGATATGACACCCGCCAAATGCCCCGCCCATGCGCAAGCTGACCATCCCAAAATCATGCCTGCGAAAGTGGGTGTTCTGGTGGCCAATCTAGGCACGCCAGATGACACCGATTACTGGTCGATGCGGCGGTATCTAAACGAATTTTTATCCGACAAACGGGTCGTCGATTACTCCGCTTGGCTTTGGCAGCCGCTCTTGCAGCTTGTGATTCTCACTGTGCGCCCCTCCAAATCAGGCGCCAATTATCGCTCTATCTGGAACGAAGACGCCGATGAGAGCCCGCTTTTGACCATCACCAAACAACAAACCGCCGCGATAAAGTCCACAATGGCAGAGCGCTATGGTGAAAATGTCATGGTCGATTTCTGTATGCGATATGGCAATCCCTCTACTAAATCTAAAGTCCGCGAAATGGTCGACGCGGGCTGCACCAAAATCCTGTTTTTCCCGCTGTACCCGCATTACGCAGGCCCCACATCGGCCACCGCAAACGACCAATTTTTTCGCGCCTTGATGGACGAAAAGTGGCAGCCTATTGCCCGTGTGGTTGAGCCGTATTTTGAAGATCCCGCCTATATCGATGCTCTCGCGCAGTCGATTGAAACCGCCTACGCCAACGCCGATAAAAAGCCGGAATTACTCATTTGTTCCTACCACGGGATGCCTCAGCGATATTTAATGGAAGGTGATCCCTATCACTGCCAATGCCAGAAAACGACGCGCCTCCTTAAGGAACGGCTTGGCTGGGACGACACGCAAATCAAGACCACATTTCAATCGGTATTCGGACGCGAAGAGTGGCTAAAGCCCTATACCGTGAAAGAGGTGGCGCGGCTTGCGAGCGACGAAGGCATTAAAAACATCGCCGTCTGCGCGCCCGCTTTCTCTGCCGATTGCATTGAAACGCTGGAAGAAATCAACGAGGAAATCAAAGATAGCTTTGAGGATGCTGGCGGTGAACATTTCACCTATATCCCCTGTCTCAACGACGATCCGGCCCATATCGCCGCACTTTGCGGGGTGATTGACCAGAATTTGCTGGGCTGGATGAACCGCTAAAACAGCGCCGGAGCGCGGACTGGCAAGCGATTGCCGAACAGTATTTGAACTGCGTTGATATTGGCGCTAAGAGTGGGGAAATCAGTCAGGGTGGTGATAAAATGTTAAGACGACAGTTGTTGATCGGTTTGTCACTCACCGCTCTTGGTGCTTGCGCGTCAGGTACCTCTGGGCGGATCGGTCCTGACGGGCTTCCACTGCCACAGGTTTATCAAATCACTGCCGCCGATACGGACAATATTCAGTTTCGGATGCTTGATAGCATAAACACTTTGCGGCAAGCAGCGGGTGTGCCGCTGGTTGACCTCGACGCTCAATTGAATGCCGCGGCGGCAACCCACTCTCGCGATATGGCCGTACAAAATCGGCCTTGGCTGTTTGGATCTGACGGATCGTCCCCACTAGACCGCGCGCGCCGTGCCGGGTTTCAAGGCCAAATCGTTGGTGAAAACATCTCTGAATCCTATGAGACAGAGATTGAAACCCTTGCAGCATGGATGAACCAACCCGAAACACGCAAAGTGATCTTGGACGCCAAGGCGCGCAAGATGGGCTTTGCGTGGTATCAAGAGCCGGCGGGCAAATTGTGGTGGACCATGAATATGGGCACAAACCCAATCGCAGCGCCAACCGCGGGCAACGATCCGTTCCAGCTTGGCGCGTTTTAAGCGGTGATCAAAATCACTGTGCCGATATCAACCATGGCGTAGATCTCTTCGATTTCGTCATTGCTGACCGCGATACAGCCCCAGGTCCAATCCTTTTCGCCAATGACTTCTTTTGGCGTGCCGTGGATGAAAATATCACCCCCCGGTGATTTACCCATCGCGCGCGCATTGGCGACATCAACGCTATTGGGGTATGAAATACCCACCGACAAATGATAGCGGCTGTTTGGGTTACGTCGATCAATGACATACGTGCCCTCTGGTGTGCGCCCGTCACCTTCAATTTGCTTGTGCCCGACAGGGGCAAACCCCAACTCGAAGTCGTAGGACTTCAGCAGGGTTGTGCCGCTGATCAATTGCAGCACCCGCTTTTCTTTAAATATCTGAACGCGGTCCACTTTCGGGCCATCATAGGTCTCGAACTTTGTCGTTGAACATCCTGCAACGCCCAAGGCGACGCCCGTCATCATCATTCTTCTATTAATCATTAACCTGCTCCGGTCTTTGCCGTTTCGCCCATATATACACGATAAACGCTAAGTGTGCGACAATTTCACGCGCTAGAATTATTTTCGCGTAAAACTGCCGACGACCTCCACATGCGGCGACCAGCGGAACTGATCCACAACTTGCACCCAATTCAAAACAAAGCCAGCGTTTTGCAAAGACACGGCGTCGCGGGCGAAGGTCACGGGATTACACGATACCATCGCAATTACTTTGATTTCGGAAGCGGCCAGTGTCGCAATCTGTGCTTCGGCACCTGCACGCGGCGGGTCGATGACCGCAGCATCAAATTTGCGTAGCTCATCTGGCTCCAACGGACGGCGGAACAGATCACGCGCCTCGGATGTAACCCGCTTCAAACCGCGCCCTTCCCGCCAGCCACGATCAAGCGCCGCGATCATATCCTTCTCGCCCTCGACCGCATGAATTTCGGCACGCGCCGCCAACGGCAGGGTAAAGGTGCCCACCCCTGCAAATAAATCAACAATACGGTTTGCTTTTGCCGTAATTTCGTCAACTGCAGCTAAAAGCGCGGCCTCGCCATGCCTAGTTGCCTGCAAAAAGGCGCCGGGTGGCGGTACAACAGCGGTCGTGCCAAAGTGCTGCACAGGCGGATGCATGGTCACAACAGGTTCGTCCGGCCAGACCAACCGCGCGATGTCGTTTTCTTGTGCAAACAGAGCAAGTTCCGTGCGCAATTCTGGTGTCAGCGGCTTTTCGGTTTCCACGAAGATATCCAAACCCGCCACCGTTTCGGTCACGGTTAGAGCAATCTCGGCTTTGCGGGATGCGGAAATCACCACCAGTTTTTCCAGCATGGGGAAAGCGGCCATCAACTTGGGCGTTAATAGTTGGCATTCAGGCACAGGTATCAACGTGTTGGTACCTTTGGCGTGAAAGCCCAACATCGCACCGCTTTTCGTGCGTTTACCCGCCAGCTTGGCACGGCGGCGCGAATTGGCGGGCGAGGTCAAGACATCGCGGAATGTGGTTTCAATGCGCTGGGCCGACATCGCTTTTTGCACAATCGCCAACTTCCAGTTGGCTACAAAGGCATCGTTTGCGTGCTGCATCGCGCAACCGCCGCAGTTTTTGAAATGCTTGCAAGGCGCGGCCACGCGGTCTGGCGACGGGGTCACAATGCGCACGGTGCCGTCTTGGGCGACGGTCACCTCTTCTCCGGGCAAAACACGTGGCAACAATGTGCGCCCATCATCTACCTTACCAAGCCCGAGGTGGGTCAATCCTTCGATCATTGCCATAATCTATTCCGCCGCCTCTTTGATGTTGATAAAACCACCAGACTGTCGGTTCCAGTAGCGGGCGTATAACCCGTTTTTTGCCAACAACTGTGCGTGCGTTCCCTGTTCCTTGATACGGCCCGCGTCAAGCACAATGATCCGGTCCATGCGTGCAAGCGTTGAAAGCCGGTGCGCAATTGCAATAACCGTTTTACCATCCATCACGCTTTCCAGCGCGTGTTGGATCGACGCCTCGACCTCGGAATCCAGCGCACTTGTGGCTTCATCCAACACCAGAATCGGCGCATCTTTTAAAATTGCACGCGCAATCGCAATGCGTTGCCTTTGGCCACCAGATAATTTCACGCCGCGCTCGCCCAGATACGCGTCATAGCCCGTGCGGCCTTTGAAATCGCATAGCTCTGCAATGAAATCGGCAGCCTCTGCTTGGGTCGCCGCGGCATCAACCTCGGCTTGGCTCGCATCCGGCTTGCCGTAGCGGATATTGTCGCGGGCCGAGCGGTTAAACATCGCCGTTTCCTGCGTCACCATTCCAATCTGACGGCGCAGACTTTCTTGCGTCACGTGCGCTACGTTTTGTCCGTCGATTTCGATAACGCCATCCTCGGCGTCGTAAAGCCGCAGCAACAGCGAAACCAGCGTAGACTTACCCGCACCAGATGCCCCGACGATCCCTAGTTTTTCACCAGAGCCAACCGTCAGATCGACGCCCTGCAAACCGCCCGCACCGCCGCCGTAAGTAAATGTCACACCGTCAAGACGAATGGCGCCCGTCGATACCGTCAATTCGACGGCATCCACATCGTCGATCAGCCTGTGCGCAGGACTAAGCGTCCGGATCGCGTCCTCGATCTCACCAACGTTTGCGTACATGCCAAGTAAAGTGAAACTGACCCAGCCGGTCATCTGGGCCAAGCGCAACCCGATGGCACCGCTGACCGCAATATCGCCGGCGCTTGCTGATCCGACGCTCCAGAAATAGAGCGTTGCACCGATCATGATCAGCGGCAAAAGCCCCGCGAGCGTCATCAGCAAAAACCGAAAGTTGGCCGACAAAACGCCAAAACCAACAGATGCCACACGCATTTCCTCCATTGCATCAATGGCTGCGCGGTCCTCGAACCGATCATGGGCGAACAGTTTCACGGTTTTGATGTTTGTGACCGTATCAACCACCTGCCCCGTGACCATAGCACGGGTCGCCGCCCGTTTTTTCGACGCCGCGCGCACACGCGGCATAAAAAACCGGATCAACAACACATATGCCACGACCCACAGCGCCAGCAAAAGTGCACTGCGCCCGTCGATGGTAAACATCAACATCACAGACCCGATCAGGGACGCGGCAGCAAATATCACTGTATGGATCACCTCGACGACCAAATCGGTCGCAGCACGCGCAGCCTGGCCCTGCTTTTGTGCAATGCGACCCGCAAAGTCATCGTCAAAGAACTGAACTGATTGGCCCAGTGTGTGCCGGTGCAGCCTCGAGTAGATCATATTCATAATCGCAGGGGCCAAAACCACAGATTGCATCAGGCCGGACAGGCCAAATACGATGGGGCGGAGCAGGATGAAAAAGGCCGCTACGTAGAGCAATAGCATCATGTTGGTGTCGAAAAATTGATTTGCACTGGACCCAAGGGCGGCATCGATAACCAAGCCCAATATCAAGGCAGAGAAAACCTCGATCACACCGCCAAGCGCGGACACAAATCCGCCCAGCGCCATGTAGCGATAGCTACCGCGAAATCCCCAGCGCAAGAATGCCATCAATGTATGAGGCGGCGGGCCGTCAGCGGCCGAAAATGCGTCGATCAATTTTGATGGGTCTGTCATGTCTGTCCTAAAAATCCACCGGACTGACGCGCCCAGAATTTCGCATACTGCCCGCCCGATGCAAGCAGGCTGTCATGGGTGCCATCTTCGATTAGTCGGCCATTGTCCATTACGATAATCCGGTCCATTTGCGCGATGGTCGACAGCCGATGCGCAATTGCGATCACCGTTTTGTCCTGCATCATACCGTATAGCGTATCTTGAATCGCCGCCTCAACCTCGGAATCTAGCGCACTTGTGGCTTCATCCAAGAGCAGGATCGGCGCATCCTTCAAGATAACCCGTGCAAGTGCGATCCTTTGTCGTTGACCGCCCGACAATTTCACGCCCCGCTCACCTACGCGCGCAGCGTAACCCGTGTTGCCATCACTGTCTTGCAGCCCGACAATAAAGTCATGCGCCTCGGCCTTTTGGGCGGCGGCAACGACTTCGGCTTCGGTTGCAAGCGGCTGCCCGTATAAAATGTTTTCGCGCACGGATCTGTGCATCAGCGAGCTCTCTTGCTGCACCATACCGATGGCCAGACGCAGGCTATCTTGGGTCACATCAGCGATCGGTTGTCCGTCGATCAAAATCGCGCCCTGCTCGATGTCGTAAAACCGCAATAGCAACTTGACGAGGGTTGACTTTCCCGCGCCGGATTGACCCACAAGCCCGATCTTTTCACCGGGTTTTATCGTCAGGTTGATATGGTCCAATCCGCCATCGTCCTTGCCATAATGATGCGAAACATCGCGAACTTCTATCGCCCCTTTGACCAATTCCAGCGGTTTGGCCCCCTTTTTATCCAGCAAGGTAATCGGCTGGGCAATCGTCAGCATACCCTCTGCGACAACGCCCAATTCACGAAAGAAATTAGTAAATGCCCACATGATCCAACCTGACATGGCATTCAGCCGCAGCGACAGCGTGCTTGCCACAGCAACGACACCAACGGAGGCCGCGCCGTCCATCCAAAGCTTGATCGCCCACCCAGTAACGCCAACAATCAAGAACCCGTTCAAGATCATCAGCGCAACATCCATGATCGTGTAATAACGCATTTCGATCTGGAACGTGCGGCGGGCTTCCTCGATCGCCTCCCTCGCATAATCTACCTCGCGGTCATGATGGGCGAACATCTTGACCGAATGTATATTCGTATAACTGTCGACCACACGGCCAGTCACGGCGCTACGGGCATTTGATGCGGCCTTGGATGCAGGCTCAATTCTTTTAACAACCCATCGCAGCAGAGCCAGATATGGCACCAACCAGAACATCATCGGGATGATCAGACGGATATCCGCATCACCCAGCAAAACCGCTGCCCCGATAAGGTAGGCAATCGCAAAAGTAATCGCATCAAATAGCTGGAACACCACCTCGCCGGCCGCGGGAGGGGTTTGCATGATACGGTTGGCAATACGTCCCGCGAAATCATCCTCGAACCACCCGACCGATTGCCGCAAAACATGTTTGTGGGCGCGCCACCGGACCAATGTGCCGAAATTCGGCAAAATCGCATTGTTCAACAAAATAACTTGGAAAATGTGCAGCACTGGGCGAAATGTCGAAATAAAGATCGCGACCAAAATCAACTCGGTTCCGTAGCGGGCCCAAACATCGTTCGCATTGTCTGACGACAAAGCATCCACCAGACGGCCCATGTAGAAAATCAGCCATACCTCCACCGCGGCGATCACAACAGAGGCAACACCGGTCAGCCAGAATACACGGCGAAACGGCTGCGCGTAGGCGCGCAGGAAGGCGTATAGTTTGGTGGGCGGCTGGTCGGTCTCTTTATACGCGACATAAGGATCGACAAGGCTTTCGAAAAATCGAAACACGGGGGGTCTGCCTCTGATTACATGCCCGTTTCATAACGCGGATTTGGCTAAAGGAAAACCGCCAGCGAAAACCCTGCAAGCGCCACAGCCATAATCCGCATAAAAACACGCCAAGCCGCAGGGTTCGCCAAAAGCAAAGATAACAAACTGCCTGCCCACGCCCAAAACAGGCAAACACCCAAATTGATTGTCGTAAATGTCGCCGCCAAAAGCATTGCTTGGGTCCCTGCAGGGAGCGATGTGACGTAGGCAGTTGCACTAATAGCAACGGCCCAAATTTTAGGATTTACCCACTGGAACAGCACCGCTTGCGCAAATGTGAACGGCCGTTCCGCAATGGCTTCCCGCTTGATTGGGTCGGTGCGCCACAGACCAACCGCCATCCAAAGGATCCACAAACTGGCGGTGACTTTTAGCGAAAGTGAAAGCGCGGGAAACTGATATAAAAGCACGCCAAGACCCCATCCCACGACGCCCGCGATAATTCCAACCCCAAGGGCCACGCCAAGGATATGTGGCACAGTAGGTCGAAACCCGAAACGCGCGCCCGAGGTGGTCAACAAAAGCACATTCGGACCCGGCGAAAACAAGCCAAAGAACACGAAACCAAAAAGCGGAATTAGTTCACTCAAGCAAATCGGCCTTGCTCATCTGAAAACCAGACGCGATCCAGTCCTCTTCCGCCTTGCGCAAAGCCGCCCCAAGTGCGGCGCCTTGAAGGTCAGGCATCAGATCAGCAGCCCGAATGGGGAACGTTTGTTCGGCGGCATATTTGATCAATGCAAGTGTATCAGGGTCGATGTTTTGGGTCAGCGAGGCCGCTTCGATCACAGCGCGATCAACGGCGATGTCGGCCCCACAACGATAGGCCAACGCAGCAAGGCTTTGATCTTGCGACAGCAGCGCTATCTGTTTTTCTTGGCTGCGGGTCAGGCGCAAACCATCCCGCATTCCACCAAGTGCGACCAAGCGCCGGATCGGGTCGGGGGTCAACCCCGCCTGCCCTTCGACATGCACAAGAACCGCGATGACCTGCGGCGCAGCACCGGGCAATACCTGTGCCAAAATCCCGCTCGCAGCCATGGACGCCACTGCGGGCGCGGGGCGAGGGGCCGCCAGCAACTTGAGAATTTCGGATGTCACACGTTCCCGCGACAGCCCCGCCAAACCGTCGATGTTCTGCGCACATGCGGCCAACCCATCGGCATCAATCCCCGCGTCAAGATCACCATACCAAGCGTGGAACCGAAAAAACCGCAAGATTCGCAAGTAGTCTTCCTTGATCCGCTGATCGGCATCATCAATGAACCGCACTCGTCGCGCATGCAGGTCGGGTAAACCGTCGAGGGGGTCGACCACACGGCCCAGCGCATCGCAGTAAAGCGCGTTCATCGTGAAATCACGGCGACGGGCGTCCTCGATCATCGTATCTGCAAATGCGACTGTTGCGTGCCTGCCATCGGTGGCCACGTCACGGCGGAAGGTGGTAATTTCGAACGGCACATTCTCCGCGACAACGGTGACTGTTCCGTGGTCAATACCTGTCGGGATCACTTTTAAGCCTGCCGCCTTGGCCAATGCCATCACGCGGGTGGGGTGAGCATCGGTGCAAAGATCAAGATCGGCAACCGGCAAACCCATCAACGCATTGCGCACGCAGCCCCCGACAAACCATGCTTGATACCCTGCATTTTCGAGCATTTTGCAAACCTGCTGCGCGGGGCCGTCTAGCCAATCTGCTGTGATGCGGGTCATGTCATGCGGTCCGCCAAAGCGCGCAAAATCC
>TARA_R110002051_G_scaffold1008_9_pt1 | contig 16644 bp, 18 predicted proteins | sample TARA_R110002051 | Tara Oceans TARA_R110002051 (sample SAMEA4397023) | marine metagenome | biome: Polar Biome; feature: [MES] marine water layer (ENVO:01000295) within the mesopelagic zone...; material: water (ENVO:00002006), including particulate matter (ENVO:01000060) such as......
TTGGGGCAAAAAATCGCCAAACCACTCGATCACCATCGCGGCATTAAACCCCTCGGGGATCGCCTCCTCGGCGCGGGCACGAATTCTGTCCATCTGCGGCCAGTCGGGGCGGGCGGCAGTAAAGGCCATATAATCCACAAAATCGGCCTCACCCTCACGCAATCGCAGCCAAGTAATCACATCCGCCGTCACCGGATCAGCGGTCCCGATAATCGAATAGGCAAGCTGCCAATCCTGTGCATTTGCGGCCTCGACAGCATTAATCGCGCGCGGATCAATCACTTGCGCCGTGCCCGCAAACGGCGTTAAAATCAGGGTAATCGCAAGGGCCATAAATCGCATCACATCGTCCTCTTTCGGGCGGGTCTTACCTAACCTAACCTTTGCATGGACTTGGGCAATGTGAAAACTTGCCCGTCGGCGGAAAGGCGTCTAATGTCCGCGCGATTTCAACGGTCCGAATCCATCGGGCCATCCATAAGGATACGCGTCATGTTCAAAGGGTCTATGCCTGCACTTGTCACGCCGTTTACAAACGGCAAAGTGGACATTGACGCGCTTAAAAAACTTGTGGACTGGCATGTTGACCAAGGGAGCCACGGCCTTGTGCCCGTCGGCACCACCGGTGAAAGCCCGACCCTGACACACGCCGAACATGATCTGGTGGTACAAACCGTCGTGCAAGCCGCCGCAGGGCGCATCCCCGTGATCGCGGGCGCCGGCTCTAATAACACCATTGAAACCGTGCGACTTGTGCAAGCGGCCAAAGCGGCTGGCGCAGATGCGGCACTGGTCGTGACCCCCTACTATAACAAACCGACACAGCGCGGGCTTTACGCCCATTTCGCCGCCGCCGCCGACTGCGGATTGCCGATCATCATCTACAATATTCCGGGTCGCTCTGTTGTCGATATGACCCCCGAAACAATGGGCGCATTGGCAAAACTACCGATGATCATCGGCGTGAAAGACGCAACCGGCGACCTGTCTCGCGTGCCCAAGCAGCGGATGCAATGCGGCGTGGATTTCGTGCAGCTTTCGGGCGAAGATGCGACTGCACTGGGCTTCAATGCCCACGGCGGGGTCGGATGCATCTCGGTCACGGCCAATATCGCGGCAAAGCTCTGCGCCGAGTTTCAGGAAACAACACTGGCTGGCGACTACGCAACTGCGCTGACACAACTCGACCGCCTGATGCCGCTACACGAAGCGGTGTTCATGGAACCCGGGCTGGTCGGCGCAAAATACGGCATGTCTCTTTTGGGGCTCTGCTCGGACGAGGTCCGCTCACCGCTGACCCCGCTGACCGACGAGACCAAAGCCGCGATCAAATCAGGGATGCAAGTCGCAGGCCTGCTGAACTAAAACCGTCTGTGACGGGTGAAACCCTGTCACAGACGCAACCAATCCGCCGCATATCGCGCCTCAGCGCAGCCGCCAAACTTGGCCGCACGGGCAAGCTCGGCGCGCAGTCGTGCTAGCCGCCCTGCGCCCATTTGCACACCCGCCTCGGGCCAAAATGCCGCGACATCCAGAACATCGCCATTGCGCTTCATATCAATCCGGCCAATCAACCGCTCGCCCTCCATCACCGGGAAAACATAATAGCCATACTGCCGCTTGGGCGCGGGCACAAAAATCTCGATCCGGTAGTGAAATCCAAACAAACGCTCGGCGCGTTTCCGGTCACGCAAGGCAGGATCAAAGGGCGACAGGATACGCACGCGGGTTTGCGGCACGGCGACGACCTCGTCCATCACATCGGGCCGCGCCAGCGACCTGCGCAGACCACCATCCGCGCCCGCGACATCGACCTCGATCGCGCGCCCGTCCGCCAGCGCCGCCACGCACCACGCCTTCGCCTCCGCAGGCGTCACAATTGCCCAAAACGCCGCCAGTTCCGCGCTAGTTGCAAAGCCCAGTTTATCCAGGGCCGCCCCGCAGGCCCAATCGACCGTCTGCGCCTCATCCACCCTTGCACGCAACCGCTCGGCCGGAATGACCCGCTCGGTCAAATCATAAACCTTGCGAAACCCGTCGCGGCGCACGACCGACAACTGGCCAGAGCGCCACAAATACTCCAACGCCGTCTTGGACGGATGCCAATCCCACCAACCGCCCGACCCACGGCTCTCGTCCTTACCCACATCACCCGACGAACAGGCACCATGATCGGACACCTGACGCAAAACCTCGTCGATTTTCTGGGTGAAATCATCGCGGCGCCATGACTTCCAGCGACCCTCAAGCACCGCCGCATCGCGTGCAAATTTATGCCGCCAATGCGCAAACAACGCCATATCAATCGCCGCGGCATCATGTGTCCAATGCTCGAACACATCACGGTCACGGGCCAATGCATGGCCCAACGCCTCGGGGCGATACTGCTGGCGACGCGACCATAAAATCAAATCATGCGCGCGGGCAAATGTATTCACACTGTCCAACTGCACAAATCCCAAATCGGCTATCACCGCCGCAAGATCGGCCCCCTTGCCGGTGCCGCTTGGCGATACCGACAGGCCGTGACGGTCCAAAAACACATGCCTTGCGCGCGCATTGCTTAGGACAGGCGTCATGTATCATCTTCCGTCATATGCGCTATCTGATGACTGCGAATTTGGCGTAACGCTTCGACCAAAATCGCCGTGACAAAACCAAAGTTCAGCAACCCGTTGGCCGCCGCCATCCCCGACAATAGCCGCCATTCGACAGGCGGCAACACATCACCAAATCCCAACGTCGTAAACGCAACCAGTGAAAAATATAGCGACAATTCCATGGTGTCGAACATTCCAAGCGCATTAAACGCCAATGCCCACATCCAAACCCCCGCAAAGACCTGCACCAATATCCAAACCGTCGCCACCATCAGCACCAAAATAATCTTAGGTCGGTGCGGCTGACGGCCAAGCCAACGCCGGCGCTTTCCAAACACCCATTCCATTGTCAGAAAACTCGCCCCCGCAACCAGAATCGACATCAAAAACAGGACAGAACCAATCGCGAATTGTATAAACATCGGGCCTCCAAAAAACACAGCGTCCCGCACCATACCGCGCGGTGGGCACAATACCAGTGCGCCGCTCTCTTGTGCCGCCCTGCACCTTGGCCTATCTGATGACTACTATGGCCAAGAAACCTGAAAATAAGAACTACAAGGTCCTCGCGGAAAATCGGCGTGCGCGCTACGATTATGCCATCGAGGAAGATATCGAAGTCGGCATTATCCTGCACGGCTCCGAAGTGAAATCCTTGCGACTGGGACAATCCAATATCGCGGAAAGTTATGCCTCGGTGGACGACGGCGAGTTGTGGCTGACCAACGCCTATATCGCACCCTACGATCGGGCCATGTTCGGCCACGAAGAACGGCGCAAACGCAAACTTTTGTGCAAACGCAAAGAACTCGTGCGGCTTTGGAATGCGACCAAGCGCGAGGGCATGACCATCGTGCCCTTGGTGATGTATTTCAACGACAAGGGGCTGGTCAAACTCAAGATCGCCACCGGTAAAGGCAAGAAAAACCACGACAAACGGGCGACAGAGGCGGCGCGCGACTGGGGTCGCCAGAAACAGCGACTGCTGCGCCACGGCGACTGATTTCGCGAGGGGGAAACCCTTCCCAAAAGGCCCCTATTGCGCCATGCTGTCCACCTGTTATCGTCGGTCATAACCACGCGGGACTGGGCTTGCTCGCTGGCACAAGAATGACGGCCCGACTTGGAAAAGGACTTTGGGACTATGGAAGCACTTATTGCACAACTCGTTGCAGGCGCCGTGGGCGGCATCGCTGTCGGCAAGGCTAAAAGCGAACTGTCGCTTGGCACGGTCGGCGACACCGTTGCTGGCCTATTGGGCGGCCTCGCGGGCGGTCAAATTTTGGCCACGCTGGCAGGTGGCGACACATCCAGCCTGATCATGGCTCTTATCGGCGGCGGCGGCGGCGGTGCGGTTCTCACAGCGGCCGTTAGCTTGATCAAAAGCAAAATGACCTAAAATAGACAGGTTTCACGACCGATACGGGCGTCCAGAAACGGGCGCCCGTTTTGCGTGCTTGTCCTTGTCAGCCAAGGCCGCGCAGGATAGTCAAAGCATGTATTTCCCGCGCAACGGAGGCCCCTCATGTCTGACATCAAAAAAGATGACCCCAAAACGCTGGTCAGCACCGATTGGCTGGCCGCCCATATCAAAGACCCGGATCTGCGCATCATCGACGCCTCTTGGTATATGCCAGACGCCAACCGCGATGCCGCAGCCGAATACGCCGCCCAACATATCCCCGGTGCACGCTTTTTCGACATCGACGACATCTCTGACCACCGCTCCGAACTTGCGCATATGGTGCCTCCAGTGGAGAAATTCATGTCGCGACTGCGGGCTATGGGCGTAGGTGACGGGCACCAAGTTGTGGTCTACGACGGATCGGGCCTGTTTTCGGCGGCGCGGGTCTGGTGGCTGTTCCGCTTGATGGGAAAATCGGACGTGGCTGTGCTCGACGGCGGTCTACCCAAATGGAAATCCGAAGGGCGCGCGCTGTCGGATCTGCCCCCTGTTGTGCGCGACCGGCATATGACCGTCAGCCGGCAAAACCAATTAGTACGCGACGTGACCCAAGTTGCGCGTGCGGCCAAGCTTGGCGATCACACCATCATCGACGCGCGCAGCCCCGCCCGCTTCAAAGGTGACGCGGCCGAACCCCGGTCAGGTCTGCGCTCAGGGCATATCCCCAAATCGCGCAACGTGTTTTTTAGCGACTTGCTCAATGATAACGGAACCATGCGCACGGTCGCTGAAATTCGCGAAATCATGGACCGCGCAGGCGCTGATCTCACCAAACCCGTCATCACCACCTGCGGGTCTGGCGTCACCGCTGCAATCCTTTGCCTCGCACTGGAACGGATCGGCAAAACCGACCATTCTCTCTACGACGGCTCATGGTCCGAATGGGGCATGTATGCCGACCTTCCTATCGCAACCGGAGCCGCCTAATGCTGCAAAATCTACACGCCCAACCCGCTGATAAAATCCTCGCCCTGATGGCCGCCTACCGCGAGGACCCCCGCGAGACCAAGGTCGACCTTGGCGTCGGTGTCTACAAAGACGCATCCGGCAATACCCCTGTCATGCGGGCCGTCAAAGAGGCCGAAAAACGCCTGCAAGCGCAGCAAACCTCCAAGGCCTACGTTGGTCTGGCAGGCGATCCCGCCTTCTCGGACGCGATGATCAACCTTGTGTTGGATGGCACAGTCGCGCGCGACCGCATCGCCGCTGTGGCCACGCCCGGTGGCACAGGCGCCATCCGCCAAGCGTTTGAGCTGATCAAAATGGCCGCCCCAAAGGCCACCGTCTGGCTCTCCAACCCCACTTGGCCAAACCACCCGTCGATCCTGAAATATCTGGGCATGAAATCCGCTGAATACCGCTACTTTGATCGCGAAACTCGCGGCGTCGATTTCGACGGGCTGATGGCCGATCTTGCAGGCGTCACCGCAGGCGACATCGTGCTTTTACACGGCTGCTGTCATAACCCGACAGGCGCCAATCTGACATCCGATCAAATGGCCGCGGTCATCGCTTTGATGAACACACGCGGCGCAATCCCGTTTGTCGACATCGCCTACCAAGGCTTCGGCGACGGTCTCGATGCAGACGCCCAAATCACACGGCTTATCGCGCAGGGTTTCGACAATGTGCTTATCGCGGCCTCCTGCTCGAAAAATTTCGGCATCTACCGCGAACGCACCGGCATCCTGATGGCCATCGCGCGCCACGCGCAAGAGGCCAAAATGACACAACAAAACCTCAACTACCTGAATCGGCAAAACTACTCCTTCCCGCCCGACCACGGGGCAAGGGTCGTGACCACTATCTTGAATGATCCCGCACTTCGCGCCGATTGGGAGGCCGAGCTGGAAGAGACCAGAAACGGTATGCTGTCGTTGCGCAAGCAACTCGCCGACGAACTGCGCCGCCTGACAAACTCTGACCGGTTTGATTTTCTCGCACACCACCGCGGCATGTTTAGCCAATTGGGCACCACCCCCGAACTGGTTGAAAAACTGCGCGCCGATCACGGCATCTATATGGTCAGCGATAGCCGCATGAACATCGCTGGGCTGAACGCCGATTCAGTGCCAATTCTCGCGCGCGCTATCGTCGCCGCAGGCATCTAAACCCGCAGGCGTTGCGCGACCCTTCGCGCGACGCCAAAATGCTGCACCTGCAAAATGATCCTTGCGATCCGCCGCGCAACAATCTAACTCTTGCAGCAACAAATTTGATACAAAGGTGCGTCAATCATGTCTTTCCGCTTGCAACCCTCGCCGCCCGCCCGTCCAAACCGCTGCCAGCTTTTCGGTCCCGGCTCCAACACCAAACTTTTCACAAAAATGGCGGCTAGCGACGCAGACGTGATCAACCTCGACCTCGAAGACAGTGTATCGCCCTCCGATAAAGACAGCGCGCGTGCCAACGTGATCGAGGCGATTAATACAATCGACTGGAACACCAAAACGATCTCCGTGCGGATCAACTCGCTTGATACCCCCTACTGGTATCGCGACGTTGTGGACCTGCTGGAACAGGCCGGCGACAGGCTTGACCAGATCATGATCCCCAAGGTCGGCAATGCCGCCGATATCTACGCTGTCGACGCTCTGGTCACTGCGGTTGAAACCGCCAAATCGCGCAGCAAAAAGATCAACTTCGAGGTTATCATCGAATCCGCCGCCGGGCTCGTGAACGTGAACGAAATCGCCTCCGCCTCGCCCCGCATGGTCGCCATGTCGCTTGGCGCGGCTGATTTCGCGGCCTCGATGGGGATGCAAACCACTGGCATCGGCGGCACCCAAGACAACTACTACATGCTAAAGGGCGACACCCGCCACTACGCCGATCCGTGGCACTGGGCGCAAACCGCCATTGTCGCCGCCTGCCGCACTCACGGCATTCTGCCCGTCGACGGACCCTTTGGCGACTTTTCAGACGACGAAGGTTACCGCGCCCAAGCACGGCGCTCGGCCACACTGGGCATGGTCGGCAAATGGGCCATCCATCCCAAACAAATTGCAACCGCGAACGAGGTCTTCACCCCCTCCGCCGAAGCAGTAGCAGAAGCCCGCGAAATCCTCGCCGCGATGGCCACGGCCACGGCAAAAGGCGAAGGCGCCACGGTCTATAAAGGCCGCCTCGTTGACATCGCCTCGATCAAACAAGCCGAAGTCATCGTAAAACAGTCAGAGTTAATAGCAGGCTAATCCGCCTCGCTTTTTCTGAAATACTCAAAAAACACCACCTGCGACGCACACGCCTTATGACGTTGCGTCGCAGGCATGCGCCCATTATATCTAGCTCAACAAAAATAGAGGCGCGCCCATGACCCAATATCTCGAGTTCGAAAAACCGCTTGCCGAAATCGAAGGCAAAGCCGAAGAACTGCGCGCAATGGCTCGTGAAAACGAAGAGATGGACATCGAAAAAGAGGCCGCAGCGCTAGATCAAAAAGCCTCCGACCTTCTGACGTCTCTGTATAAATCGCTGACCCCTTGGCGCAAATGCCAAGTGGCGCGCCACCCCGACCGTCCGCATTGCAAAGACTACATCGAAGCTCTTTTCACCGAATACACACCACTGGCAGGCGACCGTAACTTTGCTGATGATCACGCGGTTATGGGCGGAATTGCGCGGCTTGAGGGCCGTCCCGTCATGGTGATCGGCCATGAAAAAGGCAACGACACCAAATCGCGGATTGAGCGCAACTTCGGCATGGCCCGCCCCGAGGGCTACCGCAAGGCGATCCGCCTCATGGACCTCGCCAACCGCTTCGGCCTGCCCGTAATCACCCTCGTCGACACCCCCGGTGCCTACCCCGGCAAAGGGGCCGAAGAACGCGGCCAATCAGAGGCCATCGCGCGCTCGACCGAGAAATGCCTCGACCTTAGCGTGCCACTGATCTCGGTTGTGATCGGCGAAGGCGGCTCAGGCGGGGCGGTGGCATTTGCGACAGCCAACCGCGTGGTCATGCTGGAACACTCGATCTACTCGGTCATCAGCCCAGAAGGCTGCGCATCAATCTTATGGAAAGACGGCGGCAAAATGCGCGAAGCCGCCGAAGCCCTGCGCCTGACCGCCCAAAACCTGGCCGAACTCGGCGTCTGCGACGAAATCATCCCCGAACCCCGCGGCGGCGCACACCGTGACAAAGCGGCGGCCATCACATCGGTCGGCGCAGCAATCACCAAACTGCTTGTCGAAATGGACGGCAAAAAACCCGATGCAATCCGCAAAGCACGACGCAGCAAATACCTCTCACTGGGGTCAAAAGGACTGGCTGCCTAAGCCCCTAACCATCAAATCCCGCCTCGGCGGCCAAAGCATCAGAACGCGCCTCGACGTCGGCTTCCAGCTTTTTCATGAACGCGTTAACAGGCATCCCCGGCGGAATTGCAGGTAAAAACTCGACCACCGCGACACCCGGGTGACGGTAAAACCCGCGTTTGGGCCAAAACACACCCGCATTTGTGGCCACCGGCACACAAGGCTGCCCCATATCGCGATACAGTGCCCCCGTGCCAATCTTATAAGGCGCCTTCACTCCGGGTGCGATGCGGGTGCCTTGCGAATAAATAATCAACTGACCGGGCAAGGCCTTGCCTGATCTTACATCCGCTAACATCGCTTTAATCGCCGCACCGCGCTTGCCGCGTTTGACGGGAATACAGCCAATGCGCAAACCGAATTGCCCCAAGACCGGCGCATATTTCAAAATGTCCTTCATGATAAATTTGCCGCGCGGCACCGCATTATAAATCATCAATACATCCAGAAAGGACTGATGCTTGGCGGCGATCATCACTTCGCCCGTCGGTGGTGTGCCCCGCACTTCAAACCGCAGCCCGATCATCCATCTCGCTGACCATTCCACAAACCGGCAATACGCGTGGCATGCCGAAATCGCACCATGAGGCGACCAAATCGCCCAAGGCGTCCATAAAATGCCTACCACCAACATGGCCACATACATCGTCAGGTTAAAAACAATCGACCTAATCATCTGGATGGCGTGTTTCATGATTGCTCTCTCAAGGTTTTCAGCGCCGCCGCTCGGGTCGCAAAGAACGCAACTGTCGCGGCCAGTGGCGGAATAATCAGCGGCCAGAACCAATGCGCGCCCTGAAACCCGAGGCCTGTCAAAAATCCACCCGCCACATCCGCCGATGGCAACAACAACACCGCCAATACACCCGCGCCCGTGCCAATCGCCGCACCCCAGAACGCGCGTAGGGTAAACCGGCGCACAAAGGCGCGTGCGATATAGATATCTCTCGCCCCAACAAGGCGCATCACGCGGATCACTTGGGCATTGGCAGCCAAGGCAGCTTGGGCCGCAAGCGTGATCATCGCCGCAGTCGAGGCGGCGATCAAAATCAGCGCCAGCCATCCCAGACTGCGCAACCTGTTTGCCGCCACCACCAGCGGTTCGCGCCAGCGGGTATGGTCATCCAACACGGCACCCGGCACCTCGGCCTGCAACCTTGCGCGCAAACCCGTTGCATCATAGCCATCACCTTCTTCAATGATTTCAATCAATTGCGGAATTGGCAAATCCTCGATCGGCAATTCAGGGCCAAACCACGGCTCTAACAACTTGCGCTGCTCGTCGGCGGTCAATGGGCGGGCCTGCGCCACACCCGGGGTCGTCTGCAACACCTCAACCGCGGCCAACAACTGTGCATTCGCTTGGTCCACAGGGGCCGAAATTCGCAACGTCGACGTGCGGGCCAACTCGGCTGACCAACGGTCCGCCAATCGGCCCGTGGCCAATGACAACGCCAGCGCGAAAACCGCCAAAAATGCCATTGCTCCGGCGGCAAACAGGGTCAATCTTGCGGTAAACCCAGTGGGCGGCACCGCGCGGTCGGCTTGCGGATCACCAGCAACCAATCCAAACAAACGAGTAATATCAGACCTCATAGCTCGACCCCCGCCTGCATCAATCGGCGATCTTTCAGGCGCAGCACGCGGGTCGTGACCTGCGACTTGGCGGCGCGGATAATATTCATGTCATGGGTCGCAATCAGCACGGTCTTGCCCATCCGGTTCAACTCGACAAGCAAAGTCAGCAAACGCTGGGACATCTCCCAATCAATATTTCCTGTCGGCTCGTCTGCAATAATCACATCAGGCGACATAATCACCGCGCGGGCCAAAGCGGCGCGTTGACGCTCGCCACCCGATAGTTGCGGTGGCAATTGCGCGGCCTGTTTGGTCAATCCGACCCAGCCCAACAGGTCGGATAGATTTCCGGCGGACTCTGCCTCTCGGCCCGATACCGTCAGCGGCAACGCAATGTTATCGGTCAACGGCAAGTGGTCCAGAAACTGGCAATCTTGGTGCACAACGCCAATCCGGCGGCGGGTCAAGGCCACCGCGTCACGGTCCATCCTGGCAGCGTCCTCGCCAAACAGACGGACTTGCCCGCCCGTGGCAAGCAACTCACCATAGCATAATTTCAACAGCGTCGTCTTGCCCGCGCCCGACGGGCCGGTCAAAAAATGGAACGAACCAGCCGCTAGATTTAGCGAGACTTGGCTAAACAGCTCGGCCCCACCATAGCTATAGGCCACATTATCGAGGTCAATCACGGCATCATCCTTTAGCCTGTTGCGCCTGTTCTGCCCAAATTTGCAACAGTTATCAATGTTATGACAGTGGAAACAGTCGCATTTCATTGGCCTTTCTTTTGCCAATGGGTAAATAATAGTTAACCAAGCTGCGCAAAGATGCAGCAGACGGGCGAAAGGGAACCTATTATGCGACTGATCTGTCCAAACTGTGGGGCACAATACGAGGTGTCCGACGACGTGATCCCCCAAGAAGGTCGTGACGTGCAGTGCTCAAACTGCGCGCACACCTGGTTTGAAAATCGTGGAGCCTCCGACATCGAAGACGATTTCGCCGAAGAAATCGTTGCACCCTCGGCGCGTACCGATGACCTTGAACAGTGGGGTGCCGCAGATTACGCGCCCAAACCCGCCGCAAAACCCAAACCCGCGTCGCAACGCCAAGAACTGGATCCCGCCGTCACCGATATCCTACGCGAAGAGGCCGCCCGCGAAGCCACCGCCAGACGCGCAGAAGCCGACGCTATAGAAAGCCAACCAGACCTCGGCCTCGATAGCGCCGAAGCCGCCCCCGACCAACGCACCGTCGAGGCCCAAGACCGCATGGCCCAACTCAAGGGCCAACCACCTCAGCCCGCACCCGCAGGCCCCAGCCGTGCAGCAATTGCTGCGGCATCACGTGGCGACCTGCTGCCCGACATCGAAGAAATTAACTCCAGCCTGCGCCCCGAATCCGAGCGCGCCACTGGCTACCCCGACCCCTATGCTGCGCCAGAAGCCCGCAAACGCGGCTCTCGGACCGGTTTTTTCGGCGTGCTGTTTATCTTTGGGATCATGACCGCCGTCTATAGCTTTGCGCCCAAAATCAGCGATCTGGCACCCGCCGTCGATGGACCACTGACACGCTATGTCGACACCGTTGATAAGGGCCGGCTCTGGCTTGACGCGCAACTGCAACGTGCTGTGGACGCCATGACCAACGAAGCTGTCGAAAGCGCGCCTGCGCCAGACAGCACACCAACGGTCAGCAGCGAAGCCCCCGAAATGGCACCCGTCACCGAGTAATACCCTAGAATTGGTCCAGCAAACGGCGCAAATAATCGCGCTCGACTTCCGGGCGGGCCTGCTCTGCGGACCTGCGGCGGATTTCGCCCAGCAACTCCTCGGCACGGCGATACACATCCTCGCCCTGCAACAGGTTGTCATCGGTGCCAAACTGGCCGGTATTGCCCAACTCTCGGCCCAGCGGATCACGACGGGTCGGCTCTGCACGCCCCACGTCCTCGCCACGCTGCGTGCCTTGACCCGGCTCAAAGTTTTCGTTTTGTGCCAGCGCCTCGCTTAAAGCGCGCATTCCGCCACGCAGCGCATCCATCGCCTCGGCTTGCTGGTCAATCGCTTCGGCCAGATTACCGTCTCGCAACGCCTGCTCGGCGCCGTCCATTGCCCCCTCGGCACGGTCCAACGCGCCACGTGCAATATCGCCCGCCTCGCCATCCAAATTCGGCAAACCGTCCTGCTGGCGCTGCAACTCATCGCGCAATGCCTGCTGGCGCTCTGCTAATGTCGCCTCGCCGCCCGCGCCGCCATCACCCTGCTGACCCTCGGATGCGTCGTCGCCCACACCTTGGCCCTGACCCTGCTCACCATCTTGGCCGGGCTCCTGACCATCTTGCCCCTGCTGACCTTGGCTCTGGCCTTGTTGGCTCTGCCTGTTGGCGCGGTCCTGCAATTCACGGAATGCATCATCCGACAACTGCTGTTGGTCCTGCAATGTCTCGGCCAAATCCTGCATTGACTGTTGGCCAGGCGTGCGCGGTCCGCCCTCGCCATTCTCGCCTTGCGTGATCCGCAAATTCTCCATCATCTGGTTCAGCTGCTCCATCAGGTCAGCAGCCTCCGCCATGCGACCCTCTTCCATCAACTCTTGAATGCGGTCCATCAACGCCTGCAATTCGTCCTGCGTGATCTGCGGGTTATCCGCACTATTGTCCGCCTGATCGGTGCCGTCCGATGGCTCCATCTGGTCGGCCAACATCTGCATATAATCGTTGGTGGCATCGCGCAGTTCTTGCATCAACTCGGCAATTTCGGCGTCTGTCGCCCCGTCGCGCATCGCCTCGGCAAGGCGCTCTTGGGCGCGACGCAGCCGCTCTCTGGCATCCGCCAATGTGCCGTCTTCCAACTGGATCGCCAGATCCCATAGCGCTTGCACTATCTCGGCCTGCCCCGCCTCGCTGACGCCACCTACGGGGGCAAAACGCTCTAGCCTGCGAATAATCGCGCGCATCCTCAAATAGGTCGTCTCGCTGGAAAATAGACCCTCGGGGCGATAGGAAATCGCGCGCATGATCTGGGCCACTTTGGCGGCATTTGCGCGGGCCCACATCAAATCGCGGCGCTGCTCGATGATCGCCTTGGCAAAGGGTTGGAAAAACCTGCGACCGGGCAGAATAATCGGCTCGGGCGGGCTTTCGCCCACTTGCCCCGACGCGTCAACAACTTGCATCGACAGGGTCACAGGCAGGTTCGCCAGGGGGTGCTGCGACAGGTTCTCGACCAAAAACGCTTCGAAATCCGCGCGATCCCCGTTAAACGGCATTGGCAAATCCAACACCAGCGGCGCAACCCCATCCGGATCAATCTCCAGACCGTAACGCCGGTCGACCGCCGCCAAATCAAGCGCAATCGTGGCCGTGCCACTCTCGATACCGTAGTCATCAAACCCCAGAAACGGCTGCGACATCTCACCCATCGCATCCGCCTCGACAGGGCCGGTCAACTCCACCAGCGGCGGCGCATCGGCAACCACCTGCACATCCCACACTGCACCATTGTCGCCCGCTATCACTAGGGTGCCAGTTGTTCGGGCAATAAATGTCTGCTGGCTTTGCGATGCGGCCCCCAAATCATCGGTGCGCCCCGAAATCGTTTCGGCCACCGTCAAGGCACCCACTTCGCCATATAGCCGCAGCGTCACCTTGCTGCCCTCTGGCACCAACAACAAACCTTGTGGAATATCGTTCAAATACAGCGCGGGCTTGCCAGTATAACTCGGCGGGGTCACCCAACCTTCCCAAACTGGACCTGCGGCCTGCAGCTGATCACCGCCCAACATCTGGTTTCCAACACTGCCAACTCGCCAAACCGAGCCAAACATCAGCGCCGCAACAAAGAAAATCAGCGCAATAAACCGCAACCCGTAAGGGTCACGATCCGAGATACGCAAATCCGGCTCGACCATCTTGGCGTCGTGACTGCGCAATTGCATTCGGGCCAGATGGGCGCGCCACACCGCCTCGGACCCTGCATCGCCGCGGCCAATTGCTTGGGCATCGGCCATCGCGGCAATCGGCCTGCCGGGGATGGCTGCATCAACGCGGGCAATCGCACTGGCCCGACTGGGCATACGAAACCGGCGCAAGCCAAACACCGCCGCGGCAATCAAACCCGTCGTTGCAAAAACCGCCACTATCCAAAACGCTTCCAGCGGCAAAACGTCCTGCCAGCCAAACATCAACGGCGCCGCGATAGCAAACACAACCGACAACAGCGGCCAAAACGCGCGCACAGCATTTTCGGCAACCATCCCGACACGGGTGGCAAAAACTGGCCATTTCAAATGGCGTTGCGGATCAGTCGGGGTCGCCAATCTGCTTCTCCCAATAAGATAGCTAGTTTATAGCCACGTCGGTATCGTATCGCGCGCGATCATCTCTTCATAGGTAGGGCGTGCGCGGATAACTGCAAATTGATCACCGTGCACCAGAACTTCGGGGATCATCGGGCGTGAGTTATATTCCGAACTCATCACCGCGCCATATGCCCCAGCCGACCGGAACGCGACCAGATCACCTGCTGCCAGTCGGGGCATCTCGCGGCCCTTGGCAAAGGTATCACCGCTTTCGCACACAGGACCCACAACATCATATTTCGCAGGTGTATGCGCCACCGCAGGCGCGATCACGGGCACAATATCATGGTGTGCGTCATACATCGCAGGTCGGATCAAATCATTCATCGCGCCATCAATAATCAAAAACTCGCGATCCTCGCCCTGTTTGACGTAAATCACCTTTGAGACCATCAATCCGGCATTGCCCGAAATCAAACGCCCGGGCTCGATTTCAATCTCGCAATCCAGATGCCCCAGCGTGCGCTTAATCATCGCACCATATTCCATCGGCACAGGCGGGGCGGCATTGTCGCGCACGTAAGGTATGCCCAAACCGCCACCCAAATCCAACCGCATGATATTATGACCGTCCGCACGCAGCACCGCGACCAAATCCGCAACCTTAAGATACGCTGCCTCAAACGGCGCCAAATCCGTCAATTGCGATCCGATATGCACATCGATACCAATCACTTCCAATCCCGGCAATTCAGCGGCCATCTTATACACAGCGCGGGCACGACTAATGGGAATCCCGAACTTGTTCTCGGACTTGCCGGTCGCGATCTTGGCATGGGTCTTGGCATCCACATCAGGGTTCACGCGAATTGTAATCGGGGCCACAACCCCCATCTGCACCGCCACCGAAGACAGCACCACCATCTCGGGCTCGCTTTCGACATTAAACTGGCGAATACCGCCCTCCAGCGCCATGCGCATTTCATCCGCTGTCTTGCCGACGCCGGAAAACACGATCTTGTCGCCGGGCACACCAGCAGCGCGGGCGCGCAAATACTCGCCGCCCGACACCACATCCATGCCCGCACCAACACCCGCCAATACCCGCAAAACCGCCTGATTAGACAATGACTTCATCGCAAAACACACCAGATGTGGCATCCCGTCCAGCGCCTCGTCAAACAGCTTGAAATGCCGCTCTAGTGTCGCTGTGGAATAGACATAAAACGGGGTGCCAACAGCGGCGGCAATCTGTGCTACGGGCACATCTTCGGCACATAGCTGGCCGTCTCGATACAAAAAATGATCCACGGGGGGCAGTCCTCAAAAATCCGATTTATCCGGACATATCAGATTGCGCGCAAAGCCCAACCCTTCAAACGCGCACGTCAGGTCACAGGGCGCGACCGCAAAAACAGATACAGCGGCAATCCAAAACTCACCCCCACACCAAAGGTCGCAGGAATGGCAATCAATGCAATCCAATTGCGGCGCACCGACACTTCGGACACGATAAAAACCGTCAATGCAATCGCCGCAATCGTCAGATCCCACACCAGACCCGACGTTGCCGCATTCACATGCCACGCATCAACCATCGCCATCACATCCCAGCCCTCGGCCTGAAACCACTGGACAAAATAATACATCGGGTGGATCGCCCCCCACACTGCCAACGCCAGATAAACGTAACGGATCACAGGCTCGCACTCACGCTCACTGGCCCTTGTCCAGCTGTCACCGATGCACCGCCCGCGCCCAAGCCAATCCCAACCGGCGACCCCTTTGCGCCTAGCGAAATCTTCGGCGTGATCCCACCTAGTCCGATACCAAGCCCAAGTTTTGCCGTCGGGCGCACCGGATCACCCTCCGCACCACAGCCTGCCAAGACCCCGATAAGTCCAACCAGAAATAACTTTCTCACTTCAAAATCGCCTTCCATTCTGCAACGCGCAACCGCACTTGGGCAGGCGCTGTGCCACCAAAACTGACGCGCGACGCCACAGAGTTCTGCACCCCCAACACACCAAACACGTCGTCAGTAATAGCATCATGCACCGATTGCATCTCCGTCAGGGTCAAATCAGGCAAGTCTTCCCCCTTGGCCTCGGCCATCGCGACAAGCGTGCCCGTCACATGATGCGCATCACGGAACGGCAGGCCCAGTTCGCGCACCAGCCAATCGGCCAAATCTGTAGCGGTCGAAAATCCGGTCGCCGCCGCGGCCTCTAAACTAGGCACATTGGCCTGCATATCGCCGACCATCCCCGCCATCGCAGCCAGCGCCAGCATCAGGTTATCGGCGGCATCAAACGTCTGTTCCTTGTCTTCTTGCATGTCCTTGGAATAGGTCAGCGGCAGTCCCTTCATCACCGTCATCAACGC
>TARA_R110002051_G_scaffold42424_1_pt1 | contig 16638 bp, 16 predicted proteins | sample TARA_R110002051 | Tara Oceans TARA_R110002051 (sample SAMEA4397023) | marine metagenome | biome: Polar Biome; feature: [MES] marine water layer (ENVO:01000295) within the mesopelagic zone...; material: water (ENVO:00002006), including particulate matter (ENVO:01000060) such as......
GGTTAGCTGTTGCAGCTGGTTGCGCAGTTTCTCTAACATAGGGCATCCAATCACTTTGTTCTCTTTTACCCAGCAGCGGTCATTGACGTCAAGCGCGTCGAGGCTTCTATTCACTAGCCGTTGAGAATACGCGATGAACTTTTGTAGCCACTGTGGTGATAAGGTACGTTTTGCTCTCCCTGAAGGCGATGACCGCCCGCGCTACCTGTGCGATGCCTGCGGTACGATTCATTACCAGAACCCGCGCATTGTGGCCGGCACCTTGCCGGTGAGTGGCAGCAAGGTATTGCTCTGTAAGCGGGCCATCTCACCACGCAAAGGGTACTGGACACTGCCAGCAGGCTATATGGAAAACGCTGAATCCACCCAGCAGGCCGCCGCCAGAGAGACGCGTGAAGAGGCCTGCGCCGAGGTAGAACTGGCCAATCTTTACACCTTGATCGACTTACCGCATATCAATCAGGTGTATATGATTTTTCGTGCCGAGCTGGTCGGTGGTTTCAGTGCCGGGCCGGAAAGCCTGGAAGTAGCGCTGTTTGAAGAGCACGAAATCCCTTGGGACGAACTCGCCTTCACTACCATTGAGCGCACGCTCAAACACTTTTACGCTGATCGTCCCCACAATGAGTTTCCGCTGCATATCAGCATGGTGACGCCTGAGGATCGGGAACGCTATTTTGGCAGTGCCTGAGTCTGAACGTTAGCTTCAGGACTAAGGGCTCGACTCGCTATAGATCGGCTAATAGCCACACATCATAAGCGACTTCTTCATAGGGGTGGGCAAGTTTTAAAGCGGCAATGGCACCGTGAACATGCGCTTCGTCGCACACCATTTCAACTTTGTACTCTTCCACCTGTTCCAGGCTGCCAACCGAACCGACATGGGGGTTGGCACCTTCCATCGGGCGAAACTGCCCGGTGCCGCGTGTTTGAAAACAGACATTCTCATACACCCCTATGCGCCCAGCGCCTGCCTCGAACACGGCTTGCTTAACGCTGTCGGCATCTTCAACGGGAACAAAAAAGGCCAGTTTGTACATGCTAGGTCTCCCTGCCATCGGTTCATCTTCAAACGCTGGACTACCCCTATGTTAGCGGATAGACGACTACTGGTCGCGGGCTTGGCTTTGTATGATGATGGTTTGGTACCCGTTTAGTGAGCCATCGTATGGATAAATTTGAGGTAAAGCTGGATCAGGCGGCCCGCGCCGCGTGGATGTCTTACGTGGGGGGAATGACCCAGGATGAGATCGCCAGCCAGCTGGGCGTTTCGCGGCCAGGTGTGCAGCGCTTATTAGCCCTGGCTCGCCAAGAGGGGTTGGTGAAAGTACACATTGACCATCCGATCTCTCACTGCATGGCGCTGGGCAGCGCGCTGCGCGATCACTTTGGGTTGGCCTACTGCGACGTGGTGCCGGCCGATAACCACGCCGCCGAAAGCGCCGCGTCTTATTTGGCCGTGGCTGCCGCCGAGCGGGTGGCGCAGCTGGTCGAGCGCAGCGAACCATTGACGCTTTCATTGGGTACCGGCCGCTCGGTGCGTGCGGCGGTAGAGGCGCTTAGCCGTGTCGAAAGGCCCCAGCACCGCTTTGTATCGTTGGTGGGGAATGTGGCCCGCGACGGCTCGGCTAACCGTTACGATGCGGTGATGGCAATGGCGGATAAAACCGGCGGTGAGCGCTTTTTGCTGCCCGCGCCGGTTGTGGCGGAGACCCTGGCCGAGAAAGAGGCGATGCTGACCCAGCGTCTATTTAAAAAAATTGCCGATGTGGCGCGCGAGTCCGAGGCCGCTTTCATTGGCGTTGGGCGTATCGACCGCCAGGCGACTCTGTTCCAGGATCATTTTATCAGCGAAGGTGAGCTGGATGAGCTGCTGGGCCTGGCCGCGGTAGGCGAGTTGCTTGGCTGGCCGCTAAACCGCGACGGGGAAGTGATCGATTGCTCCATTACCCGGCGGGTCACCAGCCTGCCCCTGGAGCGCTTTGGCAAGCACCACATGGTGGCGATCGCGGGCGGCAGAGAGAAAGCCCCGGCGATACATGCCGCGTTGCGCGGCGGTTGGCTAAAAGGGCTGGTGACTGATGAAGTGGCTGCTCGGCAAATTGTCGAGGCGTTATAGGGGCTTAACGTGTGCGCTGCAACATGCGGGAAGGGTGATACGTTAGCGTAAAGTCTAAGCTGATCGGCTTTGCTTTTTTTTGGCTAACGTACGATCATTTGTTCGGTTGATGATCAATGAGATCAAGGCAACAACAATGCCAATACATGCCCATAGGAGTGCTTTATGCGACTCGCACGTCACTTGCCCGTCACCGCGCTAGCGGCTGCCATTGCCCTATCCAGCCAAGCCCAGGCGCAAACCGAAATCACCGTGGCGACGGTTAACAATAACGACATGGTGATCATGCAGAGCCTGACCGAGGCTTTTGAAGAAGCGCACCCCGACATTACCCTGGATTGGGTCGTGCTCGAGGAAAACGTGCTGCGTCAACGCATGACGACCGATATTGCCACCGGCGGTGGCCAATTTGACGTGATGACGATCGGCACTTATGAAGTGCCCATCTGGGCAGAGCGTGGTTGGCTGTCTCCGTTGGAAGACCTGCCCGAGGATTACAACGAAGACGACCTGCTGGCATCCGTGCGCGATGGCTTGAGCCTGGATGGCACCCTCCATGCACTGCCGTTTTACGCCGAAAGCTCGATGATGTACTACCGCCAGGACCTGTTCGATAAAGCGGGTATCGAGATGACCGAGCAGCCCACCTGGGAAGAAGTGCGCGAGTGGGCAGGCGAACTGCACGGCAGCGAAGAAGGGCTGGCGGGCATCTGCCTGCGCGGCAAGCCGGGCTGGGGCGAGAACATGGCCTTCATCACCACGCTCGTGAACACCTACGGTGGGCGCTGGTTCGATGAGGAGTGGAATCCAGAACTTAACTCTGAGCAATGGACGAACGCTGTCCAGTTCTATGTCGACCTGCTCAATGATTACGGCCCGCCAGGGGCTAGCTCCAACGGCTTTAACGAAAATCTGGCCCTGTTCGCCCGCGGCAACTGCGCCATGTGGGTAGACGCCACTTCAGCGGCGGGCAAGCTTTATGATCCCAAGGAATCCGATGTGGCGGACCGCTTAGGCTTTGCGCCAGCGCCTATCGCCGAAACACCGAAAGGCTCGCATTGGTTGTGGTCCTGGGCGCTCGCGATTCCGGCCTCTTCTGAAAAACAGGATGCCGCGCGTGAATTTATTACGTGGGCTACCTCGCAAGAGTACATCGAGCTTGTGGGTGAAACCGAAGGCTGGACCAGCGTTCCTCCCGGCACGCGTGAGTCGACTTACGCGAACGAGCAGTACACCGAAGCGGCCCCTTTTGCTGATTTCGTGCTGAAGGCCATTCAAGAGACTGACCCCAACGACTCAACGCTCGAGCCAAACCCCTACGTTGGCGTACAGACGGTCAACATCCCCGAGTTCCAGTCAATTGGTACGCAAGTGGGCCAGACCATTGCTGCTGCCTTAACGGGTGACACGACGGTCGAGCAGGCGCTAGACAACGCTCAGCGCGCCACTGAACGTACGATGCAACGGGCTGGCTACATCGAAAGGTAAAAAGTAACGAACGCCTGCCGTTTCACTTAGCCAGTAATGGCGACGGCGGGCGTTTTTATCGATGTTTTATAGCAAGTCAGTTTTCCGCAGGTATTCCCATGACTAAACCCCGTGCTTCCGGCCGTACCGTCGGCGGGCTGAGAACGCTTTCGCTTCAAGCGCCCGCAGTGATATTGCTGCTGCTTTGGATGATTGTGCCGTTAGGCATGACGCTATGGTTTTCTTTTCAATACTACAACCTGCTAATGCCCGGCATGACCGGCTTTGCTGGGGTGGAGAACTACCAATACTTACTCACCGATCCAGCCCTGTGGGCAGCCATGGGCAACACGCTGCTGCTGGTAGGCTGGGTGCTGGTGATTACGGTCGTGGGGGGTACCTTGCTGGCAGTGCTGTTCCAGCAGGAGTTTGCAGGGCGTGGTATCGCCCGGGTACTGGCCATTTCACCGTTCTTTGTCATGCCCACCGTGAGTGCACTGGTGTGGAAGAATATGATGATGCACCCCTCCAACGGGGTGTTGGCGTGGTTGGCTGAGTCCATTGGCCTGCCCGCACTTGATTGGTTTTCAGCGCTTCCGCTCACCTCGATTGTGATCATCGTCGCGTGGCAATGGCTACCCTTTGCGCTGCTAATTCTACTCACCGCGATGCAGTCGCTGGATGAAGATCAAGTAGAAGCGGCGCGTATGGATGGTGCCGGGCCAGTGGCGATTTTCTTCTTTATTACGCTGCCGCACTTAAAGCGCGCGATCAGCGTGGTGATCATGATTGAAATGATCTTCTTGCTGACCATTTTCGCCGAGATTTTTGTGACCACCTCTGGTGGGCCTGGTTTGGCGACCACCAATTTAGCCTATCTGATTTACATTCGTGCACTGCTGGATTTTGACGTAGGTGTGGCGTCCGCCGGTGGGGTGATTGCCATCATCCTGGCGAATATCGTGGCGATCTTCCTGGTCCGCATGGTGGCCAAAAACCTGGAAGACTAGACCGGCACTTGCTAGACCGGCAATTGGGAGTAATTCGATGACAACATTAAGTTCCAAAACGGCGGCGCCACGTTCGGTATCGGGGTGGCGTTCGGCACGAAGCAAGCGCATCTTGCTAACGGTATTGGGCTGGTCGGTGGCGGTGGTCATTTTCTTTCCGATTTTCTGGATGATTCTGACCGGTTTCAAAACTGAAACGGCAGCCATTGCCGATCCTTCACTGATTTTTTCACCCACTCTGGAAAGCTATCAGGCGGTGCATGATCGCTCGGGTTATGCACGCTTTGCACTCAACAGTGTCGCGGTGGCGTTTGGCTCAACCTTGCTAGCGCTACTGATTGCGATCCCCGCGGCGTATGCCATGGCCTTTTTACCTACTAAGCGCACCAAAGGCACGCTGCTGTGGATGCTTTCCACCAAAATGCTGCCTTCGGTCGGTGTGCTGGTGCCGATTTACCTGATTTTTCGTGATGTGGGGCTACTGGATACCCGCACGGGGTTGATCATCGTCTACACGCTGATGAACCTGCCGATAGTGGTATGGATGCTTTATACCTTCTTCAAGGATATGCCCAAGGACATCCTCGAAGCAGGCCGCATGGACGGTGCCTCGACCCTGCAAGAAGTGCTCTTTCTGCTGCTGCCGCTAACGCTGCCAGGCATCGCCTCGACAGGCTTGCTTTCGGTCATCTTGAGCTGGAACGAGGCGTTCTGGAGTCTCAATCTGACCACCTCAAATGCCGCGCCGTTAACGGCTTACATCGCCTCATTCTCGAGCCCTGAGGGGCTGTTCTGGGCCAAGCTGTCCGCCGCATCCACCATGGCCATTGCGCCCATTTTGATACTCGGTTGGATGACGCAAAAACAAATGGTACGTGGCCTGACCTTTGGCGCCGTCAAGTAAAGGATCTTCCTCATGGCAACACTACAACTGCACAATATTACCAAGCGTTTTGGCGACACCGAGGTGATCAAGGGCATCGACCTTGAAGTGAATGACCGTGAATTCGTGGTCTTCGTTGGCCCCTCCGGTTGCGGTAAATCGACCCTAATGCGCATGATCGCCGGGTTGGAAAGCGCGACGGATGGCGATATCTTGATCGATGGCCAGCGGATTAACGACGTAGGGCCCGCCGATCGCGGCCTGGCGATGGTGTTTCAAAGCTACGCGCTTTACCCGCACATGACGGTCGAGGGCAACATGGGCTTCAGTATGCGCCTGGCCGGGGTGTCGAAAGAGGAGCGCCGCGCCAAGGTATTGGAAGCCGCCAAAATTCTGCAGCTAGAGCCACTGTTAGACCGCAAACCCAAGGCGCTTTCCGGCGGTCAACGCCAACGGGTGGCGATTGGCCGTGCGATTGTGCGTAACCCCAGCATCTTCCTATTCGATGAGCCGCTCTCCAATCTGGATGCCGCGCTGCGTGTGCAGATGCGCATCGAATTGGCGCGTCTTCATGATGAGCTGGATGCCACCATGATCTACGTGACCCACGACCAGATCGAAGCGATGACCATGGCGGATAAAATTGTCGTCCTTCATGACGGTGTGGTCGAACAGGTGGGGTCGCCCATGGCGCTCTATCACCACCCACGCAATCGCTTCGTGGCAGGGTTTATTGGTTCCCCCAAGATGAACTTTCTACCCGTGACACTGGCCAGCGTATCGCCTGAAGGCGTGACGATTCGCTTGCCGGGTGGCGGTGAGCGTAGCGTACCGGTTGAAGGGCATCGCCTGGATACCAACGCGGCGCTTGAGTTGGGCGTTCGCCCTGAGCACTTGGTACTTGAGGATCAAGGGCCGTTGAGTGGTCAAATCAAAGTGCTGGAACGTCTTGGTGGACAAACTTCGCTCTACGTTCAAATGGACAATGAGCTGATCACTATCATGGCCGATGGCGACGTGGCTTACCGTGTAAACGACACCGTGCACTTCGGCTTTGCCCCCGAGCGCGCGCATTTATTTGATGTGGACGGCCTAGCCCTGCCAAGCCTGCAGCAGCATCCGCTGGCGGGGCTTACTCGCCAGGATAACCGCGCGCCCGGTTCGCCTGCTGAGGAGCCTGCATGAGGACCCTCATTTTTGACTGTGATGGTGTGCTGGTCGATAGCGAAGCGATCGCGGAAGGTACGCTGGTGAAGTACCTCTCCCATTGGCTGCCCGATCTGAATATCGACCAAGCGCTTGGCCAAGCCTTAGGGATGACTACTGAGGATATCCTGCGCCATCTGGAAGCGTTGAGTGCCCACTCGTTGCCTCCGGACGCCACTGAACAGGTGGATACCGCTATAGAGGCGCGCTTGGCGCGGGAGCTTAAAGCCATAGACGGAGCCGACATGGCGGTTCGCGGGATCAGCTTGGGAAAGGCGGTGGTCTCGAACAGTCGGCGCAGTCGCGTGCTGGCGTCGCTGGCGAGTACGCGCTTGGCAGAAGCCTTTGGTGAGGTGCCTATTTTCACGGCTGACCAGGTGACCCATCCCAAGCCTGACCCCGCACTCTACCGGTTGGCAGCCTCTCAATTAGGCCAAGTGCCGCGAGACTGCCTGGTCGTGGAAGACAGTGTTGCTGGGGTGACGGCCGCCCACGCCGCGGGGATGTGCGTCATAGGGTTTGTCGGTGCAAGCCACGTGGATGCTGAACAGCCGGCGCGCCTTACCCAGGCGGGCGCCTGGCGGATTCTAGAACACATGCATGGCTTGGAAGCCTTGGTGAATGAGTGGCAGTCCAGTGCCAATAACGCGTTGCCCTAATGAGAGCTCGACCATGAAACTAACCAACAAAATCGCAGTGATTACCGGTGGCGCTCGGGGTATCGGCTTGGCCATTGCCCAGCGTTACTTGTCAGAAGGCGCCAGCGTCGTGGTAGCCGATATCGACCAGGGCGCCATCGATGAGGCCGTGGCGACATTGCAGGCGACATTGCAGAAGCAAGGGCTCGCCGAGCAGGTGATGGGCGTGGTGCTGGATGTCTGCGATCAAGGCTCGATCGACGCCATGGTAGACGCGGTAACGCAACGCTTCGGCGGCATCGATATCCTGGTCAATAACGCTGCAGTGTTCGATATGGCGCCGGTGCTCGAGGTGACTGCGGCGAGTTTTGATAAACAGTTCGCGGTCAACACCAAAGGCATGTTCTTTACGCTGCAGACAGTTGCCCGCTCGATGGTCGCCCGTGGCCGGGGCGGCAAAATCATCAATATGGCTTCTCAAGCGGGGCGCCGTGGCGAAGCGTTAGTTAGTGTTTACTGCGCTAGTAAGGCCGCAGTTATCAGCCTGACCCAATCCTGCGGGTTGGGTCTCATTAAACACGGTATCAACGTCAACGGCATCGCCCCGGGTGTGGTCGATACGCCAATGTGGGAAGAGGTCGATGCACTTTTTGCCCGTTTTGAGAATCGTCCGCTCGGTGAAAAGAAACGCTTGGTAGGTGAGGCGGTGCCGTTCGGACGCATGGGGCTGCCGGAAGACCATACTGGCGCGGCGGTATTCTTGGCGAGCCAGGACAGCGACTACGTGGTCGCTCAGACCCTGAATGTCGATGGCGGGAACTGGATGAGCTGAGGTCGCCATGTCGCCTGATCTTGATACGTTAGCCGAGCAACTTATTTGCGCCGCCGAAGGCGCTTCCCGTTATTTAGTGGCGTTGGCAGGCCCGCCGGGCGCGGGTAAATCTTACCGGAGCGTCCTGCTCTGTGACGCGATCAATCAGCGCCTGCCGGGGCAGGCCGGGCTGGTGCCCATGGATGGTTACCATTTCGATAACGCTGTCCTGGGTGAACAGCAATTGCCGCTCAAAGGCGCGCCCCACACCTTCGATGTAGAAGGGCTGCGCTGTGACCTTGAGCGCATTCACCAAGCCAATCAGCCAGTGGCTGTGCCGGTGTTCGATCGCCCGCTGGATTTGGCCCGCGCGGGCGGGCGGGTGATTGGCCTAGAACAGCGCATTGTGATTGTCGAAGGTAACTACCTGCTACTTGATCGCTCGCCCTGGCGTGAACTGCGCCCGCTATTCGATTGGACCCTGTTTCTAGAGGTCGACAACGTCGTTCTGGTGGATCGGCTGATCAGGCGATGGCTCGAAATGGGCCAGGATCGCGCCGGGGCGCTCGAGCGTACCCACCATAAAGACATGCTCAACGCGCAATTGGTAAAACGCTGCTGCTTGCCGCCCGACCAGCGCTGGCGCTGACCCCTTTACGTCACTTTTATTATTCCCATCGTGCCAAGGTGGCCTTGGCTGGAGAGCACCCATGACCCGACTTAACCATCACAACCTGGGCAATCTGACCGCCGATGTTGCCGTGCCTCACTATGACCGTAACGCGCTAACGCCAGGCATCGTGCACATTGGGGTGGGCGGCTTTCACCGTGCCCACCAAGCCATGTACCTGGATGCGCTGATGAACCAGGGTGAGGCGCTGGATTGGGGCATCGTTGGCGTGGGCGTGATGCCTGGCGACAAACGCATGCAGCAGGCCTTAGCGGCGCAGGACCACCTTTATACCCTGGTGGTGAAACACCCTGACGGCCAGTACGAGCCGCGGGTCATTGGTAGTATGATGAATTACCTGTTTGCACCGGAAGACACCGAGGCCGTCATCGAACAGATGGCCGATCCGGCGATCCGCATTGTTTCGCTGACCGTCACCGAAGGTGGCTACAATTTTCATCCGGTGAGCGGCGAATTCGACCTGGATAATCCTCAGGTACGTGCCGACTTGGCCAACCCCACCCAGCCGACGACCAGCTTCGGGCTAGTGGTGGAAGCGCTGGCCCGCCGCCGGGCACGCGGCATTGCCCCGTTTACCGTGATGTCTTGCGATAATATTCAAGGCAACGGTGACGTGGCCAAGCGTATGTTCGGCGCCTATGCCCACGCGCGGGACGCCGAGTTAGGCGCCTGGCTGGAAGCCGAGGTGGCGTTCCCCAATGCTATGGTGGATCGCATTACGCCGGTGACTTCCCCGACGGATATCGATGAGCTCAATCAGCGCTTTGGGGTCGAAGACGCCTGGCCGGTGGTATGCGAACCGTTCACCCAGTGGGTGCTCGAAGATCACTTCCCCTTGGGCCGTCCGGCGTTCGATAAGGTCGGTGTTCAAGTCGTTGAGGATGTCGAACCCTACGAACTGATGAAGCTGCGCCTCCTCAACGCCAGCCACCAGGCGCTGACCTATTTTGGTTATTTAGCCGGGTATCGCTACGCCCACGAGGTGTGCCAGGACCCGCTGTTCGTGGATTTTGTCTTGGGCTATATGCGTGAAGAGGGCACCCCCACCCTGGCGCCGGTGCCGGGGGTCGATCTCGAAACTTACCGCTTAACGCTGATCGAGCGGTTTGCCAACCCGCAAATCAAGGATACCCTGGCACGGCTCTGCGCCGAGAGTTCGGATCGCATTCCGAAGTGGCTCGTACCGGTAATTCGCCAACAGTTGGCCCAGGGTGGCGAGATCGAGCGCAGTGCCGCCGTGGTGGCCAGCTGGGCGCGCTATGCTGAGGGCGTAGACGAGCAAGGGGAGCCGATCGAAATTGTCGATCGTTTGAAAGCCCCGTTAATGGCCATTGCGGCTGAGAATCGCAAGCGACCTACGGCCTTTATCGAAAATCGCGAGCTGTTTGGTGACTTGGTCGACAACACCCGCTTTTTTGAGGCCTACTTGAGCGCGCTCGAATCACTGCACGAACATGGCGCACGCGCTACGCTAGAGGGTCTGGCGGCATCCAAAGGAACGTTGTGATGTATATCGGGGTAGATTGCGGTACTCAAAGCACCAAGGTAGTAGTAGTCGACATTGAGCGAGGGATGATTCTCGCGGAAGCAAGCCGTGCCCATCGCCTGGATGAAGCTGAAAATGGCCGCCGTGAGCAGGCGCCCGCTGAGTGGCTGGCGGCCCTGAAAGGGGCGTTCTCTGCTGCACTCGAGAAAGCCGGCGTTTTGGCCAGCCAAGTCCGCGGCATCGGTGTTTCCGGTCAGCAGCACGGAATGGTGGCGCTCGATGCCGATGGTGCGCCGGTCTACCCCGCTAAGCTGTGGTGCGATACCGAAACCAGCGCCCAGAATGCCGATTTGGTCGCCCGCCTGGGCGGTGAGGCGGGCTGCCTGGAAAAACTGGGGCTGGTGCTGCAAACCGGTTATACCGCCTCCAAGGTGGCTTGGCTGCGGCAGCATCACCCCAATGCCTACCACCGCATCGAAAGCCTGTTACTGCCCCATGATTACCTTAACTTCTGGCTCACCGGGGAGCGGGCTACCGAAGCCGGCGATGCCTCGGGCACGGGGTACTTCGACACTCGCAAGCGTTGCTGGCAGTTGCAGGTATTTGCGGAAATAGCGCCCGAACTCGACCCTGAGCGCGTACTGCCCCGATTATTGGAAGCCCATGAACCGGTTGGCGTGGTGCGCCCGGTCGTCGCCCGCGAGCTGGGCTTGAGTGATCAGGTTGTGGTCTCTTCGGGCGGCGGCGATAACATGTTAGGTGCTATCGGCACCGGCAATATTACCCCAGGGCTTATTACCCTGAGTTTGGGCACATCGGGTACCGTTTGCGCCTACTCGGCCACCCCCGTGGAGTGCGACAATGCCATGGTCGCCAACTTCTGCTCGAGTACCGGTGGCTGGCTGCCGCTGATCTGCACCATGAACGTTACCTCAGCGACCACTCGAGTTCGCGAGCTGTTCGGCCTGGACCTCGCGGCGTTCAGCGAGCGGGTCGCTAGCGCTCCGGTAGGGGCAGAGGGCGTTACGGTGCTGCCTTTTTTCAACGGCGAGCGGGTACCCATGCTGCCCGACGCCTCGGCAGACTTTCTTGGCCTGACCAGCTTGAACACCACGCAGGCTAATTTGTGCCGTGCCGTGGTGGAAGGAGCCACTTTCGGGCTACGCTATGGACTGGAATTGCTGGGTGATTTAACCGCTGGCGCCAGCCAGATTCGACTAATCGGTGGCGGCGCCAACAGCCCCGTGTGGCGGCAGATGGTGGCTGATATTACCGGTACCCAGGTGATTTGCCCTGAGATTACCGACGCAGCTGCCCTGGGTGCGGCGATACAGGCCGCGTGGTGCGACCGGCGTCAAGAAGGCGTTACGCTGGAAGCGCTGTGTGAAAAATTAGTCCATCTGGACGCGCAGTCACTGGCTGAGCCCGATCCAGAGCGTGTGGCCGCGTACCAACCCATCTATGCACGTTATTGCGCAGCACTTGAACAACGCCATGGCGGCGCTTAAAAGCATATCAAGGAGATTTTATGACCAGTCAGCTGCAACAGTTGAAGCAACACTCGCTCGTCGTCGCCGATACCGGTGATCTTGAAGCCATTCGTCGCTATCAGCCTCAGGATGCCACCACCAACCCCTCGCTGCTGCTCAAGGCGTTTAGTTTGTCGGGTTATCAAGCGCTGATCGATGAAGAGCTAAGCAGTGTAAAAGCGTCGGGCGGCAGCCGTGAAGAGCAAGTCAAGCACGCGGTTGATCGCCTCGCGGTTGCCATGGGGAGTGAAATTTCAGCTGTCGTACCGGGCCGTGTTTCCACCGAAGTGGCGGCTCGGCTCTCGTTTGATACCCAGGCCAGCATTGCCAAGGCCCATGAACTCATCGAGCTGTACGATGCCCGTGGCGTCTCACGCGATCGCGTGCTGATCAAGCTGGCCTCCACTTGGGAAGGCATTCGTGCCGCCGAAGTGCTCGAGCGCGAGGGCATCCAGTGCAACCTTACGCTGCTGTTCAGCGATGCCCAGGCTCAGGCGTGTTTTGACGCGGGCGTGTTTCTGATTTCCCCGTTCGTGGGCCGGGTGACCGATTGGTATAAAAAAGAGACCGGCAGTGAGTACACCCCAGAAAACGACCCAGGCGTGCAGTTCGTTCAGGGTGTTTGCGAGCGAGCTAATCAGAGCGGCTATGAGACGGTGGTAATGGGCGCGAGTTTTCGTACCACCGGCCAAGTGCTGGCGTTGGCTGGCTGCCCACGGCTGACCATTTCGCCCGCGTTACTTGAAGAACTGGAAGCGACAGAGGGCAGCGTCACTGCACAAATTCAAGCTGGGAAGGGGGCAGGTAAACCCGCCGCGCCGCTTAATGAAGCCGCTTTTCGCTGGGGGCACAACCAGGATGCCATGGCCAACGACAAGCTAGCTGAAGGTATCCGTCGCTTCCACGACGACCAGCTTGAGTTAGAAAGCCTAGTCGATAAGCGGTTAGGCTGAGAGTTACGTTAGCGCACGGTTTGAGTGCGTCGGTTTTCGGGTTGCTCTGATGACGACGCCGTCATGCTACAGGCACAGGGAGAGAGCCTTATGGATGCCACCCTCAGCCAGTTGTTGAGATCCATCGAGTTAACCCCGACGGGCGATTTGCAGCCGCTCAGTGGGGGCGATATTGCCGCGGTGTATCGTCTTGAGACGCGCCAGGGGCAGGTGGTGATCAAGCACGACGATGCGGCTCGACTACGTGGGGAAGCGGAAGGCTTGCGCACGCTGCGCAATGCCGGCGAGGCGCTTGCAGTGCCAGAGGTGCTGGGTCTGGCACAGGGCTGGCTGGTCATTAAGTCGTTGGATACCGTGCCTGCCGGGCCGCAAAGCACGATAGCGCTTGGCGAAGGACTGCGCGGTTTGCACGAAGTGATTGGCGACGCCCACGGCTGGCATCAGGATAATGCCTGTGGGCTCACTCCCCAGCCTAATGCGCCGCTTAACGATGGGCGGGCTTTTCAGCGGGAGCGGCGCCTGTTGCCGCTTAGCGAGGCGTGCTATCAGCAAGGGCTCCTGGAGAGTGGGCTGCGCGGGCGTATCGAACGCTTAGCCCATGGTTTAGAGGGCTGGCTGCCCGATACGACACCGAGTTTAGTGCATGGCGACTGTTGGTCGGGGAATGTGCTCTTTACCACTAAGGGGCCAGCTCTGATTGACCCTGCCGTGTATCGCCACTACCCGGAAGTGGATGTCGCGATGCTGACTTTGTTTGGCTCGCCGGGTGAGGCGTTTTTCGATGCCTACTGGAACGGCAACGCCCCGGCCGATTGGCCGAGGCGTGAAGCGCTGTTTCAGCTTTATCCGCTATTGAATCACCTGCTGCTATTCGGGGCCGGTTATCGCTCAGCGGTTGAACGCAGCGTGGCGAAGGTCGAATCCTTCAGTTAATGCTTACCAGGACGTTTACCAAGATTTATAAGGCAAGAACTTGCCATTCAAGGTGAGTAATACCCGGTCGCCTTTAGGATCTTCGATCTTATCCACTTCCATGGTGAAGTCGATGGCGCTCATAATGCCGTCGCCGAATTTCTCTTGTACGACATCCTTAAGGGTTTCTCCATAAACGCCGACCACTTCGTAGAGGCGGTAGATGAAGGGGTCCTGAGGGATGGCTTCGTCCCAGGCTTTGGTGGGGAACGCCACTAACGCGTCGGCGACATCGCTTTCCACGCCTAACGTATCGCATAGTTGATGCGCAATCTCGCTGCTCGCGCTATTCATGCCGTAGCAGGCAGAAGCGACCCATACGGGTGACATGCCAACCGCTTTCCCAATATCGTCCCAGCTCAATTTTTTACGCGCTTTGGCGGCGAGCAGGGTGTGACGCATTTCGAGCTTATCCATGAGGTCTCTCCTTAAGCGTGAAGGGCGGCTAGCGCCCTTTGTGGTGTTAATGCTTTGATCAAGATAAAACTTTTTTAGCTTGGGTACGTACGTGGGTGGTGTAGAGAACCAAGCCAACCAAGGTCAGACCGCCCACGAGATTGCCTAGAACGGTAGGGATCTCGTTCCACATAATGTACTGGTACAGGGTGAAGTCGGCGCCCATCATTAGGCCGATCGGGAACAAGAACATGTTGACGACGGAGTGCTCAAAACCGAGATAAAAGAACACGATAATGGGCATCCACATGGCCATTATCTTACCGGAAACCGTAGTGGAAATAGCGGCGCCCACTACGCCCATGGAAACCATCCAGTTGCAGAACATGCCGCGCAGGAAGAGCACAATCCAACCAGCAAGCCCCGCCTCCTGGTAGCCCACTGTCCGGCTTTCACCAACGGCCATCATCGTTTGGCCTACAGCGTTGATTTCCTCGGTGCCGCCCATGGTGAAATTCAGGTAGCCAAAGGTGGCAATAAACAGCGCGCCCCCCAAATTACCCAGCCCCACCAGGGCCCAGCATTTCAGCATCCGCGGCAGGGTGACGCCGGGCCTTTTATCGAGCCAGGCAATCGGCACCAGCATAAACACCCCGGTGAGCAGGTCGTAGCCCATTAAATAGAGCATGACAAAGCCAACGGGGAACAGCAGCGCCCCAATCAAAAACTGGCCAGTTTGGGTCGCAATAGTGATGGCAAAAATAACCGCCAATGCAAGGGTAGCGCCCGCCATAAAGGCGCGGATAAGCGTATCCCGGGTGCCCATATAGACTTTTGCTTCACCCTGATCCACCAACTTAGTGACGAATTCACTAGGCATTAGATAAGACATAAGCAGGTTTCCTGTGTTGTTTCGATTGGTTAACACCTCGCCCATGTATTTTTAGTTTTCCCTTGCGGAGCAATAAAACAGAGGGTTGCGCTGTCTTGGTGCAAAAAAAGGGAAGGCGTATGGCGCTAATGATTTTATTGCGATTTATATGCCAACTTGGCTATTTTGATATTAAGATACTGTTTTAAAAGAGTTATTCTGTTTTATGATTAGCGCTTTTGATGCCGGCCAAAAACAACGAAAAATCGTAAATAACGATATTTCGTTGTTTTATTGACGAAACTTCGTAAGTGGCGTGGGAATTGAATGGTAAAGACAACGTTCACTTCTGCACCTTGAGATACCCACGATGGTCGCGCGAGTACTCCTCAACAGCCAAATTTCCGCATTGATGGGCGGTTATTCACCGCTCGCAATGATGGTTGTCGACCCGTTTAGCGATCAGTTGCTGGCTGCCAATCGGGCTGCCTGTGAACTGCTCCGTATTCCCCAAAGCAGTATCGGTCCAGAAAGTGACGAGCATAAAAGTGACGAGCATGAAAGTGATGAGCCAGGCAATGATGAGCAAAACGGGTTGGATCATGAGTTGCCCCTGGCATCACCCTTTAGCCACCGCTTAAGTGCTTCATTACCGCTATGGATTAGCTTTACCGGTGAGACGCTGGAGCAAAAAACCGCCTGGTCGGATGATTTGGTTGTGCTGGACATGCTGCGCCAGCCGTATCGAGTCGAGGTGTATGCCCAGCGCATCGAAGATTCTCCTCAGCTGTTATTGACCCTGATTGACCGCAATAAGGCCGAGCAGCGGCGCGCAAAGGCAGAATTGGGGCGCCAGCACCGCCAGGGGGAAGTGGGTTGGCAGCGGGTCGAACAGGTATTCGAGCGTATCGAAAAGCAGAATCAGCTGATCCTTGGCGCGGCAGGCGAGGGGATCTATGGCTTGGATGCGGAGGGCAAAACGACGTTTGTAAACCCCGCTGCAGAGCGCATTTTGGGCTGGAGTACCGACGATATGGTCGGCCATGACGCGCACCTCATGTTTCACCACACCCATGCCGACGGCAGCCACTTTCCGGTGCAGCAGTGCCCGATTCACGCCTCGTTCAGCGACGGTCAGGTGCACCATGTCGATAACGAGGTGTTTTGGCACAAAAATGGCGAAGCGATTCCGGTCGAGTACACCAGCACGCCGATTTTTGAGATGGGCCGTTTAGTGGGCGCCGTGGTGTTGTTTCGGGATATTCGTGAGCGCAAGCGCGCCGAGCAGCAACTTCGGGATGCGCTCGCCGAAGTGGAGACGCTCAAGCAGCGCCTGGAACTGGAAAATGAGTACCTTCAAGAAGAGATAAAAGCAGAGCTCAACCATCGCGATATTGTTGGCAATAGCCCGGCCGTGGCAAAGCTGATTAAACAGATCGAGATGGTGGCGCCTACCAGTGCCAATGTGCTGATAAGTGGTGAGTCGGGCACCGGTAAAGAGCTGATCGCCCGCGCTATCCACGCGGGCAGCACGCGCAGCGACCGACCACTGATCCGGGTTAACTGCGCCGCTATCCCGCGAGATCTTTTCGAGAGTGAGTTTTTC
>TARA_R110002051_G_scaffold237767_2_pt1 | contig 16632 bp, 11 predicted proteins | sample TARA_R110002051 | Tara Oceans TARA_R110002051 (sample SAMEA4397023) | marine metagenome | biome: Polar Biome; feature: [MES] marine water layer (ENVO:01000295) within the mesopelagic zone...; material: water (ENVO:00002006), including particulate matter (ENVO:01000060) such...
ACAAGACGGCAGCTACCAAGGCCAACGCCTAGGCACCAACTCGTAGCGCGTGGTAACGAAGCGCACCCGCGACGGATTGTACAAGCCCCCGAGTTGTTAGTTTTTCGTAGCGCGGCGTAAGCGTTAGCGGACCCGCGAAAGCAGCGCGAAGCGGTGCCACATGCACTAGCTTTCTGCGTGTATGAAAAGGATTCCTCCAATGAATATCTTCATCACCGGCGGCAACGGCCAAGTCGGCTTTGAGCTCCAACGCCAATTTGCCATCTTCGGCAACACCTTGGCTCCTACACGCCAAGAGCTCGACTTAACCAACACCCAAGCGGTTGACACCTATTTAGCTGAGCAACAGCCAGCACTGATCCTCAACGCTGCCGCTTACACAGCGGTCGATAAAGCCGAAAGCGAGCCAGAGCAAGCTAAACGCCTCAATACCGATCTGCCAGCACAGTTAGCCAAGTATGCTGCCGAGCACAACATTCCGCTGGTGCACTACTCAACCGACTATGTTTATCCAGGTAATGGTGAAACACCCTGGCAGGAAGATAGCCCTACGGCACCGCACAGTGTATATGGCCAAACCAAGCTGGAAGGCGACCAGGCGGTTACCCAAAGTGGCTGTCAGCACCTGATTTTCCGCACCAGCTGGGTATACGCCGCACGCGGCAACAACTTTATGAAAACCATGCTACGCCTGGGCCGTGAGCGCGACGCACTTAGCATCGTCAACGACCAAATAGGCGCGCCCACACCAGCCCGCCTAATCGCCCAGGCCACCGCACTAGCGTTCACCACTCACCACTCACAATTCACCACTCACAATTCACCACTCACCATTCACATCCCCTCAGGCATCTACCACCTGGCGCCAAGAGGGGAAACCAGCTGGCACGGGTTCGCATGCGAAATTTTTGAGCAGGCACGCAAAGCAGGAGAAACGCTTGCTATTCAGCCGCAAGGCGCAGCGGGCATTCCCACCGCTGAGTATCCGACACCCGCAAAGCGGCCTCTAAACTCACGAATGAACCTGAGTAAACTTGAAGCTGCCCTTGGTGTCACACTACCGACCTGGCAATCCCAGTTGGGCCTAACTCTTAAAGAATACCTCGAAAATATTTAAGCCACAGAAGACACGAACACCACGGAAAAAAACCAAGAGTGTGTTTTGCCTTTAACCGTGTTTTCAGTGAGTGTCCGTGGCAATCAACTTACAGAGGAGGTAACCATGAGCCAAAATACCCAACGTAAAGGCATCATTCTTGCCGGAGGATCGGGCACCCGTTTGCACCCCATCACACGCGGTGTCTCCAAACAGTTACTGCCTGTCTATGACAAGCCGATGATCTATTACCCGGTTTCTGTCTTAATGCTAGCCGGTATTCGCGAGATCCTGATCATCTCGACGCCTGAAGACCTGCCGCAGTATAAAAGCTTGCTAGGTAACGGCGATGATTTTGGCGTTCAGTTTGAATACGCCGAACAGCCAAACCCTGACGGTCTGGCTCAAGCCTTTATTATTGGCGAAGAGTTCATTGGTGATAGCCCCGTATGCCTTGTGTTGGGCGACAATATTTACCATGGTCAGCACTTTTCCGAGCAGTTAAAACGCGCCGGTGAGCACACCACGGGTGCCAGCGTGTTTGGTTACTTGGTTAAAGACCCCGAACGTTTTGGTGTCGTAGAGTTTGATGAGAGTGGTAAAGCCATCTCTATCGAAGAGAAGCCTAAAACGCCAAAATCGACCTATGCAGTAACAGGCCTCTATTTTTACGACAACGACGTTGTTGAAATTGCTAAACACGTCAAGCCATCCGAGCGGGGAGAGCTGGAAATCACCAGCGTTAATAACGCTTATTTAGAGCGTGGCGATTTGCGTGTAGAGCGCTTGGGCCGTGGTTTTGCATGGCTTGACACCGGCACCCACGACAGTCTTTTAGAAGCCAGCCAATACGTACAAACCATAGAGCATCGCCAAGGGCTTAAAATTGCCTGCTTGGAAGAGATTGCCTGGCAGCATGGCTGGATTAGCGAAGAGCGCTTGGCCGCACTTGCTAAGCCACTTTCCAAAACCCAGTACGGCCAATACCTCCAGCGTCTTTTAAAGACTAAGAAGTAAAGTGTACGTGGTGAATAGACTCACCATTCACCAATGCAATACAAAAAACTTGATATTCCTGATGTAGTCCTGCTAACCCCTCAAGTCTTCGGCGATGAGCGCGGTTTCTTTATGGAAACTTTCCGTCAAAGAGAGTTTGAACAGCACTGTGGTAACTACCAATGTGTGCAGGATATCCATAGTAAGTCTACCCATAGCATTTTACGTGGGGTTCACTATCAGTACCAACAACTTCAAGACAATCTGGTGCGGGTAACGCGCGGTGAAATATTTGATTTCGCGGTAGATATGCGAGAAAGCTTGCCTACTTATGGTGGATGGGGCGGAGAGCAGTTTAGTGAAGATAACAAGCAGTTACTATGGGTGCCACCGGGCTTTGCCCATGCTTTTACGTTACCAGCAGTGAAGCTGAATTCCAGTACAAATACACTGATTACTATAACCCCGGCGATGAAGTGAGTATCCACTGGGATGATCCAGAGCTGGCGATAGATTGGCCGTTAGTGGGGGGCAGGGGGCCACGTTTGTCAGAGAAAGATGCTTAGGGATGTATCTGGAAGAATGCTCTAAATTTTTATAAAAGTGTATATTTTTAAAGGATAGGCAATGAAAACGTGTGTATTAGTTCTAGGAATGCATCGTAGTGGCACCTCTGCCATTACCGGAGCACTAGAAAAAATGGGAGTCATGTTACCGCAAGAGCTTATGCCGGCAACTGGAGATAACCAAAAAGGGTATTTCGAAGGTGTAAGAGTTATGCAAATAAATGACGCCTTCCTATCTGATATGCAATCTAACTGGGATGATACTCGTTTTTCATTAGCGATTACCGAAAAACTTATTGAAAAACACTTGCCTGAAGTCATTAAGTTCATAGAAGAAGAGTTCTTGTACTGCAAATTGTTCGCACTAAAAGATCCAAGGATGTGCATTACTTTTCCACTATGGGAGCGCGCCCTTAAAGAAGCGGAAATAGAGATTAAGATCATTTTGCCGTATCGTAACCCTTTGGAAATCGCTCGCTCGCTAAAACAACGTAATGATTTTTCTGTAGAAAAGTCTCTATTGTTGTGGGCAAAGTATGTCTTACATGCAGAAAGAGTTTCTCGCCCTTATTCACGTTATTTCATCGATTTCAGCGAGGTTTTAAATAATACAATAAAAGAGTTGACTAAAGTGGCCGATTTTATTGATTTAAAGCCAGATTCAACCGCTATAAAAGAAGTGCAAGAAAGTTTCTTAGAAAAAAACCTGAAGCATCATAACCTCGACACCAAAAATATTGCGGATAATCTACCGCAATTTATGCAAATGTTGATCAGTTTCGTACAAAAGAGCTCATTTTCCACTGTCACTGCACAAGAATTTGACCGAATCTGCAATGATTTTGCGGCGATTGATCAATTCATGCACACCCGAGATGTTCAGTTTGAAAGTCAACTAGCTCGGGATTTACATGCTCGATGGAATGAGGAGCGCGCGCTAGTAAATGCCCTGGAAGCTATCAAAGACCCTTCGTTTGTTGACGAAGCCTACTACCTTGATCGCTATCCTGATGTAGGTCAGAGTGAAACTAACCCAACTTATCACTATATGGAATTTGGTAAGCAAGAGGGGCGCTACCCCAACCGTTACTGTGAACAGTACCACCTTAAAGTCAAAGAGATTAGTTCACCTTCAGAGAAGCTTTATTGGACGCACAAAAAACTCAGTGAAAAAGAAAGCGAACTTGATGACCGGCAGCAGCAGTTCAGCGAGTTGCAAGCCGCACAGCTTGAGTTAGAGCAGCACTACAGTAAAGAAGAAGCCACCAGCCAAACGCGCATCACCGAGCTGGAAGCGGAAAAAGCTGCGCTATGTAAAAGCCAAGACACGCTTAATCAGGAGCTAGAAAGCCTGCTGGTGGATCTACAAAGCGTTAAAGAATCGAAACAGAGACAAAAAGTCGAATTGGAAAGCCAGCTCAACGAGATGGAAGCCACCAGCCAAACGCGCATCACCGAGCTGGAAGCGGAAAAAGCTGCGCTATGTGAAAGTCAAGACACGCTTAATCAGGAGCTAGAAAGCCTGCTGGGGGATCTACAAAGCGTTAAAGAATCGAAACAGAGACAAAAAGTCGAGTTGGAAAGCCGGCTTAACGAGATGCAAGCCACCTGCCAAACGCGCATCATCGAGCTAGAGGCGGAAAAAGCTGCGCTATGTGAAAGCCAAGACACTCTTAATCAGGAGCTAGAAAGCCTGCTGGGGGATCTACAAAGCGTTAAAGACGCGAAACAGAGCCAAAAAGTTGAACTGGAAAGCCAGCTCAATGATCTACAAGCCTCCAGTCAAACGCGCATTGCTGAACTGGAACAAGAAATCCTACTACTGACTCAATCCATCGATCAAGTCGTCTCAGATTTAGCCTGCATCAAAGAAAGCAAATGCTGGGTTTACACCAAGCCTATTCGCCATTTGAGCATGGCGTTCAAGCACGAAAATAGGGAAGTGAAATAATATGAAAGCGAAGCAGATCAAGAAGCTTCTGGAAAAAAACGATTTCTTTGACAAAATCTTCTACCTAAGAAACTACCGGGATGCACGCCTGGCAGATAGCACACCTATTGATCACTTCTGTGCGAAAGGTATCTCAGAAGATTACAAGCCAAATGCAGAATTTGACCCAGTGTGGTATAGAAATTATTATCAGGATGTTAAGGAAGATGGTGGTCATCCGGTATTGCATTACCTTTTGTATGGCAAAAAGGAAGGCCGATTTAAGAATGCAATTGATTATGAAAGCGGAGATCAGAGTACAGTTTCAGAGTGTTTAAAATCGTACAATAAAAAAGAAAATAATAATTATGCATTGAAATTATTTTCTGAATTCGATGAAAGGTTTTATTTAAATTATTATCCAGATATTAAGCGGGCTGGTGTGAATCCTCGTGAACACTTCGATACCGTTGGGTGGAAAGAAGGTCGTAAGCCAAATAGTTGGTTTGATACAAAATTTTATTTAAATAGATACCCAGATGTGAAAGAAAACGAAATTAATCCTTTTTCTCACTACCAAAAATATGGGGTAAAAGAAGGTCGGGACTGCAATCATTTGGCGAAAATCAGCCAAGTGGATCAGTTGCTGTCTTCAGGGGTGTTTGATCCAGAGTTTTATCTAAATGCTTACCAAGATGTAAGGGATAAAGGCCTAGATCCGTTGCAACATTACCTAAGCACTGGATTTAAGGAAAACAGAAACCCGTCCCCAACATTCGATAACTTTTTCTATATGAAGAAAAATGGATTAAGCGAATGCCCTCTCAATCATTTTTTAGAGAACGAAGATTTACCAACTCTACCCAAAAATGCATTTTTAATAAGCTCAAAAGAAAATGAATTTTTTGAGAGTGATTTAAGTGTAAAGATTGCAATACAAGCTCACATTTTTTACCCTGATGTTGTTGATCAAATAATAAAGTATTTGGGAAATATACCGATCAAGTATGATCTCCTTATATCTGTCATTACAGAGGCTGATGGAATCTATGCTAAAGAAGTCTTAAGTAAGGCAGTAAGGTTAAATAAAATATACGTTAAAGTTGTTGAAAATTCAGGGAGAGATGTTTCTCCTCTTCTTATTGCTTTTAAAGATGCTTGGCGCGAGTACGACTATATATGTCATATTCATACTAAGAGAAGTCTGCATACTGATTTCGGCGATGAGTGGCGAACCTATCTGTTTGATAAGATTTTAGGATCTGAAAAAACAGTGAAAACTGTGTTGAATAAACTAGAATCTGACAATGATCTAGCCTTTATTTATCCAGAAAATTTTCATAAGATAAAAGAATATACCTCTAGTGATTCTAATGTTTCTGAAATTAATTCTTTGCTCAATCGTCTTGGTCTTGCTGAGGAAGAATCTTTTTCGGACTATCCCTTCGCTGCGGGCACCATGGGGTGGTTTAAAACAAAATGCTATAAAGATTTGGTGAATTTGGAATTTAAATACTATGATTTCAAAAATACCAATGAAAAACTTGATGCCACATTAGCTCATGCAATGGAGAGATTTTTTGCTATTTATCCAGTGAAAAAAGGTTTCAAAATAGCAGTTTTTTATTCGCAACCTAATAATCAAAATATAATTGATGAGGCAAAGCAGTTCTCGCAGAGCTTTCCCGTCGGTAACAAATGGATGCGTGATGATCCAAAAATAAGCGCGAATCCTGTTACATCATTATCGCCAATGCACAATTTTTTCAATAAAGATTCTTTGGTCATTCACTGGGTCATACCTGACTACGGCATTGGTGCAGGTGGTCATATGACCATCTTCAGAATGATTTATTTCCTTGAAAAACTGGGCCATCGCCAAACGATTTGGATTCAGAATGTCAATAACTATCGCTCACCATTTTTAGCAAAAGAGACAATATCAAAGTATTACCAACCCATCGGCAAAAATGTAGATGTTCAATTTCTACCCGACGATACCGAATGGATCAGCGGAGATATTGCTATTGCCACAGACTGCTGGACAGCTTATCCAGTTCGCTCAATGAGCAAGTTCAAGAAACGCTGCTACTTCATCCAAGATTATGAACCCATGTTTCACCCCATGGGAGAAAACTACCTTATTGCCGAACAAACCTATGGCTTTGGTTTTACAGCGATTACGGCTGGGCCATGGCTCAAAAAGAAAGCACAAGATAAAGGCATGACTGCCTACGATTTCCCGCTCTGTGCTGATGAAACTGTTTACAGCGTAACAGAAGAAAAAAACTATACGGTTAAAGACAAGCTCAATATCGCCTTTTACTCAAGAAGCTATACACCAAGGCGTGCAGTCAGGCTGGGTATCGCCGGCCTTAACGAACTGGCCAAGCACAATGACAATATTCATGTGCACTGTTTTGGGCAAGATGACTTACCAGTCGAACCTGAATTTAACTACACTAACCACGGTATATTAACTCCGCAAGAACTTGCCTCACTTTATAATTCTTGCGATATAGGCGTTGTTTTCTCAGCTACCAACTATTCACTGATCCCTCTTGAGATGATGGCATGTGGCTTGCCCATTGTGGAGTTGGATGTTGAAAGTACTCGCTATGTGTTTGGTGAAGATGTTGTCACTTTTGCCCAGCCTAATGTGCCCGCCATTGCAAAGGGTGTTCAGTCACTTATAGATAACCCTGCCAAAAGAGAAGTTCAGATCCAGGCAGGCTTGGCCTTTTTGCAAAACATCAGTTGGGAGAAGGCTGCGCAGAATGTCAATGACGCACTCTACACCGAGCTGGACAAAGAAAATTATACACCGCTGGATATCAACAGCATCACCAACTCCGGCTTTTCAGCAGAAACCCATGCAACCGTCGTGATCCCCACACTCAATGCTGTCGGTGAAATCGACCCGCTACTGGACAAACTCTTAACACAAAAAACATCGTTTAGCTTCGATGTACTAGTCATCGACAGCGCCTCAGATGATGGAACTCAGCAGATACTTGAACGCTATGCTAGTCAACATGACTGCATTAGCTACATTGGCATCCAGCGTTCAGAATTTCAGCATGGCAAGACCCGTGATATGGGGATTGAAAAGGCAAAAGGGGATTATGTCGCTTTCTTAACCCAAGATGCTTTGCCCTATGATCAGCATTGGCTGGAAAAGTTGATAAAGAGCTTTGGTGTAGATGAAAAAATCGTTGGTGTCTTTGGCAAGCACAAAGCCTATGAAGCGCATTCAGCCTTTGTAAAGCGTGATATATACAACCATTTTAAACACTTTGAAATGTTGCCACAGATCTACTCATGGCACGACGCTATGCCTTCACATATAGAGCGAGGCTCGCTAGAGTGGCAAATGAAGATGATGTTTTATTCTGATAACAACTCAGCCATTTGTAAGCAAGCTTGGCAAAGCATTCACTACCCACATATAGATTGGGGTGAGGATCAAGTATGGGCATGGACCATCGTGCAGTTAGGATTAAAGAAATACTATGCTAAAGATTCCATCGTGTATCATTCTCACGATGATACCTATGAGACTAGGCTTAAAGTCAGTAGTATAGAAAGAGATTTTTTTTACAATAACTTTGGGGTTAAGCTCATCAGCGGCGAAGAACATGCAGAGCAAACCAAACGAGCACAAGATAGAAACGATGCCAACTATGCCGCTCTGAAAGGCGTAAGCCAAGAGGAATTAGAAAAGCAAATGCTTTTAAATGAAGCTTCAGCTGTTGGGCGTAGTGGTTTTCAAATCTAAAAGGAGATAGAGAATGGAAAAAGTGGCAGTATTTGGCGCACAAAAAGGCGCAAGAAAAAAAGCTGATGATATTAAGTTAAAACTAAATATGTCAGGAAATAATTTTGGTAACTATTTAATTGGCTATTCAGTAGATAAGCAAGTAGAGAATTGTGATTTTTTTCGGTTTTCCGATAAGTTAGACTTTGAATCAATCAATTCAAATTACGACCGAGCAGTAATTGCTTCTGCAAATTTTATCAGTTCTGAACAGGATTTAGGAAAGTGGGCAGATGTTCTTGAAAATTTAGACATGCCAATTACGCCTATTGGTTTAGGAGCGCAGGCACTTAGCACATCTGATACAATAAAAATAAATACAGGGACTGAAAGATGGCTTAAAATTGTTTCTGAAAAAAGCGTTAGTATAGGTGTGAGAGGTGAGTTTACAGCTGATGTCTTATCTAACCTTGGTATTAAGAATGTCGATGTTATTGGGTGTCCTAGTGCTTTTATGAGTTTGGATAGCAATTTCTCTATTGATACAAAATTAAAGTTGGATGATACATCTGTCTCTCAGTCACGTATTTTAGTTCATGGAGCACCAAGACAAAATCAAATGTATTACATAGATTTTCTATTTGATACCTTTGGTGAATATGATGCGAAATTCTTAGTGCAGAGCGAATCTAAATTACTTAAATTACAAGCCGGTGAAATAGGTATTGATGAGTTTAAAGATAATTACATGAACATGAAGAATCGTTCGATCCCATCTAGACAAAATCTTGTCGATAACGCGGTTTATTTTGAAGATGTAGATGTGTGGAAGGAATACTTAAAAACGGTAGATTTTTGCATTGGTGGGCGATTTCACGGCAATATGTTGGCGGCCCAAATGAAGGTGCCTGCTCTTTGGATTGTTCATGATACTAGAACAATGGAGTTTACAGACTTGTATTCTTTTCCTTCTGTGCATATGGACGAGTTGGTTAAGTTGTCAAAGAGTAAAATCTTAGATAAATTTACTTATGAAGGTTTTAATAAAAAATACAAAGCCCTTTATAATAACTATTCCGAGTTTCTTTTAAAAAATAATATCAAGAATAAATTGTGAGGGGGCGTTTTTATGAAGATATTATATATTCATGTGCCAAAAACCGCTGGTTCTTCAATAAACAAATACTTTTCAAATAATTTGAAATCCCATCGCTTTCATATTGAAGGGATTAATGGGTTGAATAAAGATATTTGTGAAAGTTATGAGTTTATATCCGGCCATTTGCCCTATAACGTAATAGATAAAATGTTGCCACTTGAGGAGTGGATTACTCTTATATCTTTTAGAGAGCCAGTATCTTATGTAATCTCGCATTTAAGTTGGGTGAGACAGCTTGCAGATCAGGGTGAAGAAGAGAGGTTTAATGCTCATCCTAAACCTTTTCAGAGAATAGCAAGAAAAATGACCGAATACAATTTTAGTAATCCAGATGACTTAAGTGATTTGATAACTTGGTTAGAAGATGAAAATCTTTTATTTCTACACAATACGCAAATGTATTTCTTAAATGGCGAACATAACCGAAGTACATACTCTCATTCTCAAGTAAACGCTGCTCTGAAAAATCTTGAATCTATAGATCTTGTTGGAATTCAAGAAGATATTAATCAGTTCATGAACATGTTGAGTATGAAGTTTGAGTGGCCAGCTAATCAAGTCGTAATGGAGAATGTGAGTCACAATAAATACGGGCTTGATATTAATGATGATAAGATAACAAAGGCTCTTTTTCCATTATACGACAAAGATGTAATCGTATATGAAAAAGCTAAAAAAATATTTGAACAGCAAGCAGAGTCCTTGTCGAAAATTGATTAGAAGATGAAGTTATGAGTGAGAGCGAATAAAACTGAAGATGGGTGTCAGTAAAGGAGAGGTAGAGATGTCTACTTTAAGCCTTGGGTGTCATTATTGCTAAGGCGCTGAGCTAGCCCAGAATCATAACCGTCATTTGTCGCGTTACGACGTAACTCATGGCGTATCGTGCTGTTATGAACGCCACGATTTCTAGTGGCTTGTCGCTTGTTCATACCTACCCCAATACAAGCGTTAATCTGGTATCGTTGGGTATTGGGAAGTTGTTTGTATCCCATGCTCTGTTTCAATTTGGTCGGTAAAACAGTCAGGGTACTGGCGCTGGTTCTCCAGCTTATACTGGTGGTTCAAAGTGCTGCCATTATTCTATGAATCCAGGATGGAAAGGATGAATCATACGTGAAAGTTCTTGTCGTAGGTGGTGCAGGTTATATTGGCTCGCAGATGGTTAAGCAACTTACTCATGCGGGCGATTTGGTGGTGGTGCTTGATAATCTTTCTACCGGTTTTCGTGAGTTGGCACGTTATGGTGAGTTAGTGGTTGGTGATCTTGAGGACCCCCTTTTGCTGGAGCGGCTGTTTCGTAAGCATGATTTTGATGGGGTAATGCATTTCGCCGCCGCCAGTCAGGTGGGTGAATCCATGCAGAACCCAGGTAAGTATTATCGTAACAATGTAGCCAATACCCTCAACTTGCTTGATGTAATGGTGCGCCATGAAGTTAATAGCTTTATCTTCTCTTCTACAGCAGCGACTTTTGGCGAGCCGGAATACGTGCCGGTTGATGAGGCTCACCCGCAGCAGCCCATCAACCCTTACGGTGCCAGCAAGCTGATGGTGGAACGCATCCTGCAGGATTATAATGTTGCATACGGCCTTAATTCGGTGTGCCTGCGCTACTTCAATGCCTGTGGAGCGGACCCAGAGGGGGAGCTCGGCGAGTGCCATGACCCAGAGACCCATTTGATTCCGCTTGTTCTTCAAGCGGTCTCTGGTCGGCGCAAATCAATTACAGTGTTTGGGCGCGACTATCCCACCGAGGATGGTACCTGTATCCGTGACTATATCCATATCGATGATTTATGCAGTGCCCACGCCTTGGCGCTGGCGGCCCTAGCCGAGGGAGAAAAACAGGGTGCGCTGGCCTATAACCTGGGCAATGGCCAGGGCTACTCGGTGCAGCAGGTGATTGAGACGGTGCAATTAGTGGTAGCTGAAGATGGCCATAAGTTAAAGATAGATGAAGGTGAGCGACGCCCCGGCGACCCAGCCAAGTTGGTGGCTGATGCCTCTCTCGCCAAACGCGAGCTGGGCTGGCAGCCACAGTATGCCGATTTGGAGACCATTGTCCGCCATGCCTGGGCGTGGGAGAAACAACGAGCAAGTTTATTCAAGTGACTGAGTAAAAGCATTTTTTATATAGAGCGCGTATTCTCCACTCTTTTAATACATCACAGGTTCGGGTCGCAGTGCCCATACAGGATTTATGATCAAGAAAGCCATTCGTGCGTGGAGCAAAGGAAGTCGTGTCGAGCGCTTACCAGATGTCATCTTCCATATTGGTGCTCCTAAGGCGGGGTCATCCGCTATTCAGCGCTTCTGCCAAACTCATCCTGAGATATTAGCCAAGCTAGGTTATTTCTATCCGGAACATACGCTGGATGTGAATGGCGTCTCCGGGGGGCATACCCAGCTGGCAGGCGCTTTGCTTAATGGAAAGTTGGAACAGGCAAAAGTACGGCTTGAAGACTGGCTTGAAGAGGCGCGGAAGCGCAAACTCTGTTTGCTGGTATCGGGCGAGGCGCTATATGGTCAGGCCGAGCAAATGCGCCAACTTACCAACACATTAGACGTGCGTGTGGTCGGTTTTCTGCGCCATCCAGTGGATTATCTTTTGGGCAACCATAATCAGGGTATCAAGCGTCATATGCAAACCCGCCGCTTGGGACAGTTGTTAATGGAGCAAGCAGGCAGGCCAGCGCCACATTTGGTGGGCCTGCCTTTGTTAAAATGGGCGGATGCTTACGGGGATGCTCAGTGCCACTTTCTGCCGTATCGTAGCCCTGGCCAGGGAGGCGCCCCCATTGAGCGGCGCTTCTTGGAAGTGCTGGGGATGCCTGAAAAAGAGGCAAAAGCCTTAGTCGGTAACGTGGCCATCACCAATCGCAGCTATGTAACGTCGGCACTTGAACTTAAGCGCTTGTTAAATACAGTGTTGCCAGAATTACCCGATGGGCTGGCTCATCGGGTTGATTGGGGGCTACAGGGCTACTCAGACAAGGCGCAGGATGAACAGGGTTTATCCCAAACCGATATAGCTGCGAATATTCGCCAGCAGCTACTAGACGAGTTGATGCCGCAAATGGCGCCTGTGGTAACACGTTTTCCTGCCCTTGCAGAGGTAGCGGAGATACCAGTTTCAACTCAAAAAGCCCCACGACAATCTTGGCTCAACTTGAGCGCACCGCTTGAGGCTCTAGAGCAGGGAGAGCCTGAGTTGATGACCCAAGTTCGCCAAGCAGCAAGGTCACTACGTGATAATGGACGTTGTGACTATACTTTCTTCAAGCTTCTCGATGTTCTTGGGATCGAGTTCGAAGAGCCGTCGGCACTTCAGAATCCGTTAAGCCCTGCTGCGCGTCGTGTATTAACCAGCGAGAAGTCTCGCGATGCCGATGTGTTGCGTGAGATGGCAGTGATGCTCGAACGGCTGGGTTATTTAGATGATGCCATGTTAGCAATTGAACAGGCTCTCGTGCGGCGGCCTAAAGGAACGGGGATCCAGAAAATACATCAACGTGTTGCAGAAAAAATAAAGGTACGCAAAGAAATGGCGTAATGAAAAGTGTATAGATGGCACTAGAGCGGCCGATTTCTTAGTTCACCAAAGCTTACTCCGTTTGTGTACTGCTAAGTATGTTTGGTTGGTGCAGAGGGTTATTAAGTTGAGATTCTAGTCATCATTTATGCTTGTAATCCCTGATTCGTTTCCTGAATTCAGGTCTAAAGAGCTAAAATATCCAGTTTTATTATATTAGCTCAACGTTTAAATCGTTAGCCTGAAGAGAATAGAGAGCTTTGTGAATTTATTTGTACATTCTCCCCAATGTAAACCACGTTGTCACCTTCAGCGATTGAATGCGGGTAAAGCATTCAACTGGTTAGCTACAGATGCCGACCCGCAATTCACTTTAACAAAAGCACGCTTGCTGCCCGGCTGGCAAATGCTTGAAGTGGCGATTGATCATGACCAGCCCAGTGCTTCAGTACAGCTCTTTTTTAACCGAGGTAAAGGTTATGAAGAGGAAACCAGTGTTTATTTACCCTTAAAGAGCGGTCGCATTACTAAGCGTCTGTTTTGGATGCCTTTCGGAGTCAAAACACTTCGCTTGGATCCGTTGGAAAGTGAGGGGCATTTCACCATTCGTCACCTGCGTTTTGTGTGGTTAACCCCTTGGTTTGCTCACGACCGGTTGGCCCAGCGTTTGGCCAATATGCACTATAAGTGGCGTAATGTACCTAAGCGCCAGGTTATCAAGGCGCTTAAAGAGCAGGCGGTTTCAAGCGGTCGTCCATGGCGTGAAATTGCCCTGGAAACCTATGAAGCGACGTTTGAGCGTTTTTCGGTTCAGCGTAGCTACGGTGATTGGATTGCAGGGCAGGTTAAACCCAGCGAAGCGGAATTGGCTGACACATTGGATAAGCTGACCTTCAAGCCCTTGGTATCGGTGCTTGTTCCCGTTTATAATCCGACGCTTGAGCACCTGAAGAGTTGTCTGGATTCCGTCTTAAGCCAAGCGTATCCCCACTGGCAACTTTGTATTGCTGATGATGCCTCTACTGATCCCGCTGTTGCGGCACTGTTGGCGGATTATGTTGAGCAGGATCGTCGTGTCCACGTGGTCACCCGGGAAAGCAATGGTCATATTTGTGCCGCCAGTAATAGCGCACTTGCGCTGGCAGAAGGCGAATATATTGCATTGCTTGATCATGACGATTGCCTGGCCAATGAAGCGCTATTGGAAATGGTTGCGGCACTTAATCAGAATCCTCAGGCACGGCTGCTTTATAGCGACGAAGACAAGCTTGATGAACGCGAGCAGCGTATTGATCCGCACTTCAAGCCGGATTGGAACCCTGATCTATTACTGGCGCAGAATTATATTTCGCACTTGGGTATGTATGAAACTGCCTTGGTAAGGGAAGTTGGTGGGTTTCGTCAAGGGTTTGAAGGCAGTCAGGATTACGACTTGGTGCTTCGAGTGACTGCCCATTTGACCCCGGAACAGATTGTCCACGTGCCTAAGGTGCTTTATCACTGGCGGGCCGCTAAAGGCTCCACTGCCATGAGTAGCGGGCAGAAAGATTACACCTCCCAGGCTGGGCTTGATGCTGTCGCAGAGCATGTTGCTACCTGTCATCCTGGGGCCAGGGTAGAGCATGGAGCGTTCGCCAATACTTATCGCGTACGTTGGCCGGTACCCAACTCTGCGCCATTGGTTAGTTTATTAGTGCCCACGCGTGATCGTGTAGAAATATTGAAGCCTTGCGTGGATGCTATTCTATCGCGTACCGATTACCGTAATTTCGAGCTGTTGATTCTGGATAACCAGAGTACCTGCTCGGAAACACTTGCCTACATGGAGAAGGTCGCCTCGCAGGACTCACGGGTTCGTGTATTGCGTTGGGAGCAGCCATTTAACTATTCGGCCATTAATAATTTCGGTGCTCAGCAAGCCAAGGGAGCAATTATTGGTCTGGTTAACAATGATATAGAGCCGATCAACTCAGATTGGCTAACCGAAATGGTCAGCCAGGCAAGCCGGCCAGAGATTGGTTGTGTGGGCGCTAAGCTCTACTACCCAAATGATACAGTTCAGCATGCAGGCGTTATTTTAGGGATTGGTGGTGTAGCTGGTCATGCCCATAAATACTTTACCCGCCATGCCATTGGTTATTTCACACGGTTGCATCTTACGCATAATTTATCGGCGGTAACTGCAGCGTGCATGCTGGTTCGAAAGTCAATTTTTGATGAAGTTGGCGGACTCAATGAAGCACACTTAGCTGTGGCCTTTAATGATGTAGATTTTTGCCTAAAGGTACGTGAGGCAGGCTATCGCAACTTATGGACTCCCTATGCCGAGCTTTACCATCACGAATCCATCTCACGTGGGGCCGACGACAACACCAAGAAGCGTGCCCGTGCTGCTGGGGAAGTCGCCTATATGCGTGAGACGTGGGCAGAGATGTTAGATAACGATCCTGCGTATAATCCCAACCTAACACTGGTGCATGAAGATTTTTCTCTTAGGTAAGTCGTGAGGATTGAGAAGTGAGTAGTAAGCCGCAGTGGTTGGTGCTTAGTGATGGTGCGCGGCCAACTGAAGATATCTATTTCTATGAATCCGCCGCGCCTGCTCTTCACCACCAGGGCGTGTTAACCGAGCGCTTTCCTGTCTCTCGCTCTTTTGGCGCTGCGCGGTTGCACGGGCGCTCCTTCAAGCACCGCTACGCAGGGGTAAATCTGCTGTTATGCCGCTCTCTGCCGTTAAGCTGGCTGCGCTGGCTAGAGCGTAACCGCAGCGTCTTTGGCTATATCGTCTATTTGATCGATGACGATATTGCTGCTGCCGCCGTTGATCCCACGCTACCCAGTGCCTATCGCAAACGCATGGCCCGTATAGCAAGCCTTCAGCCCCGCTTGCTGGCCCTGGCCGATGAAGTAGTGGCATGCAGCGACCAACTGGCAAGCTACTTTACGCCGCGCCACCCTAATGTCTCTGTGCTCACTCCTCCTTTGCTGTCACCGTTGCCTGGCCATGAGCACTTTGCTGTTTTCCCTTCCGCACAAGCGCCTTGGCAAATTGGCTTTCACGGTACGCGGGCGCACCTTCAGGATTTACTGCATATCGCACCTGCTTTGGAAGCACTGCAAACGCAGCGTGATGATACTGAGCTTGAAATCATGCTGGGCCAACATATTCCCAAGCGGTTGGCGGCGCTACCACGGGTAAAAGCCCCGGCACCGTTGCCCTGGCAGGCTTTTCAGCAGTACCAACGCCAGCGACGAATACACATTGGCTTGGCGCCGCTGTTGGCTACACCGTTCAATCAGGGCAAGTCGTTTATCAAGTTTTTGGATATTGCCGCCATGGGTGGGGTAGGGATCTACTCCAATCGCTACCCCTATACCGAGGTGGTTCGCCATGGCGAAAACGGCTTGCTGGTGGACGACTCTCCTAATGAGTGGCAGGCAGGGTTAAACCAGTTGCTCGATAACCCTGAAGCAACCGCTAAAATGTCAAGCCAAGCGGCGCGGGACGCCCTAAACATTGGTAACCCACAGAAAGCGATAACGTTTTGGCAATCGCTATAGCGTGATAATCAAACTCCCCACTCCCCACTCCC
>TARA_R110002051_G_scaffold264743_1_pt1 | contig 16630 bp, 14 predicted proteins | sample TARA_R110002051 | Tara Oceans TARA_R110002051 (sample SAMEA4397023) | marine metagenome | biome: Polar Biome; feature: [MES] marine water layer (ENVO:01000295) within the mesopelagic zone...; material: water (ENVO:00002006), including particulate matter (ENVO:01000060) such...
GCATCACAGATGCCGGGGGAGGAGACCGTCCATGCTATCAGAACCGTCATGTTTGGGTGGCGGCCGTTTTGAAGCAATTCAGCTCTGCGGGAGCGCCTCGCGCAAATTATCGCTCAGGAGCACTAGGTTGCCATCATAATCGGCCAATGCTCGACCAATCAGATCAAGGTCAGTTTCCGCGCAATGCTGGTCGGTATAGCCTTCGGGATTGTCTGCTCCGCCGGGATATTTGCCCTGCGGATGGAGGTACAGATCGATACCGGAAATGACCAGTCTGGCTGGGCGCAACGCTGCTGCCATTGCCACCATGAGAGCGCCATTTGTCGGGATCTGCGGTTGTGAAAAATCCGCAAGCAACGGCGTGAACCGGTCGAGATAGACGTAGCCAGCCTCCGGGCGATGGCCATTGGCGGCGCCGTTTTGCAGGATTGGTTCGCCGATTACCCGCGTCGGAAAGGCGATGACGGGCTGGCGCGGCAAGACAACCAGATCCGGATCGGCGGTGAAAACCATGTCCGGCGCGGTAAGCCACGAGCGCTGCGCCCAGATCCAGTTTACCCTGAACAGGGTACCCCCCTGATAACCGGCAAGACGAGGATCTTCGGAGGAGGGGCCGTTGCCCAGGCAGACGATCGTCTCGCATCGTCCGAGACGGTTTTTCAATTCGGTCAGACTGTCGATCGGGAAGCTGGCGATTGCGTCGGTGTGCATTTCGCTGACGTACTCCATGAACCTGTTGTTGTCATCCCGGATTACCGGCTCTCGCGTCGCGACCTGATCGCCGATTCAGGTGATCTGTCTGCTGGCCCGATGGATCAAGTCACCCGCACCACTACAGATACGGCGGGCCTTTTTCGTGGCGCGATGCGGCTCCGGTTTCATTCCGTGTTCCGCGTGTCCGTTTTTGGGGAAGGGCCTGGCCTCTCCGGAGTTTAGTTGTACCGCGCCGTTGTGTTGTCGACAATTGTTTTTTGATTACAGACAATCATTCAAATTTCCGCTAGTCTTTGAGAATAGCGCGCCTGTTGTGTGGTGAGTCACGCGGCCGGGTTTTGCGCATTCATGTCGTTGACACTCTTTCCCGTCCAAGCCGGAGGTCGTTTTGAAAAGACTGCTACATATGCACAAGGATGACCAGATCGCCATTGCTGTGGATGGCCTTGAGGCCGGGGAGGCGCTTCCCAATTTCGAGGTTGTCGCCTGCGACCGGGTTCCGCCAGGTCACAAGATTGCCATCGCTGCAATTGCAAAGGGGGCCGAGGTGCGGCGCCTGGGCCAGGTGATCGGGCGTGCCACCGCAGATATCGCCGCCGGTCAGTGGTTGCATGAGCACAATCTCGGCTACGAGCCGTCGCATGCCGCCCGGGATATCGGGTCGCGGCTGCACAATACGCGGTTTCTGCCGCGCGAGCAGGTTCCGGTCTTCCAGGGCTACCGCCGTAGTGACGGCAAGGTCGGGACGCGGAATTTCATCGGCGTCATCGCTTCAGTCAATTGTTCAAGTCTTGTCACCAGAAGGATCGCTGATCATTACAACGCCCTGGGAGCGCTCGACGCCTATCCGGGATGCGATGGTGTCGTCGCGCTCACCCACAAATCCGGATGCAGCGTGTCTGATGGTTCCACCAGCATGGACATGCTGCGGCGAACACTGGGTGGCTACATTCGCCACCCCAATTTCGCTGGTCTGCTCATTGTCGGGCTTGGCTGTGAGGACAACCAGATAGACGACATGCTGGCTGACCAGAACCTGGTGCCCGGCCCGATGCTGCGCACGCTTTCGATTCAGGATGCAGGCGGTACCCGCGCTGCGATCACGGCGGGAATTTCCCAGGTCAGCGAAATGGTCGCCGAGGCCGCCAAGGCTACGCGCAGTGCCGTGCCGGCGTCCGACCTGGTTATCGGTCTGCAATGCGGCGGATCGGATGGACTGTCGGGTCTTACCGCAAATCCGGCGCTCGGCGCGGCGGTCGACCGTCTCGTTGCCTGCGGCGGCACGGCGATCCTCGCCGAAACTCCGGAAATCCACGGTGCGGAAAACCTGCTGCTTGAGCGTGCGGTGAACCGGGAAGTTGGCGAGCGCCTGATCGGGCTTCTCGACTGGTGGCAGGACTACACCAAACGCGAGCCACATGGTTTTGATGGCAACGCTTCGCCAGGTAACCGGGAAGGCGGTTTGACCACCATTCTGGAAAAGTCGCTCGGCGCTGTGGCCAAGGGCGGCACGACCAATCTTGTCGATGTGATCAACTATGCCGAACCGGCGGAAAAGCCGGGGCTGATCTTCATGGATTCTCCCGGCTTTGATCCGGTTTCGGCCACCGGCCAGGTTGCCTCAGGCGCCACACTTGTGGCGTTCACCACCGGGCGCGGCTCCTGCTTTGGTTGCCGTCCCAGTCCGTCGATCAAGCTTGCGTCCAACACCCCAATATTTGAGCGGATGCGCGATGACATGGATTTCGATTGCGGCACAGTGCTGGACGGCACCGAAACCATCGAGGAGATGGGCGAGCGGATTTTCCAGCTGATGCTGGCCACGGCATCGGGGGCTGCCACGCAAAGCGAAATCCTTGGCTACGGAGAAGACGAGTTTGCGCCCTGGCACATCAACGCCTGGCTTTGAGGCAGGCCTGGGCTCGGGCGCTCATTTTCGCGACACTGAAACCAGCATCGCCCGATGTGCCGGCAACACACCAAGATCGCACGGCTTCCGGACAGACAGCGAAACTGTTCGGCGCCAGTGTCAATGAAACCGGAGAGACCGCGACATGCCCATCATACGAGTCGAAATGCTGCCCGGCCGCACGGTCGAGCAGAAACGAGAATTTGCGCACGCAGTCACCGACCTTGCATCGGATGTTCTGGGCTGTGGAAAAGAAGCGATAGCCGTGGTCTTCGATGAAGTGGCCCCGCACAACTGGGCCAATGGCGGCTTGCTGGAATCAGACAAGGCCGCCGGACATACCTAAAGGCTCGGAAGGTTTTCGCCGTTTTTTAGGGGATGAAAGCGCGGGCATCGGCATTTATCCGATGCCCGCGTGCAGCAGCTTAGCGGGACGTTGCCTGATAGCGGGCAAGATCCTCGACGGTCTTCCGGATCACGGCCGTTACACTGGCCAGTTCTTCACCTTCGAGTTCGAGGCGCGGTGCCCGCACGCCGGCGGGCGCCCCATAGACGATGTTTTCCGCAAGCTTGATGTACTGGACCAGCTTCACGTCGGTGTCGAGGTGGAAGGCTGGTGTCATCAGGCGGTAGAGCGGGCGGATCGCGTCGAAATTGCCCGCCCGTCCGGCATTGAAGATATCCACGCATTCTTTCGGCCAGGCATTGGTCATGCCGGAGACCCATCCGGTCACACCCAGCGAGAGACTTTCGACAATAAGGTCGTCGACGCCGCAAAACACCGCGAAACGGTCGCCAAAGGCATTGTAGAGATCGGTCACGCGTCGGATATCACCGGTTTCTTCCTTGATGCAGGTGATCGCGTCGACATCGTGCAAAGCCTGGAGTGTCGGAACATCCACATCCACGTTGTAGGCGATCGGATTGTTGTAGATCATGATCGGCAGGTCGCTCGCCGCGGCGACGGTCTTGTACCAGGCGACGGTTTCGCGACGGTCGGTCTTGTAGGCCAGGCTCGGGAACGTCATCAGCCCGTCAATCCCGCGTTGCTGGGCGTTCTTCGCCATGAAGCAGGCATCGACGGTCGAGGCTGCGGCCAGGCCTGAAAGCAACGGCACCCGCTTGGCAACGGTCGCCACCGAAAGATCGAGAACTTCATCGCGCTCTTTCTGGCTGAGTGAAGCATTTTCACCCAGCATCGGCAGCACGATCAGGCCTGAAACGCCGTTCTCGATCAGCCGCTCAAGACTACTGGCCATTGCATCCGGGTCAAAGCTGCCGTCCGCCTTGAGTTTTGTGGTCACTGCGGGGAAGACGCCGGTCCAAGTCATGTCGGTTTCCTTTTGATAGGCCCTTATATCGGGCGGTTTGTTCAAGAGCTGTAATCAGCTTCCTCGCGATCCAGCAGGCGCTGGACGCTGTCAAGGTGAAGCTGGGCGGCTTCAGCCGCTTCGCTCATGATCTGTTCGCCGGTTTTGCGAGCTAGTTCGGGATCGATCGGCAGCAGGCGTCGACCGGTCGACATCGCCAGAACCTGCACTTCACAGGCCCGCTCGAGGTAATAAAGATCGTCCCAGGCCTTGGCGATACTGTCGGCCAGCACCATCACCCCGTGGTGCCGCATGAACACGATGTCGGCCTCACCGATTGCGCCGGCGATCCGGGCGCCTTCGCTGTCATCCAGCGCGAGACCATTGTAGTCATCATCGACGGCGACCCGGCCGAAGAAACGGGCAGCGGTCTGGCCGGCATAATGCAGCGGCTCCCCTTCCACCAAAGCCATCGCGGTCGCGTAGGGCATATGGGTATGAAAGGCGACACGGGCGTGCGGCTTGAGCTTGTGCAATTGCGCGTGGATGTGGAACGCTGTTGATTCAGGCACCCCGTCACCGGCGACAACATTGCCCTCGAAATCGCAGATCAGCAGGCTCGACGCTGTAATCTCGGAGAATGCGTAGCCAAAGGGATTGACCAGAAACAGTTCAGTGTAGCCAGGCACAAGCGCTGAAAAATGATTGCAGATGCCTTCGTGCATCCCCAACCGTGCCGCCATCCGGAAACAGGCTGCCAGTTCCCGGCGCGCGGTCAGGATTTCCGCACTGTCGAGCGGTGGTAGGTTTTCAGCCGTCATCATCGACCCTCTTGTTCAATCTTCGTCAGAATCCGGCGCCGTTCAGGCACTTCTGATCGGGGTAACGTTGCCGCGTGCTGGAGCGACGGTTGCATCCTTCACGAGGGTTCCGACCGATTGTTCCCATTTGCGGTAGGCATCGACCATCTGGGCCCGTTGTGGCGCGGGCGGCTGGGCCATTGGCGGCATCAGGCGCAGCCAGTTCGGATCGTTCATGGTCTCGGCGATGATTGCCTTGGCCGACGGGATGAACGGATATCGCGACAACACCGCATCGGCGGCGCGCAACGCCTCGACAAAAGGCCGGCCTTCATAGCTGTTGCGGGTGTCTGTAAGGGCGCGCATGAAACCCGGCATGATGTTGGCCAGTCCGCAGACGGTTCCGGTCAGACCCAGTGGGTTGAGCTCGGGCAGATCCAGTTCGTTGCCGGTGAATATCGACATCTCCGCGAAGGACAGAATGTATTGCCGTGTCAGGTCCGGATCGCCGCCACTGTCTTTCAGTCCGGCGATGATGCCGGGGAATTTCTCGTTCAGCCGACGCAGCAGGGGCAGGGAGATGGTTACGCCGGAAATATCGGGAAAATTGTAGACGAAAAGCCTCAGGTCGTCGCGGCCGCCGCGTTCGATGATCTGGCGATAGAACTCGAAGACGCCGTCATCGGTGATTCCGCCGCGATACATGCATGGTGTCATCAGCAGGCAGCCATAGACCCCGTGGCCGGTCGCATGGCGCAAAAGCGTGAGTGAATCTTCAAAGGCAAGCGCGCCGATGGAAACCATGATTCGCTGCGGTTCAATCCCTGCCAAAATCAGCGCGTCAAGCATCCCCATGCGGTCATTGACGCTGAATTCAGGCCCCTCACCGGTCGTGCCAAAGATGGTGATCCCGTCCACACCCTGACTGAACAGATGCCGCGCGAAATCGATCATGCGCTGTGAATCCGGGCGCAAATTGGCGTTTATCGGGGTTGCGATGGCTGCAGCGAGGCATCCGGACGACGGCAGAAGTGGCATTTGGCAGGGGGCTCCCGGTGGGACAATGACTGCCTGCACATGGCAAGATTAATCGCTAATTGTCAACATTCTTCTTGACGGGGTCCGGTTGCCGGGTCATTTATGATGGCAGAAGACAGGCGCACGGAGGCGATTTGCCCTTCCCCGGAAGGGTGCGAGTCAATGAGGTGCGGGGTGATGTGCGAAGTCGCGGCATCCTGTTGCCTTGATCGGGCCTGCCTGTTTGCCCAATCCGATACAGACACAGGAGTTCTCGCTTTGCAGCCCATGAAGGAACTGGTCAAAGGGTCTGACCGCTATCGTCATTTCATTGATGGTGATTGGGTCGATTCCACGGTCAAGGAGTGGATCGAGGTCGAAAATCCGGCAACGGAAGAGATCATCGCATCTGTTCCGCGCGGCAGTGAAGCCGATGCCGACCGGGCGCTGAGCGCGGCATGGCGGGCCCAGCCGGCCTGGGAAGCCCTGCCGCCGATCGAGCGTGCGGAACTGCTCAAGCGGCTTGCGCGCCTGATACTTCAGAATCGCGAACGTCTGGCTCAGGTCGTGATCGCCGAACAGGGCAAACCGCTGGGCGAAGCGCGGGGCGAGATCGAGGGTGCTGCACTTTATCTGACCCACGCCGCCGAAGAAGCCCGGCGCGTGACGGGCGACATCATTCCGTCCGACAATCCCAATGAGCAAATCTGGATCCAGAAAGTCGCGCACGGCGTTGTCGTGGCACTGACCGCCTGGAACTATCCGGCAGCGTTGATGACACGCAAAATCGGACCGGCGCTGCTCGCAGGCAACACCGTGGTGGTCAAGCCCCATGAAGGCACGCCGCTTTCCAGTTTCGAAATTGCACAGCTCGCCGCCGAGGCCGGTTTTCCCGCCGGCGTGATCAATGTCGTGTCGGGCACCGGCGAAGGGTTGGGGCAGGCACTGGTGAAGCATCCCTACACGCGGCTGATCACGCTGACCGGCAGCGTTCGCGCCGGCAAGGCTATCTTCCGGTCGGCTGCGGACGATCTGAAGATCTTGCGGCTCGAGCTTGGCGGCAAGGCGCCATTCGTGGTGGCCGAGGACGCCGACATCGCCGCAGCAGTGAATGCCGCCGTCGTGTCACGGTTTGAAAACTGCGGTCAGATCTGCATCTGCAACGAACGCATGTATGTGCATGAAAAGATCGCCGACGAGTTCACCGAACGCTTTATCACCGCGGTGAAAGCACTCAAGGTCGGTGACCCGCGCCAACTCGTCGATGTGGGACCCAAATTCAGTGGTGCCGAAGTCGACAAGGTCGCCGCAATGGTGGACCGGGCGGTGGAGGCCGGCGCCAACTTGCTCACAGGCGGCAAGCGGCTGACAGACGGTGAATTCTCGCGCGGTCACTGGTTCGAACCGACGGTTCTGGGCGTCGATAACAACGCCATGGAGATCATGCAGGACGAAGTCTTCGGACCGGTCGTGCCAATCATGCGGGTTGGCGATTTTGATGAGGCGATGCGCCTGGCCAATGAAAGCCGCTACGGTCTTTCAGCCTATGTCTTTACCAAGGACATGCGTCGCATCATGCGGCTGTCACGCGAGCTGAAATTCGGCGAGATCTACATCAACAAGGCCGGCGGCGACGTAGTTCAGGCCTATCATGCCGGGATGCGCGACAGTGGTATCGGCGGCGAGGACGGCAAATACGGTCTGGAAGGCTACTTCCAGAAAAAAACCATGTATCTGAATTTCAATTGATGAAAAACCCGCGTTCAGATTGGACCATCTGAACGTGGGAACTTATCTATTGCGACAACGCTATCCATAATTCCGCGACATGCCGCTTCACCACGCATTCGATTGAATGGGTGGTGAAGGCGTTGCACATTGCTGGAAGTGAGGGGCGGCCTTTACAGGTTGGCTACTCCTATTCAGGCTGCCCCGGTCTCCTCGGGCTGTCCCGGTCTATTCAGGTTGCGAAGCGTAGGATTTGTAGGACGAACTGGCGAGCCAGCCGCAATCAACCGGCAGCACAACCCCTGTAATCGCCGAGGCTGCGTCCGAGCACAGGAAATGGATCGCTTCGGCCACATCGTCCGGATGCACCAGCCGTTTGATCGCCGATTTGTCCAGGATCGCCTTGGGATCGCGAACGCCTGCGTCGATCCGCGCCTGCATCGCCGGTGTCAGCGTGTATCCGGGCGCCACTGCATTGACCCTTATGCCCGAAGGCCCGAGGTCGGCGGCCATGATTTCGGTCATGGATTTCAGTGCCACCTTCGCGGGCGCATAGGCCGGTTGCGGTGAGGGGCGGTAGGTGGTCAGTGAGCACATGTTGATAATGCTGCCTGTCCCGGCATCGATCATGCGGCGGCCAAAAGCCTGGTTGATCAGAAGCGTTCCCCGGACGTTGATGGTCCAGACCGTGTCAAACTCTTCAATCGGCATATCGAGAAAGCGAATTCCGTTCTGCAGAATGCCGCCCGAATTGACGACTGCATCGACGGAGGCGTGCCGCGCGTAGGTCTCGCTCGCAAAAGCCGTAACACTCGCTTCATCGGCCAGATCGAGGTGCAGCACGCTGACAGAAGCCGCCCCTGCCAGGCGCGCTGCTTCCGCCACGGTTTCCCCGCGGCTTGTATTGATGTCGCCAATCACGATGTTCCATCCCTCCCGGGCGAAGCGCATCACCGTGGCTTCGCCTATCCCGCTGGCGCCACCGGTTACAGCCGCTGTCTTACCTGTTTTCATGGTCTGGTCTCCTTCCTCGTGTCACGTGCGGCCCGAAGCTGTCGCCTGTTTGTCTCGGTTGCCGCCGCATCAGGTCTGCCATCGGCTGCAAGAACCAATCCGTGATACCGCATGGCGAAATCGGGGGAAATCTTTTCTTCCCGCAGATCGAAAGCTATCGCCTCGATTGCGCGGTCGAGAGGGTCGCCATTGCCGCCGCCGCCGGCCTGTTCGTGCCGGATCACGGTGTCCTTGTCCACGATCCGGGTCAGCTTGCCGGGCAAAGCCGTGTTTTCTGTTTCAGGGTTGAGGATGTTGCGCGACAGTCCGCCCGGCAGTCCGCCGTCCACCCCGTAGGGCGGTGTGGAGATGCGGTCGGCCCGCACCTGCAGGATCGTGTCGTCGACCAGCACCCGGTAGGTCCGGGTCAGACCCAATCCACCACGGAACCGGCCGGCGCCGCAGGAATCGGGGCGCAGTGAATATTCCTCGATGCGCAGCGGGTAGCGTTTCTCCAGTGTCTCGATCGGCAGGTTCGACATGTTCTGTGCGGGGTTGGTGATCGCCTCGACGCCATCCTTGTTGGTTCGTCCGCCCCAGGCGCCGTTGATCATGTCGACCAGCACGAAGGGCTCGCCAGTGGTCTTGTCGTAACCGCCGATCGATACAACCGTGTTGCCGCCTTCGCCGGCCGCCATCAGTCGGGCAGGGGCGATCTTGGACAGTGCTCCCAAAACGGTGTCGACAACCCGGTAGCCGGTCAGCGCACGCGCGGCAACGGGGGCAGGCATGTCGGGCTTGAGGATCGAGTGATCCGGCGCCCTGACCGTGATGGCGCGGTAGACGCCTGCATTGTTGGGCACGTCGCGGTCCAGCGCGCAGCGTACCGCGAGATAGGCGGAAGACTTGGTGAAGGAAAATGTCGCATTGATCGCGCCGCGAACCTGCGGCGAAGATCCGGCGAAGTCGATATCCAGCGCATTCCCTTTCACCGTGATCGCGCAGCGGATCGGGATCGCATCCGTGGTGAAACCGTCGCCGTCAATGGCGTCTTCGAAAGTGTAGACGCCATCGGGCCAGGCGGCGATCGAGTTTCTGGTCAGCACCTCGCCATAATCGAGAAGTGCATCGAAATAGCGGCGCAACTCCTCTTCGCCGTAACGCTCGATCAGCCGGACCAGTTCCCGCTCGCCGGTGCGGCAGGTGGCGTATTGCGCATCGAGATCGCCGAGCACCATCGCGGGGAGGCGCACATTGGCGCGAATCACATCGAAAAGCGTCTGGTTGGGTTTGCCCGCCTCGAACAGACGTGACGGCGGGATGCGCAGGCCTTCCTGAAAGATTTCCGTGGAATCGGCTGCATTGGAACCCGGCACCCGCCCGCCCATGTCGCAATGATGGGCTATGACGACGGAATAACCCTGCAGCCGTCCTTCATGGAAAATCGGCTTGACCATGAAGATGTCGGGCAGATGCATGCCGCCGGCATAGGGGTCGTTGAGAATGTAGACATCACCCTCGCAGGCGCTCTCGGCAAACCTGTCGACGATCACCTCCATCGCATCTGGCACGGCGCCAAGATGAAGTGCGACTGTCTTGGCCTGGCTCAGAATCTGGCCGCGGCTGTCGCACAGCGTTGCGGAGTAATCAAGCACGTCACGCACGATCGGCGACCGGGCGGTGCGCATCACGGTGCCCGCCATTTCGTCGACGATCGCATCCAGGGCGGACTTGATCACGGCAAAGCTCACTGGATCGGGGGTGAAGCTGTGGTTTGTACGGGGTCTGGATGTATCGGTCACGGAAGGGTTACCACAAGGTTGCCATGCGGGTCGGGATCCGCCGTCGCGCCCGGCGGGATGGTGAAGGTCGTGTCGGCACTTTCGAAGATAGCCGGCCCTTCGATCAAGGAGTTGACTGCGGCCCGGTCATAGACGGGGACCAGAACAGGTCCGGTGCCGCTGTCGAAATGGACGTTGCGCCGTGACACCGGAGTGGCTGCGGGCCCGCCGGATCGGAACGCTGTGGCTTCCTGCTGTTCGGTCAACGGCCAGTGCGCCCTCAAGCGAACATTGACGGATTCCACGCCGTCTGAGGAAACGTAGCCGAAAGTGTCTTCATAGACAGCCAGGAAACGTGCGGTCAGATCCTTGATCCGCAGATCCTGCGCATCGGGATCGAAGCTGATCTGGATTTCGGAATCCTGTCCTCCGAAGCGCATGTCGAGTTCGAAACTGAAACTGATGCTGCCCGGATCGAACCCTTGTGCCCTGAGATCGCGGCTTGCTTCCGCACGCAGCGAGGCGGCAGTCGCGCGAAGTTCATTCGGATCGATCTCGCCGGGAAGCCGTGAAAACGAGCGAATGAAGAAATACTCCACCGCCGCCTCCAGCATGCCCGACGCGGTGAAGACGCCAGGCTGTGGTGGCAGGATCACCTTGGTGATGCCGACGCTTTTTGCCAGATCGCAGGCGTGATTGGGTCCGGCGCCGCCGAAGGCAAACAGCACGAAGTCGCGCGGGTCCTGTCCGCGCTCCACCGTGACCGCCCGAATCGCCCGCGCCATGTTGGAATTGGCGATGGCCCGCATCCCCAGCGCTGCCTCGACGACGCTGATGCCTGCGGGATTGGCGACATGTGTCTCGATGGCGGTTGCCGCAAGGTCAACCGAAAGCTCCATGCTGCCGCCGGCCAACCGGTCGGGCAGATAACCAAGCAGAAGATTGGCATCGGTAAGGGTGGGACGGTCGCCACCCGTGCCGTAGCAGGCCGGACCGGGCACCGCACCGGCGGAAACCGGTCCGACACAAATCAGCCCACCATCATCGACATGGGCAATGGAACCGGCGCCGTTGCCGATTTCCGCCACGTCCACTGTCGGCACCCGCATCAAGTAGCCGCCCGCCTTGATGAAGCGGCTGGGCGTGGAAATGCCATCGCGGAACTCATACTCGGTGGTGCGGGTCAGGTCTCCGTCCTTAATCAGCGACGCCGAAGCGGTGGTGCCGCCCATGTCGAAGGCGACCAGATTGGGGATGCCGGAGAGCTTGCCCATATGCCCCGCTCCCGCCACGCCAGCGGCCCGGCCCGACGAAATGAACATCACCGGTTTTTCCTGCGCGACATGCACAGGGGCAAGCCCGCCGTTGGAATTGCTGATGAAAAGTGGGGCGGTGATCCCGGCCTGCCGCAAACCTTGCTGGAGTGCTATGAGGTAATCGCGCATCACCGGCAGTACATAGGCGTTTACCACGGTGGTCGATGTACGCTCGTATTCGCGCTGCTCGGGAAGAATGGATACCGACGTGGAAACAGGTAGGCCCGGCAAGGCCGACTGGATCATGTCCACGGCCCGCAATTCGTGTGCGGGATTGGCATAGGAATTGAGAAAGCACAGCGCCAGCGTGTCGAGACCCGCTTCGGCGATACGCGGCGCAAGCGCCTGCAGTTCTTCCTCGTCCAGCGGGGTGACAATACCTCCGTCCGCGGCAATCCGCTCCGTGACCTCAAAGCGAAGATGACGCGGCACCAGCGGCGTCGGCTTGTCCCAGGTCAGGTCGAACATCCCCGGCGTCCGCAGACGGCCGATTTCGAGAATGTCGCGAAAACCCTTCGTGGTGACAAGTCCGATCCTGCCTCCGCGTTTTTGCAGGATCGCGTTCGAGCCGACGGTTGTCCCGTGCAAGACCGAGGCGATGTCGTCAGGCCCCAGACCTGTTTCCGCCAGCAGCGCGCTGACTCCTTCCAGGACCGCGGCCTCGGGATTGGCCGGGGTTGATGCCACTTTTCTGGCAAAACGTCGGCCATCATCGGTGACGAGAACCAGATCTGTGAATGTGCCGCCGATGTCGGCACCTATTCGCGCTTTGGTTGGCATGCCGCTCACTTTGTTCAAAATTGTATATCATTTATTGTCAGCAATCTATTTTGATGTCAATGCGAGTGGTCGCCAGATTGGCCCGCAGCAATCTATAATCAATTGTTGACAATCGACTGATCTTGGGGTCAGACTGCGTAATCAACAGGCGGAAAGCCGGGAACTGTATGGAGGGAAGAGGGGTGCACATGTTGGGTTGCTCTAAGGTAATCGCTACCAAAACTGCGCTCCTCTGTGCCCTTGAAAATGGTGCAACGATCAGGCTGGTCCCTTTGGCATTGCGTGCGGGTGGCGTATGAACAACGCTTCTGAGCGCAACAATCAAAAAGGACATGATCAAAAATGACAGGTCTCGAAAGCCTCAAAACTCAAGACCGGCTCTTGGGCAACCAGGCCGCCAACAGCATCCGCCGCCAGATTGTCAACGGCATCATGCCGCCCGGCCACAGACTGCTTGAAACAAGCCTTGCCGCTTCGCTCGAGGTGAGCCGCGGGACCATCCGTTCGGCCTTGATGCAACTGACCACTGAAGGTCTGGTTAGCCAGGTTGCCTTCACGAAATGGGAAGTCGCGCCCGCCTCGGTTTACGAAGCGTGGGAGCTGTACACATTGCGCGCGACGCTTGAAGGGCTTGCCGCACGGCTGGCAGCCGAGCGCGCCACGCCGGAGAGCAGGGTGCAGCTCGAAAATGCCTATGCGGAGCTTGAGCGCGCCGCCAAGACCGAAATCCGCGAAGAAATCATCGACGCTGATTTCAATCTGCACCGGGTATTGGTCGGCATGTCCGGCCATGGGCGGCTTGTCCGGGAGCACGAGAAACTGATCCAGCAGGTGCGGTTCCAGATGACCCATATCGGTTTGACGGCACGCGATTACAGTCATCTTCTGAAAGATCATCGCGCTCTCAAGGATGCCGTTGTCAAAGGCGACGCCGAAAAGGCCGCCGAACTAGCAGCAAGCCACAACAGCGCTGAAGTGGAACGTCTTCTGGCCGATTCGACCAGTGAGCGATCCGCGGAAACAGGCCGGCAAAAGCCGGGCTAACCACAACCCAAGGAGAGCAAAGTGAAAGATAGCAAGCAGAATATTCAAAGCATTACGCGCAGAACGCTTCTCGCGGTCTCCGGTGCGGCTCTGGCGGCGCCTGCCCTGTCGCGAGTGGCATTCGCTCAGGACAAGAAGGTGATCCGCATTTCGACCCCCGCGGCCAACGAGGAATGGCAGGCCAAGGGCCTGATGAAGTTCAAGGAGCAGGTCGAGGCGAACGCGCCTTCACTGGAGGTCCAGGTTCATCTCAACGCCACGCTGTTCGATCAGGGCACCGAAGTTGCGGCCATGCAGCGAAACAACCTCGAAGTCGGAATGATTTCGCCGCAGGATGTCGCCAGTTACATTCCGGAATATTCGATCTTTACCGCTGGCTATCTCTTGCGTGACGCCGCGCATCTGCACAAGGTTTTCGACGACAGCGATGTGGCTACGGAATACCGCGGCCGCGTGTCGAGCGAAATGGATGTCACCATCCTCGGTTCGCAGTATCTTGGCACACGACACGTCATCCTGCGCCAGGCCAAGGACGTCAAGACTCCGGAAGATCTCGCCGGTCTCAAGTTGCGCGTTCCCGGCTCCGATACCTGGCAGTTCCTCGGCAGGGCGCTCGGCGCCAACCCGACACCGATCGCGTTCGACGAGGTGTACCTCGCGCTCTCGACAGGTACTGTCGATGGCCTTGAAAATCCGATCGCCGACATGCTTGCAGCCAAATTCTATGAGGTCAGCGAGCAGCTGGTCCTTACTGCCCACATGGTTGCTCCGCTCTTCTTCGCCATGTCCAATTCGTTCTGGAACGGACTGACCGACGAAGAGAAGAAAGTTGTCAGCGACGCGGTCGCAGCACAAGCTACCTTTGTCGATGAAGGCACGATGGCCACCGAAGCCGAGGGCACGAGCCTGCTGGAATCAAACGGCCTGAAGGTGACCACTCCCGATCTCGAGGCATTCCGCAAGCATGTGCAGGGCGTCTATCTGGAAAGCGATTACGCCAAGGAATGGCCGGACGGCCTGATCGACCGGATCAACGCGCTGTAAAGCACGAAGCTGCGGTTTTCATAAGTGATCCCGAATGCACGCCACGGCCCTGACGGCCGTGGCGCCAATGGCGGAGTGACAGGTGATCAACAAGTTTGGGAAGTTCGCGACCAGGGCAGGAGAGGTCTTCTGCGGCCTAGGGTTTGCAGGCCTGTTCATCGTCTTTGTAATTCAGATCTTTTTTCGATACGTGCTGAATGATCCGCTGTCATGGACACAGGAAATTGCCGGTGTCCTGTATGTGTGGATCGTCTGTGTTGGCTCCGCCACGATCGTCAAGGAGCGCGAGCACGTCTCGTTCGACCTGGTTTACGAGAGTGTCGGGTCGCACAAACGCAGGTTCCTCGCCCTTCTTGGCACGGGGTTCATCCTCATTGTCCTGCTTCTGTCGTTGTACGGAAATTACGACTACATCGCCTTCACTGCCCGTCAGAAAACCCCGACACTCCGGCTGCCGATGACCGTCGTCTTCTCTGCCTTCGGTGTTTTCATGGTGCTTCTCATCGTAAATTCCGCAATTCGCATCTTCCGCTTGATGCGCAGCGACTGGGACCGGGAACCTTGAAATGAGTTTTGCTGCTGCTGTCATGATGGTGTTGTTTCTGGTGGCCGGGGGCATTGGTGTGCCGATCGGGTTCGCCATGATCACCAGTGGATTTGCCTATCTCCTGATCACTGGCCAGGATCTCGGCCTGGTTGCCGCTCAGGGTGTAAACGGTCTGTTTTCCTCCTTCATTCTTCTGGCTGTGCCCCTGTTCATCTTTGCCGCCGAGGTCATGACCGCGTCGAGCATTTCCACCCGGTTGCTTCAGTTCGTGGTGCTGATCGTCGGACGCGTGCGTGGTGGTCTGGCTTACGTCAACATCATCGTCAGCATCATCTTCGCCGGGATGAGCGGCAGCGCGCTTGCCGACGCGGCAGGCCCCGGCAAGCTGATGATCGATATGATGACGCGAAACAACCGTTATCCGCGCGCCTTCGCCGGCGCATTGACGGCGGCATCGGCGACGATCGGGCCTATCATACCGCCCTCGATACCGATGGTGATCTACGGCGCCATTTCGGGCACCTCCATCGGCGCACTTTTCCTCGCAGGCATCATTCCCGGTTTGTTGATGGGGCTGGCTCTGGCGATCCAGACCTTCATCGTCGCACGGCGCAGAAATTTCCCGATCGAGGAGAAATTCACCTTGCCGGAGGCCCGGCTTACCTCGCTCAGGGCGGTGCCGCCGTTGTTTTTGCCTGTCATTCTGCTCGGCGGAATCTACAGCGGCGCTGTCACGCCGACGGAAGCGGCCGCGGTTGCGGCGCTCTACGCCATCATCCTCGCCGTCGTGTTCCGTGACATGACATGGCAGTCGATGTGGCAGACCCTCCAGGCATCGGCGCGGGGCACGGCGATTGTCGCCATCACGGTGGTTGGCGCGCTGTTTTTCAACTACGTGGTCGCGGGCGAACAGATACCGAAGATGGTCGCCGACTGGATCACTTCGATGTCGTTTTCGCCGCTTGCCTTCCTGATCGTCACCGCCCTGCTTTTCCTGGCGCTTGGCGCGGTTTTCGACACGCTGCTGATGCTGCTGGTGATGGTGCCGATTCTGCTGCCCTCGGTCCACGCCCTGGGCATTGATCCGGTCCATTTCGGGGTGGTGGTGATCGTCAACATGATGATTGGGCTCATCACGCCGCCTTACGGGGAGCTTCTCTTCCTGATCGGCGGCGTCTCCAAAATCCCGCTGGCGGAGCTGATCCGGGAAATATGGGGGTTCATTCTGACCCTGTTGATCGCTCTGATATTGATTATCCTTTTCCCCGAACTTGTTCTCTTCATCCCGCAGATGGCAGGATATTAGGTGTTCAGTTCCGGCACTTGGTTGATCGGGTCATGGATGGATCGGGCACTGTAAAGTTAACCAGTCGACAATCTCACTCAGATGCTCACAGCATTTGGGACTATATCACGAGCGAGTTAAAGGCCGCTTGACCAAGGGTGTGGGGTTCTTTTTCGGCAAAATCCGATAAGTTGATGTGGTGGATGGCGCCCTCCAACGGCATCGAATGTGCCAAAATGGTTTTTGCAAAACCCAAGATAGGAGCCACCCACCATGGACGGCGTTGGTGCGCGGATCAGCTAATGAGCGGAGCTCGTTCTTTGATGGGTCCGCTTATCTGGTTGCTCCCGCCGATGCTTGGC
>TARA_R110002051_G_scaffold306_4_pt1 | contig 16613 bp, 12 predicted proteins | sample TARA_R110002051 | Tara Oceans TARA_R110002051 (sample SAMEA4397023) | marine metagenome | biome: Polar Biome; feature: [MES] marine water layer (ENVO:01000295) within the mesopelagic zone...; material: water (ENVO:00002006), including particulate matter (ENVO:01000060) such as......
CTCCAAAGTAGGCTTGATCATTGTAGGGCTGTTCCTTGTATTTTCATTTATTACGGGAAATAATCCGTTGACCTTGATCAGTAATTTACTTAGCGGTGGGGTGACGCAAACCGCTCCTTCCGGAAATTATGAAGGTACCGCCGAAGAAAATGAACTGGCGGATTTTAGTGCCGTTATCCTGGCGAGTACCGAAGATGTATGGAACAACACCTTGGAAAATTACCGGGAACCTACGTTAGTTTTGTTTTCTGGATATGTATCCTCCGCCTGCGGTTCGGCATCCAGTGCCACGGGTCCGTTTTACTGTCCCGGGGATGAAAAACTATACCTGGACCTTAGTTTTTTTGAGGAAATGGAACGCCAAATGAATGCTCCTGGCGATTTTGCACAGGCTTATGTCATTGCCCATGAAGTAGGTCACCATATTCAAAAGTTAATGGGGATTACGGATAAAATCGACAGACTCAGAGGTCAATTGAGTAAGACCGAGTTCAATAAATATTCTGTACGCTTAGAGTTACAGGCCGATTTTCTGGCCGGGGTTTGGGCCAATCGTTCAAAACAAATGATGGAGAGCGGTGATCTTCAAGAAGCCCTGAACGCTGCGAATGCCATTGGGGATGACCGTCTACAAAAACAATCCACAGGTAGGGTAGTACCCGATTCCTTTACCCATGGCACTTCTGAACAACGTATGCGATGGTTCAAAAAAGGGTTTGAAACCGGTGATATTTCGAAAGGCGATACCTTTAGTGCAGAATCGCTTTAGCGTGTTATTTTTTAAAATTCAACTACTTCTTCATCTTAAAGAATATACCTCCTCCTGAGCGACCTGTACCGAGCGGAGTCTAGGTAAGCCGAAGGATAGGAGAGGGGTAGCATTTGTCTGGAACGTGATGGTATAGAAGTCGCCATACTATGTTAAAACCCTGTCAAAAGGTTTTATAATTATGGAAATTCGTAGGTAATCAATTACCTTATGTAATATTTTTGGGTGACCATAAATAGTAGCTTTAAAAAGCTATCCATATCCATTTGCCAATTTGAACAAGACACTATGAAATCCTTGAAAACAAAAACCAGCCTTTTACTTTTTTTATTACCCGTGGTGTTGTTGAACGCACAAGGAGAATTAAAATCGGTTGAGGGTTTCTCACCGCAGATTGGTCTAATGGTTTATATGTTAGAAGACTTAAAAGAAAGAATTACCCAACAAGTTAAAGACTTGGACCAATCACAAACTGATTTTCTATATGATGCTGAGGCCAATAGCATAGGATCATTGGTCATGCATTTAGTGTCAACGGAATCGTATTACCAGATAGCGACGTTGGAGGGTAGGGAATGGACAGAAGATGAGCAAACGAGATTTGGTGTAGCGGGCGAACTTAATGAAGAGGTAAAAAGCATACTTAAGGATAAGCCAATTAAATATTATTTGGATTTATGGGATGAAGTCCGTGAAAAAAGCCTTAAGGGACTGAAAACCAAAGGTGATGCATGGTTCTCCTCGAATTTAGAAGAGGGATTGAACTACCACTATATCTGGTACCATGTGATGGAACATTCGGCTAACCATATGGGGCAAATAGGAACCATAAAGAACCGCTTACCCAAATAACGTATTTGCCATAATGTACCGCGTTATGCCTGCCCTGAGCTTATTTAAGGGCAACTTTGCTTTTGTAAACGGATTAAAAAGGGTAATATCTGGAAGACCTTTTCTTTTCTCTTTTTATGGTTATTACTGTAGGTGCATGCGTGCCGGCCTCTGTTGTACTTGAAATTATGCTGAAGCCGATTATCAAACAGCATCCAATTATAATATAAATATTAATAAATCCAAGACTTTTACGCTTGAAACGGGTGCCGATAATTACGTTTATCTAACCGGCCATATTTATGAGGATGATAGTGGTATTACAAGTACTGATGACGGTTTAGGTGTCGCTTGTAAAAAATTATATCTCGCTGATTTGATGTCAGGCAGTGTAAGTTTGAATTTCAATGGTGATGGAGATTCTGCTACGGCAAATTTCACGATAGTGCCCAATGATTAAGATAATTGTGTGAATTTACTAGTTACAATTTACAAGTAATAATTAAGAGCTCTAACATAGAAGTTAGGGCTCTTTTTTAAACAACTATTCGTATATAAATCACTAATTAACAAACAAAAAACAACATGATCATTGGCTTAAGTCTACTTTTGTCACTCGATTTAAAAGCTTAATAATCGAACAGGCTAAAGGTACCAGCCAAATAAAGGTTATATAATGAGACAGCCGAAAGGTTTGTCTCTATGGTTTCTAAGAATTTGAAATGTTCTAAAAAGTTTTTTTTGTGTGGAAAATTTGAAGCTACCTAAACTCTCTTAAAAGTAACATCACGATTTGGCCGCATTGGCTCGCTAAATTTTAAAAGATTCTCAATCTTTTAAAATATTCCGTACATAATAGAATTATAGCTACTTGGATTATTCTTTATTGGAATTATGCCAGTGCACCATCTTTCTTGATTATTTTTTCGGATACTGGCTAAACCAATAATACAATCTGTACTATAATGTTTTGCGTTATGGCACTTTGCTTGGGTATAGCACAAAAATAGAAGGTCTGGGAGACCTTTTATTTTTTGAAATGGTCGGTACGCTGGGGTATTTTGTATTTCACTTTCTTTTGCCAAAGCTTCGTCTCGACATAAAAGTAAATCACCCACTGGCTAATTTCTTTTATCACTTCTAAAAACCTTCTTCTCTAAAGGTTAATGAAACCGAGGACCCGATATTGAAATGAGTAGAATTGCTTCTTTCCGAGGTTCATGAAAACTATTAAAAACAATAACCCGCAATGAATAAACAATTATAATGCGAGACGACAATATGAGGGCGGTGTAATGTGTGTGTGTGGAATGGTGTCAATTGCTCCATAGGTATCTAAATCGTTCTTTATCGGGAAGACCTTAAGTATAACTAAGTTTACCGATGATATAGGCATTTAGGTCAATAGGATTGGAATTTTGGTTCAGATAGCGTTGAAATTGAAAAGTAGCATAGATCGTAATAAACAGCGGTATACTACGTTCTATCTAGACTAAAAACCAGAATATGAGCCAGATAAAACCATTTCTTTTATTACTAATGGTATTTCCGTTACTATCCTTTTCACAGGTAGAGATGAAATGGAACAAAGAGGTACCTACTAAAATTTTATGGCAAGAAGTTACTTCACTTGGCAACCTTATCGTTAGTTCAAGAGAAGAATTAATCGGTATCGATACCGAAACAGGTGAAATTAGTTGGGGAAAAAGAGCCTTTGGCAATCTTGATAGAGCCGCTTTCGAAGAACTGCCCAATAGCCCGTTTTTTTCGGTAACTACAGACCATAGCTTGCATCTCATAGATCAGTTTAGCGGCAATGAAGTCTTTAATTCTAAAAATGCCGGACTTCAAAAGGTTGATAGCTATCATTTGTTGTATAACTCCGATGCAATTCTTGTTTCCGGAACAGATTACAACGAAGAACCGCTCATGGTTTCCGTAAAAATGTCAGATGCTAGTTTGTCATGGTCGATGAATGAAAAATTTGGCCGTATCGTTGCGGCCAACGAACTTGACAATCAAGAACTTCTTATCGTAACCTTGTTCAATAATTACAAACTCAATGCAGATACCGGAGACGTAATTTGGAAAAAAACGAACTCCAAGGAAGCAGCGCAAATAGACAAAATGGGTAAATTCGGTGCATTATTGAAGCAGGCCGCGGAGCATGTTTCCAAAGATATGGACATTCAACTATACTACTACCAGCCCGAAGGCAGTGACGTTTTCTATTTGGGGTCACAGCAAGAGCGACAAGGCGGAATGACCACATCATCTGGCAATACCACCATTAACTATACCAATAACTATAATGCTTATAACATTAATGATGGCAGTTTGGTATGGAACGAAGAATTAGAGGTAAACGGGGCTCTAAGCCAGGTCTATTTTTTAGATAAAGGAATGTTGGTGTTGCCCGATGATGGTAATCGAACAAAAATAAACCTGTTTGACTACAAGACCCGTGAAGGGCTGTGGGGGAAAAAGGGTCGTGGTATCGCAATCAAAGGTGGAGTATATGATTACTTAGATTCCGGTGATGGCATTTTGCTAGTATCGCGAACAGCCAATAAAGATTTTCTCAATTATTTAGACCCAACGGTTGGGGCCATTACATTTGAAAAACCTGTCAAAGTCGATGGTACGGTCGTTGGCATTGTTCCACTGGCGAATTCAATCCTATATATTACAACTGAATCGATGAATATTTTGGACCATCGTACGGGAACCCTAAAGTGGAATAAAAGTATTCGGACCAGTCCTAGACTTACCGCCGAGTATCAGGATAAAATTTATGCTTTTGATTATAGTTCCGGACTTTTAAAGGTTGTGGATAAGTCAAATGGACAAGTAAGTGATTTTTCGCAAGTGGAACTTCAATTTGAAGGGAAAGAGTCACCATCAAGCATGGAAATTCTGGAGGATGGCATTTTTATACATTCCGATCAAAACGTGGCTAAATTCAATTTTGACGGGTCTCTAGTTTATCAAGAGTATTATGCCGCCCCAAAAGAAGCGGGTTGGAAACGTGCCTTATTATATGCCTCGGCCGTACGAGCAGCCTACATAGGCGCTACCTCTTACTATGTTTCAGGTGCTATGGCTGCGGCAGAAAATGACGTACGACAAAAAGACGAAGTCGCAGGAGAACTAGTATCTCAAGTAGGTGACGCTTATGCAGAATTGGGTAATGCAGCCTCTAGCTATGCCGGTGCCGCATTTAGAACGGCGAATGCGCGACTCAAGGCCACCAAACAAGGAAGGGATTTTATGTTCATCATGTCAAAACAAGAGAAAGACATTGTCTTGTTAAAGGTTAGTAAAACAACTGGTAAGGTAGCAGGCGAAATCAATTTGGGTAAGGACCGAGAGCCCTTATATGCGGTTGACGATATCACCGGACAGGTATATTATCAAACAGGAGACGCAGCACTTACCTCTTATATGGCGCGCTGACAGATACCCGTGAGTAATTTTTTTGCCTATTGCTTTCTTTTTGTAAACTTGGCGTGTAATACCCAATGGAGGTTTGTACGGAATGGAATTACGAAGCGATAATACTTCCCCATGGTTCTTAAGTATACCTGAAGAACAACAGTTACATTTCATACCAAGAAGACTTTAATCCACGCACCGTCAACCTGAGCGTGGAAGCGTTCTTTATTGAAACAACCAATGAAGCTATCTTCACCATGGCAACAGCTCATGGTAATATCGAGGTTTTGGGCACGTAATTCAATATAAAGACAATTTCAGATCAGGTGGCCATCGATGTGAAAAATGGCTTGGTCCAATTGAAGACAAAATACAGCAAGAGTAAAGTCAAAAAAGCAATAAAGGCCGTTTAAAAAGATAGCGAGCAGGCGGTTTAGAAAAGGAAATCAAATAAAGAATACCTAAAATGGATGTACTCGTTGGAAAAAGACTTCATAGCGATCGGTAAACAATTATACCTGCGCTAAAGGAAATCGGTAACGATTTCTAAAAAGCCCGAAAAAAGATTGGCGGGGAGTTCAAAAACTAATCTCCGTTTTAGGGATTGGTACCATTTACAAAGTCTACAATTATATTCTTATTTTTTACCACAAAATTCGTTGTAGTAGGTAACCACATCTAAAGGATTTTTAATGCTATTGTTATTTATTTTTTTTACTAAGTTGGGACAATCAAAAAAATAACGGGTAAGTCTTTTCTTCTTTAAGCCAAACAATCCTTGAGTAGCGCGTTCAAACTTATTTTCACCGTCCCGTTTAAAAAGTTCGAAATAGTCTAAATAAAAATTATCATCTTGAATGTATTCTTTGGCATAGCAACTCAATTCTCCCTTTACTAACACTTTTAAAAAGACCTTTTCCCCATAACCTCCACGATTAAAATAATGAAACCTTAAAAATTCAGTTTCTTCTTTATACCATAAAGATTCAAAACTATATATTCCTTTTTTGTAGCCTTTAATATCATAAGCGCTGTACCGATCGGTTTTTTTATTTTCTTGTCTAAACCTTATTTTATTGAATAATTTATCATCAGTTCTATCTTTAATGTTTCCATAAATAGTATCGTTATTATTTAAAATAATATATCCAGGTTCATATTCATTTTGTGCGTTTATAGTAGTTGCCAACAATAGCAGTAGAAATCCAAAATAAGATGACCATTTTATTTTTATGGTGTTGAACATATCACTTTTTGTTATAAGGGTTTCAACATACCGTTCAAAATATATTCCAAAGTTGAACTGAACTATTTTTATTCGTTAAATGGTTCCTTTTAAAGGTGTATCATACGCTATCCACAAGTTTTAATTGATTCTCAGCACTTGTGGACTTATTATGCGACCCTACTAAAAAATCTGAAGGTTTATTAATAACCGAAGGAGAATACTTTCAAGTATTGGCAAACGGAGAAAAAAAGCAATTATGAAAACACATAAAAATGAAAGCTCAACTTTTTAATTATTTAGTAAAGCCCTATTCGGTTGTAGTTGTAATTTTAATTGCAACATTACTATCACTTCAAGACAGGAATTTAGGTTACTTCTTTGGCTTAGGCGTTGTATTTTTCACCGTATGGCAAAAAAAATGGGATTGGTCTTATGTTGGAATTGGGCAAAAATTAAACCTAAAAACCATTATAAATAGTACTTGGATATCAATTTTATTCTTTTTTGTACCGGGAATAATAGATACCATTTTACAATATTATCTTGGAAATCATGATTTAAGTTCTCTAAATGATACTAGAGGAGATTTTGGTAGTTATGCCATAATGATGGTTATCATGTGGGTTTTTGCTGCATTCGGGGAAGAGGTTCTTTTTCATGGGTATTATATGCAACGTTTTGCCAAATTGTTTGGAGATACAAAAAAAGTATGGATACTTTCAGGTATATTAATTGCTGTTTATTTTGGGATTTCACATGGCTACCAAGGATTATCAGGAATAATAGGAGTTGGAATAGGAAGCTTATTCTTTGCTTTGTTGTACTACAAAAATAAAAGTAATTTATTGTTATTAGTTTTAATACATGGTATTTATGACTCCATTTGGCTTACACTTATTTATTTAAATATAGACAGTGTGGTGAACGAATGGTTTCAACAGTTACTTTTTTAAATCTATAAAAATGTAACAAGTTTAATGCCATCTCGTCATTAAATAAAATAACTAATTATGACAAAATCAATAGAAAATAAAAAACAAACCTGGATAACAATCTTTATATTTCTTGGGCTCCTAATTGCTCTTACTTCACCATTTCATTATGCCATAGTAAATTTATATCCATCAAGAATCTATGTTGGAGCTATCATGTGGTGTCCTGCAATAGCGGCATTTATCACCTTAAAACTAAGAGGTCGTAAAATTTCTTCTCTAAATTGGAATTGGGGAAATTGGAAATATATCCGATTCTCTTATTTTATTCCTGCCTTATATGGCATAATCACATATGTTTTAATCTGGATTTTCGGATTTGGAGGTTTGTCCAACAAAGAAGCAATTACTGATTGGGGTGCAGAACTGGGTTTGTTTGGCATAGGAACTTTAAATCCAACAGCGATAACAATCATAGCTATTATTTTATTAGGCACTGTTGAAGTGATAAGAGCTTCTGCAACAACTTTAGGAGAAGAAATAGGTTGGCGAGGATTTTTTATCTATGAATTAAGAAAAGTATTATCTTTTACTGGGGTATCAATTTTTAGCGGAATTATATGGGCTGCTTGGCATTGGCCGCTTCTTGTTTACTATAGTAACAATATGCTATTGGAATTTATAACATTCTTTATCGTAATTATTTCTATGTCCTTTATTATGGCCTACTATACTTTTAAATCTAAAAGTCTATGGCCAGCAGTACTATTTCACGCCGTGAGCAATGTATATATTCAAAAAATAATGCCCCCTCTAACAATGAAAATTGAAGGAACCGAACATTGGCTTGGCGAAAACGGAATTATGTTTGCCATTGTTACCAGTGTTTTTGGAATTTACTTTTGGTATAAAGGAATTAAAGAAAAAATATAAAAAGAGGCAAGTATGAAGAATAAGTCGATAATATCCTCAAGTATTTTATTAGTAATCATGCTATGTGTGTACAGTGCTTTTTCTCAAGCAGCAACTCATATTGTTCAAGATCCCCTTGAATATTTTAATAACAGAACTAAGGCCATCTCTCTCGCCAGAAGCGGAAATTGGCAACAGTTAATTCCTATTACAGAAAGCCTCACCCGACAATATCAGAAAGATGGAGATCTTTTCTATGTATTGGGACTTGCATATTATGAAACCGAGCAATATCAAAAGGCCATAACGGCTTTGACCAACACCTTAGGTTTGGGTGGTACTGTTTTAAATAATATACCAACAGGCTCCGCTCCATCAAATGATATTATGATAAAAATTGCAATGGCATATGCTTTGGGTGGTGATAAATCAAATGCCATGACCTGGCTGGAAAAGGGTTTTGAAGCTCGTTATGATGAAAAGCCTTTTTTGAAAGACGACCCTGCATTTAAAACTTTTAACAAGGATAACGCTTTCCTAAAACTATTTGGCTATTGTGATGAAGTAGATTTAACTAGAGAAAAAGCCTGGCGTTGTGATATAGATTATCTCGCAAAACGAGTTATCGAATTACATTACAGTCCTTACCACCATACCTCTAAGGCCAATTTTGATCAATTAATTTTAGAACTAAAATTGAATATAGATACTATTTCAGATGAGCAAATTGTTGTAGAACTAATGAAGATTTTTGGGAGTCTTGGCAATGGTCATAATTTAATTATTCCAACATCTCCTCAAAAGGGTGCATTGAAACGGCTTCCGGTTCAATTTTATCAGTTTAATGATGGACTATTTATTGTTGGTGCGGAGATAGGCTTTGAAAAATGGATTGGGTATAAAGTGGAAAATATTGAAGGTACACCTATTGAAAAAGCATTACGAAAAACCCAAGTGGTGAACTCTAGGGATAACGATATGCAGACACTTTGGTTAGGCCCGTACTATTTGAGTTTACCAGACGTACTTGAAGGCTTAGGGATTGTAAAAACAGCGAATGAAGTAACACTATCTTTAAGTGATTCCAAAGGAGTATCCCAAGAAGTAACAATGAATCCAATAGACTGGAACTTCGCTGGTTTCCCGAAATTACCACAACGTATGATGGATACGCAACCTTTGTTTCTGTCAAAAATAAATGACCCTTATTGGTATACATTTTTGCAGGATGGTACTATTATTTATATCCAATTTAATACGGTTACAAATAAGGAAAACCAATCTCTAGAGGATTTCAATATTGAATTACGCGGTCAAATAGTACAAAGTAAAGCGCATAATTTGGTTTTAGATTTACGACATAATCATGGAGGTGATGGCTCTTTGCTGCCCCCAATACTAAAAACTTTGGAAAGCTTTGAAATTATGAACCCAGATGGGAAGGTCTTTGTTATAATAGGACGAGAAACCTTTTCTGCGGGACATAACTTACTAACGGAAATCACTAAAAACATAAATCCGATTCTGGTTGGCGAACCCAGTGGGTCAAAGCCTAACCATATTGGAGAATCTGGATGGTTTCGGTTACCATACTCTGGAGTAATGGGATTGGTTTCCACACAGTTCCATCAGGATTCAAAGCCAGAAGATAATAGAAAATGGATTGCTCCACATATTCCTATTAGCCTATCATCGACAGATTACTTTAACGGGAATGACAGGGCATTGAATACGATAATGGAAGTAATTAAAGATTCAAAATAAGAAAATGATAAAAAACAAGAAAGCCAAATGGACAGTACGCATTTTGCTACTTGTAGGAACCTTAATTTCACTATATTTTGTTCCATGGTTATTGGTAAAAGCGTGGATAGTACCACTACCGGATACGGTTCAAGAACAAATGGATGAAGCCATTGATCATGGATTTGACGGAATAATTGTCTATATAGACCAAACCGGTAAACCACCTCAGTTTTATGCTTCTGGCTGGCACGAACGAGAATCCAAGATACACGCCAAACCTGACGCACTGTTTAAGATTGCCAGTATTAGCAAGCTATACGATGCTGTGGCTGTTACCAAACTGGTAAATGAGGGACGGCTTTCCCTAGATAAAACCATCGCGGATTATTTACCGGAGCTTGTGGGAAGAATTGAAAACGCAGAGAAAATTACGTTGAGGTCGATGATACAGCATAGAAGTGGAATCCCCAACTTCACGGACACTCCAAATTTCTGGGCAGCTCCAACACAAAGCTATGAAGAGAGTCTTGCATTGATACTGGACAAACCTGTAAACTTTGAACCCGGTGAAGATTATGAATATTGCAATACCAATTATCTTTTAATCAATAAGATAATGGATGATGTTTTGAGATATCCTAATTTTCAATTTATACGTGAAGAAATTTTAAAGCCGCTAAATCTTAACCACACCTACAGTTCGCTCAGTGAAGTGAATTTGGACAATGTGATGAGCGGCTATCACGTTGGACATCCTTTTGATTTGAAGGAAGATGAACATGGCATGTTGGCAACAGCGCAAGACGTAGGTACTTTCCTTAGGGCATTAAATGATGGATCATTGTTTAAACAAGGTGAACAGAAAATATATGCTTCTATTTATGAATACGAACATGCAGGTTGGGTGCCAGGATATCAAAGTTTTGCAAAATACCACAAAGACCTTGATGCTGTTGTTATCGAGTTCTACAGCACAACCGATCCTAAACTGTACAATTGGAACCTGTCTGAAATCATAAATAATAGAATTGTCAAAATATTAAAAAATCAAAAGTAAAATGAAAGTATTAGTAGTCGGTGCAAGTGGCGCCACAGGAAGGCAATTAGTAAATCAGCTTCTTATTCAAGGAAATGAGGTTAAAGTAATTGTTCGTTCCACACAAAATATATCAGAATCCTGGAAAGATAATACCAAGGTACAAATAATAACAGCAAGCGTATTAGAATTAAGTGACGAAGAAATGAGCAACCACGTTTCAGGATGTGATTCTGTGGCATCCTGCCTTGGACACAATTTAACTTGGAAAGGGGTGTATGGTCAACCAAGAAAACTTGTAACAGATGCTACTCGACGTCTTTGCAAAGCAATTAAAAGTAATAAGCCAAATCGTCCAGTTAAATATGTTTTAATGAACACTTCTGGAAACAGCAATCGAGATTTAAAAGAACCTATTTCATTTGCTCAAAAATGTGTTATTGGTCTTCTTAGATTGTTGTTACCACCCCATGTAGATAATGAAAAAGCAGCAGATTATTTAAGGACTGTAATGGGTCAAAATGACAAGCATATTGAGTGGGTGGCTGTTAGACCAGATGGCTTAATTGACAAAAACGAAGTTACTGAATACGAGATATATCCATCCCCGATTAGAAGTGCAATTTTTAATGCAGGTAAAGTGAGTCGTATAAATGTGGCTCACTTTATGGCAAGTTTAATCACTGATGAAAGCTTATGGAATACATGGAAAGGACAAATGCCAGTAATTTATAGCTCATCCCTTTAAGATTTAAGCTTGGACATCATAAAACTTTGGCTAAAACAATTAGGTGAGTTAAGCGACCATATTTTAGGGGTTTAGTAACTATTTTTCTTGGTATTCCTGTGTTTTAAGGCATTTTCTTTAGTAATCTTGGTTAGTTTACAATGTTTCCTAAAATATAGCGTAACGAACCGTTAATTGTTTCCAAAGTTTTATGCAGTCTTGATTTTTTTGTTTCGCCTACGCATCGTCTCGCTCAAAGTACACTTTGCCGTATCAAGAAAAAAAGATACATGAAACCTTTAGAAGTTCTACAGTTTAAAAAGTTTAATGACCCTGTTCATAATTTGCTTAAAAGGAAAAAGGTTGAGGGATATTATAAATAATAGAATTATGACTTACGTTTTTGTTTCGATCTTTACAGTATAATGGCAGCCGCATCACCTTTCTTGATTAGTACTTCAGCCACTGGCTAAACCAATACTACAAAATGTATCATAATGTTTTGCGTTATGACACTTTGCTTGGGTACGGCATAAAAATATAAGGTCTGGGAGACCTTATATTTTTTTGAGCGAGTTGGCGCGCTGGCGTATTTGGCACTTCACTTTCTTTAAATTTTTCTTCTTAAATGTTTCTCTACAATGTTAATGGAACACTTTTTATGCGACGACGTAGGAAGGAAGCATAATGTGTGTGAAATGGAAATTTCATTTAATTTAAAAGCTAGTTTTAAGATGTCTTTTTCAGAAATAATATCAAACTTTTAAATTATGATACAAGTCATTTCTAAAGTCTCCTTTATAATCTAATTTAAAATATTTAAAAATCTAATTCGCTGGTACATCAACGAATATACATTTGAGAAGTGAAAAATATTATTACTGCCATAGCATGTATTGTCTTCATGATTGGTTTTGGCCAAGAGGATTACACGGCCAAAAGAGAGCAAATGGTAAAAACGCAGCTAAAAGCTAGAGGAATAAAAGACGCTGCTACGCTTTTGGCGATGCAAAACGTTCCTCGGCATCTTTTTGTTCCCGAAAACATGAAGCCATATGCCTATACAGATGGTGCACTACCTATAGGTGATGGGCAAACCATTTCCCAACCGTATATCGTTGCTTTTATGACCGAGGCACTGCAGTTAAAAGAAAGTGATAAGGTATTAGAAATAGGCACAGGTTCCGGATATCAAGTAGCCATTCTGGCAAAGATCGTAGATTCTGTATATACTATTGAAATTGTAAAGAACTTGGCCTTAAAAGCCAAAGACCGATTACAAGAGTTAGGCTATGCCAATGTTAATGTAAAATGGGGTGACGGTTATCACGGCTGGCCAGCAAAAGCGCCTTTTGATGCTATTATCGTCACAGCAGGTGCCGACAGCATTCCCCAACCCTTAATAGACCAATTGAAGATTGGTGGAAGGATGATCATACCTGTAGGGCCGTATAATTACCTGAGCCATTTGGTATTGGTTACAAAAAAGAAAAATAAGATTACCAAGAAAAAATTATTACCTGTGCGATTTGTACCCTTTATCAGGGATAAGAAGCCTGGTGGTGGTGACAAATAATATGAAAAAATATTATGGCAAATAACATTATCATAGGAAGTATTATCGATGATTCTGTTGAGATGGCCGAACGAAAGGGCATTGGTCATCCCGACACGATATGCGATGAGATCACCGAGCAAATTTCAAGAGAACTTTGTCAGTATTATTTAAAAGAATTTGGTGCCATCATGCACCATAATGTTGATAAGGCCCTTTTAGTTGGAGGGCAATCGAAGCCTGCCTATAAAGGAGGAAAAGTAATTCAACCTATTTCGCTGATCATTGCCGGAAGGGCTACGGCTCAAATAAAAGATAAAAAAATTCCTGTTGAAGAAATTGCAATTGAAACCGCAAAAAAGTGGATACAAAAAAATATCCGACATCTGGATGCTGCAAAAGATATTAAGATTACTTCTAACATACGTCCGGGAAGTGCAGATTTGGTCGAGTTGTTTAAGCGCTTCGGTAAAGGTGAAATTCCATTGGCCAATGACACCTCATTTGGCGCTGGTTTCTACCCTAAAACCCCTTTGGAAGAGACCATCATTATGATTGATACTTTGTTAAATGACCCAACTACAAAAATTCAATTTCCCTTTATTGGGGAAGACACCAAGGTCATGGGTGTTAAAGAATATTCAAAAAGGTATTTTACCATTGCTATGGCCATGATCGATACCTATATCACTGATTTGAGTGATTATATCAGCAAAAAGGAAGCAGTAAAAGAATATATCATCCATAGTTTGGAGTTATCTGATGCCGAAGTATACATCAATACGGCCGATGATTATAATCGCGAAAGCATCTATCTTACCGTTACAGGTACAAGTGCCGAACATGGTGATGACGGACAAGTAGGAAGAGGAAATAGGATCAATGGATTAATTACGCCTTATCATCCGATGAGTCTGGAAGCCACGTCTGGCAAAAACCCACTAAATCACACAGGTAAAATATACAATTACTTTGCCATGGACCTCAGTCGTGCGATTGTAGAAAGTAATTTTGCCGATTATGCCCGTGTCTTTATCGTATCGCAAATTGGCAAACCCATAGATGAGCCACAACTCTTACATTTTCAACTAAAAAACAAGAATGCCGATAACAAAACCATTGAAAGTTTTGCCAAAGAAAAACTTAAGGACCTTTCTAAATATTGGAATCGAATATTATACCAATAGGTATTAGCTATAAAGAACTGTATCATGAAACATGATTGCGGTATATTTTTACAATGGGCGCTTCCAATAATGAAGATGCGGTGGGCAGGTTTTAGAAAAGTCCACAAGCAGGTGTGCAAACGGATCAGGCAACGCATGAAATTATTGGGCTTACAAGACTTTGAGGCATATAAACAATGGCTAATTACCCACGATTCAGAATGGAACAAATTAGACAATATGTGTAGAATTACCATTTCCAGATTTTATCGTGATTGGGCGGTTTTTGATTATTTGAAGGATGATATATTGCAGCGACTAGCACAGCAGGCAGTATATAAAAAACGTACACTTCGTTGTTGGTCAGCTGGTTGTGCTTCTGGAGAAGAGCCATATACACTTTCGTTGATCTGGTATTTTGTATTAAAAGAAAAGTTTCCTGAATTAGATTTTCAGATTATTGCAACAGATGTTGATGCGAAATTATTGGATCGTGCAAAAACAGGCTGTTATACATATGGTAGCTTAAAAGGATTACCTAAGCAGTGGTTGCCCGAAGCTTTTACCAAAACCGAAAATGATTATTGTATTCATTCATCCTTTGGAAAAAATATTGAATGGCTGAAACAAGATATTCGTAAATCTTTCCCAGAAGGTAGGTTTGATCTTTTGCTCTGCAGAAACCTGGTTGCTACCTATTTTGAACCTGAACTTCAGGTAAAAATTTTTAATCAAATGAAATCTGCTTTAAGACCTGGTGGATTTTTAGTGTTGGGATGCCACGAAAAATTACCGAATGGATTAGATGGTTTTTCTACTACAGTAGAAAAGTTGAACATGTATCAAATGATCGACAACAAAAATGACCAAGTCTAATTCCATAGGATTTTTTACTGCTACGGCTATCGTTATAGCGAATATGATAGGTGCAGGTATTTTCACCAGTTTGGGCTTTCAATTAGTAGATACCACAAATACCTGGTCTATCATTATTCTATGGTCATTAGGTGCTTTGATGGCAATATGTGGTGCTTTGAGCTATGCGGAACTTGGAGCTTACTGGCAACGATCGGGTGGGGAATACCATTTCCTTTCTAAAGCATTTCATCCTGTTTTAGGGTATTTATCGGGATGGGTTTCGCTGACTATTGGATTTTCTGCACCTATAGCACTGTCCGGTATGGCTTTAGGGAAATATGTTGCACCCTATATCGAAGTTTCCAGTATGGTTTTGGCTATAGCAACTATTTTGATCATCAGTTTTCTTCATTCGCTAAGCATTAAAAGAAGTAGTACACTACAAAATACCACGACCTTACTAAAGGTATTACTTATTTTGTTATTCATCTATTTTGGGGTCACAAAGACTCCTGTAACATCTGCATATCTATGGGATCAAAGCTGGAAAGGGGAACTTATCCTGCCTGCCTTTGCGGTATCCTTCGTATATGTAACATTTTCTTATTCAGGATGGAATGCAGCGGCTTACATTGTTGACGAAATCCGAGAGCCTCATAAAAGTTTACCAAAAGCATTGATTGTAGGAACTGTGGCGGTGAGCTTGCTTTACCTATTGTTAAACTTCGTGTTCTTAAAACAAAATCCTCTGGAAGCCATCAGGGGACAACTGGAAATTGGGCAGATTACAGCCATTTCTCTTTTCGGTGAAAAAGGAGGGGAACTTATTAGTTTCGCCATTGCTTTGATGATTATATCAAGTATAAGCGCAATGGTATGGGCAGGCCCTAGGGTAACACAGGTCATGGCCGAGGATCATCGATTATGGAAATGGTTTTCAAAAAAAACAAAGAACAAGGTTCCTTTACGCGCCATTTGGCTACAAACTGCAATAACACTTATATTTTTATTTACTGGCACTTTTGAACAGGTAATGATCTACAGCGGTTTTGTACTGCAATTGTTTGCAGCTTTGGCGGTGGTAGGAGTATTTGTTGTGAGGCGAAAGAATACAACAAAAAAAGGCTTCAGAAGTCCTCTTTTTCCTCTTCCGCAGATTATCTTTCTGGTCCTGAGTTTATGGGTACTGGGGTACTTGCTATTTGCCCAACCGTTAGAAACCGGTCTAGGGCTTCTTAACCTGATATTAGGCTTTTTGGTATATAAATTCGATAGTTTTTATAGCAAAACATTGTCTAAATAAATCTTAATCCGTGAGAATCGTGTGTTTGCATTTTTAATTACCTAGAAGTATGCTTACATGATCATTAGAACTTCTAATTATTTTAACGTTGATTCATCCACAGGATAATCAAACA
>TARA_R110002051_G_scaffold74560_1_pt1 | contig 16604 bp, 14 predicted proteins | sample TARA_R110002051 | Tara Oceans TARA_R110002051 (sample SAMEA4397023) | marine metagenome | biome: Polar Biome; feature: [MES] marine water layer (ENVO:01000295) within the mesopelagic zone...; material: water (ENVO:00002006), including particulate matter (ENVO:01000060) such as......
CGCCGCGGTGCCGGTGACGAACCAGGCGAGAAATTCAACCACCGGACCGGCGTCGGTGGTGCGCGCGATCGTCACCAGGAAGGTCGCGGTAATCACATAGCCGAACCCGAAGAGACCGTAGGACAGCGTCATCAGCACGAGCGGCCGGCGCCACGGAAGCGGCGGTTCCTGCACCCGCGTGGCACCGCGGACCGGCCGCGGCAGCAGCGGCGCAACGATGAGAAGGCCGAGGAAGGCGATCGCCGCGCTGCCGATCCAGCTCAGCCGCCAGCCGTGCGCCCCGTCACCGGCGGCCAGGTTGACGAGGAACACCAGCGCCGAGGACAGCGCAATGCCGAAGCCGACGCCGCCGAAATGCAGCATCGACACCCGCTCACTCTGCGCGGCACAGGGCAGCACGATCGACGAAGTGAACACCATCGCAAAGGCGCTGGCGACCCCGGCAAGCAGGCGGATAACCATGAAGGCGGCCAGACTGTCGGTCGCCGCCATCGCCGCCAGCAGCACCGCCGTCGCCAGAAGGCCGGCGAGCGCCACCCGCCTCTCGCGCCCCGCCGCCCAGCCATAGGCGGCCAGCACGGCGCCCAGCAGATAGCCGACGAAATTGGCACCGGCAATCAGCCCGGCATCGGCAGCAGACAGCGACGCGCCCGCCATCATCCCCGGCAGGATCGGCGTGTAGACGAAGCGTCCGAAGCCCATCGCCGCCGCCATGGCCAGCGCGCCGGCGATGCCGATCGGCAAGGAAGAAGTCTGGGACGGGCGGATCTGGGAAGCCATGCGTGCTTATTGCACCGCACCCGAGCGGCGGCAAACCAGCAATATTGATCGACCGATGCGCAAGTCTGATGGATCCGTCTCCTGCAGGCCGGAGCGGGCGAGGCGCTGAACGAACCGGGCCCACCAAAGCTGAGACTTTCACAACTTCTCAGGAACTTCTCCGCGCCACCTCTTGTTTGGCGCCCGTTCCCAACACGAAGGAGAGAACGATGTTCTACACCGACGGAAAACTGCAATACCCCGTGCGCGTCGAGACACCGAACCCGCTGTTTGCCCGTGCGCTGCAGCAGGCCATCGGCGGCGTCGAGGGCGAGATTCGCGTCGCCATGCAATATTTCTTCCAGGCCTGCGGCGCCCGCGGCAATCCGAAGTTCCGCGACCTTCTGATGAACACGGCAGCCGAAGAGCTCGGCCATATCGAGATGCTGGCGACGGCTGTCGCCATGAACCTCGAAGGCGCTCCGCTCAGCCTCAAGGAAGAAGTGGCCAATGATCCGGTCGGCGGCGCGGTGCTCGGTGGCCTGAACCTGAAGAACCTGCTTTCGGCCGGCCTGTCGGCGATGCCGGTGGATTCCGACGGCGTGCCCTTCGACATGTCGCACATCTACGCCAGCGGCAATATCGCCGCCGACATGACGGCAAACGTCACCGCCGAATCGACCGGTCGCATCCTGGCCGTGCGCCTCTACAACATGACCAACGACCCGGGCATGAAGGACATGCTGTCCTTCCTGATCGCACGCGACACCATGCACCAGAACCAGTGGATGGCGGCCCTCGAGGAGCTCGGCGGCCCGACCGAGGTCTTCCCGATCCCCAACAGCTTCCCGCAGGAACAGGAAAACCAGGAGTTCAGCTATTCCTTCCTCGGCTTCCAGAAGGACGGCAGCGAGCCGGTCCAGGGCCGCTGGACGGAAGGCCAGTCGATCGACGGCAACGGCACCTTCTCCAGCCGTCCGATGGAGCCGCTCGGCGAGAAGCCGAACCTCGGCCGCGCCAAGCCCAACAGCGGCGCCCAGGCCGAACAGCTCTAGGGAGAGGCGCCGATGGAAAGACGGTCTTTCCTCGCCGGCGCGGGCGGAGCCTTGGCTTCGCTCCCGCTGGCGGCCGCGGCCATGGCCGCCGGCGAGCCGAAGGCAGGGATCGGGCTGCTCCGGTCCTATGTCGCCAATCGCGACCAGTTCCCGCAGGCACGTCTGCCTGAGGTGAACGAGATCCTGCGCCTTCGCCGTCGGCCGGACCGCAGCTTCGATCCGACCAGTATCGCGGTCGAGAAACGCGACGGTAGCCAGCTCGGCTACCTGCCGCCGGCATCGACAGGCATGCTTGCCGCCCTGCTCGACAACGGCTTCAACGCCTATGCCGTCACCCTTGGCGGCGACGGCCACTCCGAGGTCCCGCTTCAAGTCTATCTGGAGAAAGCCTTCGACCGGACGGCGTGAGGCCGATCGGCACGACAACGAGATCTCTGGTCCAGGGATGAGGGGCACGGGCGGCGCGATCCGCCCCTGCCCCTCATTTTTGAGGCGGCTCCAGTCGAAAGCCGGCCATCGGACTCCGGCTCCGCCGCCGGTCACCGTTGCTTGCCGGGAAGTTATCCACAGCCCCCGGCGCGGCCGTTCTTCTTTTGAGACGGTCATCTGTACGGAAAACGAACAGTCGCCGCGTCAGCATCGATACGGCCTGATGCGGATGCCGGCGCTTCACCGACTGTTAACCAGAACCGGATGCACCCCCGCGGAAGATCTGAACTTCGCCGGCCCTCCTGACTTAACCTCTGGCAGTCGGTTGAGTCGGACGGCGCGACATGAGGTCGCCAGCGTCGGACCGGGCATGATGCCCACAACCGGCGCATTTCGGCTCTCGCGACAGTGCGGGCCTTTCGCGGCACACCGCGTTCAATGATTGAACCGGACGCCCGGAAGCCCGCACGCTGTCTTCGCCTGCCTAGCTCGCCAGCGTCAGGATCAGCGGTCCGTTGCGGGTGGCGACGATCGTGTGCTCGTATTGCACCGTCAGCGCCCGCGGCTCGCTGTAGAGCGTCCAGGGATCGCCATTGCCGCCGTCGACGGCCCAGTCGGCGCCGACCGACAGGAACGGCTCGATGGTGAACACCAGCCCCTCCTCGATCACCCGCGTCTCCGTCGGATCCGGCCAGGTCGGCACTTCCTTCGGCTCGTCGTGCAGCGTGTGGCCGATGCCGTGGCTGGAAAGGTTCTGGATCAGCGTGTAGCGGTTCTTGCGGGCAAATTCGCCGATGGCGTTGCCGATGCCGGCGAGCGGCCGGCCGGGCTTCACCTGCTGCAGGCCCGTCCACAGCGCCCGGCGTCCGTCGCGGCAGAGCTTCTCCGCCTGCCGCGTCACCGGCGGCACGGCGTAGGAGGCACCCGCGTCGCCGAACAGCCCGTTCTTGACCGCCGACACGTCGATGTTGACGAGATCGCCTGCGCCGATCACCCGGTCGCCCGGAATGCCGTGCGCCACGACCTCGTTGACGCTGATGCAGGTGGCGCCCGGAAACTTGTAGCAGAACTCCGGCGCCGATTCCGCCTCGTTCTCCTCCAGCACCCTGCGCCCGATGGCGTCGAGTTCCGCGGTGGTGATGCCGGGTTCCAGCGCCTTGGCCATGGTCTCGATGGCGATGGCGCAGATGCGCCCGACATCCTTGAGCTTCAGCAGTTCGTCTTCAGTGGTAACGATCATTCGATTGTCCGGTGCGTTCGGGCCGGTGGTTTCAGACCGGTGTTTTCAGGCCGCCGGTGTCGCGCCAACGGCCGAACCCGTCAATTCTTTTCTGACCAGCGGCGCGACTTTCGTGCCGTAGAGCTCGATGCCGCGCATGATCTGGTCGTGCGGCATCAGCCCGATCGCCATCTGGATCAGGAAGCGGTCGTTGCCGAACACCTTGTGCGCCGCGACGATCTTTTCCGCCACCAGCTCCGGATCGCCGACGAAGAGATTGCCGGTCGGGCCGCGGGCCTGGTCGAACTGCGCCCGGTTCGTCGGCCCCCAGCCGCGCTCGCGGCCGATGCGGTCCATGACCGCCGCCTGCGGACCGTAGAACTGGTCGGCGGCAATCTCGGTCGTGTCGGCGATGAAGCCGTGCACGTTGATGCTGGTCTTCAGCGTTGCGGGGTCGTTCCCCGCCCGGCGGGCCGCCTCCCGGTAGAGATGGAAGAGCGGCGCAAACCGCGGATAGTCGCCGCCGATGATGGCAAGCGCCACCGGCAGGCCGAGCGCGCCGGCCCGCGCCACCGACTGCGGCGTGCCGCCGACGGCGACCCAGAGCGGCAGTCTTTCCTGCAGCGGACGTGGATAGACGCCGCGGCCGTTGATCGGCGCCCGCAGTTGCCCCTCCGTCCAGGTCACGACCTCCTGGTCGCGGATCGCCATCAGGAGGTCGAGCTTTTCGGCAAACAGCTGCTCGTAGTCGCTGAGGTCGTAGCCGAACAGCGGGAAGGACTCGATGAAGGAGCCACGCCCGGCCATCATCTCGGCGCGGCCGTTGGAGATCAGGTCAAGCGTCGCAAACTGCTGGAACACCCGCACCGGCTCGTCGGACGAGAGCACCGAGACGGCGCTGGTCAGCCGTATGGACTTCGTCTTCACGGCCGCCGCCGCCAGCACGGTCGCCGGCGAGGAGACCAGATAGTCCGGCCGGTGATGCTCGCCGAGCCCGAAGACGTCGAGCCCGACCTGATCGGCCAGTTCGATTTCCTCGAGCAGGTTCTTCATCCGCTGGGCGCCCTCCGCACCCTTGTCGCGCGCATTGGGGTCCACATCTGCAAAGGTATAAAGGCCGAGTTCCATGAGCAGGATCCTATCCGGTGGTTTCCCTGCAGATAGAGAACCCGCGACGCGACGGCAAATGCGAATATCTCGAACGGTCCGTTCGACGGGATGGATGGGAGAGATGCCGTCACGCCGTGTCGCGCGGCCGCAGATAGGCCGGAACGCTGAACCGGCGCCGGTAGGCACCGGGCGAAAGCCCCGTCACGCGCCGGAACAACCGGCGGAAGAAGGCCGGTTCTTCGTAGCCGACCTGCCAGCTGATCTCGTCCACCGAGGCCTCGGTGCGCTCCAGCCGGCGCTTTGCCTCCTCCACCCGCAGCCGCTGCACGTAGGCGATGGGGCTCATGCCGGTCGCCTGGGTGAAGCGCCGCTTGAACGTCCGCTCCGCCAGACCCGCCCGCCGGATCATCTCCTCCAGCGGATTGGCGACGGAGAAATGATCCGCGAGCCAGTCCTGCGCCGCCTGCACCGCCGCGTCGCCATGATCGCGCCGGCCCTCGAAGACCATGTAGGGCGCAAGTCCGTCCTGATGCCACTGGAGCGCAAAGAACCGCGCGATCGTCTGCGCCGCGGTCGCGCCCGCATGGCGGGCGATCAGGTAGAGCACCAGGTCGTGCCAGGTCATGGAGGCGCCGGAGGTGATCAGCTCGTCGCGCTTGCCGGACACCACGAGCACCTGTTCCGGATGGATCGAAACCTGCGGATGGACCGCCTGGAAGGCCCGCGCATAGCCGAAATGGACGGTCGCATCCGCGCCGTCGAACATGCCCCCCTCCGCCAGCAGGAAGAGCCCGGAGCAGGCCGAGCAGATCAGGGCGCCCCTGTCGTGCATGGCACGGCTCCAGGCCACCAGTTCCGGATAGCGCCCGGTAATCCAGCCCCCGGATCCGAGCAGCACCGAAGGAACGACGACGATGTCGGTCCGCTCGATCTCGGCGACCGCCCGCTGCACCGTCACCGGCACCTTGCTGGCCAGCATCAGAGGCCCCGCCCGCTCCCCGACGATCTCGACCCGGAAGGGTGCGGGTCGGGGCACGCCGCCCGTCTGCGGCACGATCGAGAAGGCGTTCATCACGTCGAAGATGCCGCTCAGCGTCGAGACCACCGCCTCCGGCAGGGCGACGAGACTGACATGCAGCGGCGCCGGCCCGGCGTCCTGCCCAGGGTTTGCCCCGTCGTTGCCATTGGGCATGGTCATCTCGCATCCCCCAAGTGCGGCGAGAATAACGCCGCCCGGCATGAAATGCCAATCCGGACGCGACGCCGGAAAAAAAGCGTGCCGTGGCTCGAATGGCCCGAAGCTGGCCTGCCCCGCTCTGCCGCTTCGCCCCTCTCCCTGCGATCCTCCCACCACCTCGAACGGAGGCATCAACAAGGAGAAGAGAAATGGACTATTCACCGACAAAGGCACTCGACACCGCCAGGCTGGAGGCGCTCGTGGGTCGCGCCGTCAGCGATCTGTCGGCCGGCTACGGCGGCGTCATGGTAAGCCTCGGGCACCGGCTCGGGCTCTACAAGGCTATGGCCGACAAGGGGCCACTGACGGCCCGCGACATTGCCGCCCGTGCCGGCTGCGCCGAACGCTATGTCCGCGAATGGCTGAACTCGCAGGTGGCCGGCGCCTATCTGCGCTACCACGCCATCAGCGACACCTACGAAATGACGCCGGAGCAGGCCATGGTGCTCGCCAACGAGGACAGCCCGGTCTTCATCCCGCACGCCTGGTCGGTCCCGGCCTCCATGTGGGCCGACGAGGACAAGGCGATCAACGCCTTCCGCACCGGCGCCGGCATTCCCTGGGGCGATCACGACGGCCGGCTCTACTGCGGCGTCGCCGCCTTCTATCGCAATGCCTACAAGGCAAGCCTGGTACCGGAATGGCTGCCGGCGCTCGACGGGGTCGTCGAGAAGCTGAAGGCGGGCGCGCTGGTGGCCGACGTCGGTTGCGGCCACGGCCACTCGACGGTGCTGATGGCCGAGGCCTTTGCCGCCTCGCAATTCCACGGCTTCGACACCCATGAGAAATCGGTGATCGAGGCGCGCCAGGTGGCGACCGCGGCCGGCGTCGCCGACCGCGCCACCTTCTCGACCGCAAGGGCGGACACCTATCCGGGGACAGGCTATGACCTCATCTGCTTCTTCGACTGCCTGCACGACATGGGCGATCCGCTGGCAGCCGCCACGCATGCGGCCAAGGCCCTTGCCCGCGATGGCACGGTGATGCTGGTCGAACCCTTCGCCAACGACCGGGTGGAGGACAATGTCTCACCCGTCGGGCGGCTCTACTATGCCGCCTCGACGACCATCTGCTGCGCACATGCGATCTCGGATGGCGGGCGCACGGTGCTCGGCGCCCAGGCGGGCGAGGCGCGTCTGGCGGACATCTTCCGCAAGGCGGGCTTTACCCGCTTCCGCCGTGCCATGCAGACGCCGTTCAACCTGATCCTCGAAGCGCGCCTCTGACGAGAGCGGCGGGCCGGAACCGGAGCCGGAAGCCGCAGGAAGACCTCCTCCTGCGGTGCCCGCTCCGGTTGCCTGCCGTGCCAGTCCGTTTCGATCGAACGCTGTTCGTTTACATCCGCGCCAGCAGCGCCACGAGCTGGTCCGTTGCCGCTCCCCAGCCTTCGTGGAAGCCCATCTCCTCGTGCGCCTTCCTGTCCTCCTCGGTCCAGTGCAGCGCCTTGGCGGTATAGCGGGTTCGCCCGCCGGGCAGTTCCTCGAGCAGCACGACGCCGACCATGAAGGGCTTCTCCGTCGGGACCCAGCCCTCGGTGAAGGCATCGGTGAAGACGAGTTTCTCGTTCTCGATAACCTCGAGATAGACACCCTGGTTCGGGATCACCTCGCCGTCCGGTCCCTCCATGGTGTTGTTGCAGCGGCCGCCTGCACGGACGTCGAGGTCGGCTTCGGTCACCTTCCAGGGCAGCGGGCAGAACCATTGCTTCATCAGCTCCGGCGTCGTCCACGCCTTGAAGATCTTCTCGCGCGGCGCGTCGATCTCGCGCACCAGCTTCAGTTCGTGACCAGGCGCCCTGTTCGTCATGTCCATTGTCATTCCTCCGGCTGTATCACCTGACGTCCCGAGGACGGACGACGACCGCCAGTCCCGACATCGGGTGCGAGAAAAATCAGGAGGCCGGTCTCTCGTCCTGCAGCCGGTCCAGCTCCTGGCGGATATGCGCGGCTTCCGCCGGCGAATTGGCAAGGGCGATGGCGCGGCCGAATGCATCCCGCGCGGCCCTCGTCTCGCCGGCCTGCGCCAGCAGCGCCCCGCGCACGCCATGGAAGTAGAAGTAGCCATCCAGCGCTTCTCCGAGCGGCTCCAGCAGCAACAGCCCCTCGTCCGCGCCCTTCGCCTTGGAGACCGCAACGGCGCGATTGAGCGTCACCACCGGCGACGGAGAAAGCCGCTCCAACACCTGGTAGAGAAGATCGATCTCCGCCCAGTTCGTGTCCTTGGCCGACGCCGCACGCGCGTGCAGGGCGGCGATTGCCGTCTGCACCTGATAGGGGCCTGGCTGGCGGTGGCGGATCGCCTTGTCCAGCACGGCAAGCCCCTCCTCGATCTGCCGGCGATCCCAGAGGCTGCGGTCCTGGTCCTCGAGCAGCACCACCTCGCCGCGCTCGTCGTAGCGGGCGCCCCGGCGCGCATGCTGCAGCAGCATCAGCGCCAGGAGACCCATGACCTCCGGCTCGCTGGGGAAGATGCGCAGCAGCAGCCGGCCAAGCCGGATCGCCTCGTCGCAGAGCGCCGCGACGTCGGGGGTGGAGACACCGGCGGAATAGCCCTCGTTGAAGACGAGGTAGATCATCGCCATCACCGGCGGCAGGCGTTCGGCGCGCTCGGTCGCCGCCGGAGCCTCGAACGGCAGCCCGGCCTTGGCCACCCGCGCCTTGGCCCGGGTGATACGCTGTTCCATGGCGGTTTCGGAGACGAGGAAGGCGCGCGCGATGCGGGGCACGCCGATCCCGGACACGATCCGGAGCGCCAGCGCGATCTGCTGCGTGGCCGGCAGGTCCGGGTGGCAGCAGATAAACATCAGCCGCAGGATGTCGTCGCGGTAGTGCGAACTGTCGAGCCGGTCGGCCATGTCCGCTTCGGCGTCGGACAGGTCGGAGAGCGCCGTCTCGTCGGGAAGTGCGGTGGTGCGCGCCGTCTTGCGGATCGCGTCAACGCCGCTGTTGCGGCCGACGAAGATCAGCCAGGCGGCGGGGTCGCGCGGCGGCCCCTTCTCCGGCCAGGTGCGGATCGCCCGCAGGCACGCCTCCTGGAAGGCCTCTTCCGCCGTATCGAGGTTGCGGAAATAACGCAAAAGCGCGCCCATCGCCTGCGGCCGTGCCGCCGTCAGTGCGAGATCGATCCAGGCCGGATCCGTCATCCCGTGACGCTCCCGGGATGGAACACGTAGAAGGGCCGGATCTCATAAGCCGTGGAGCCGGGATTGACGGTCGAAAGCTGCCGGGCGAAGGCAACGGCCTCGTCCAGCGTCTCGACGTCGACGGTGTAGAAGCCGAGCAGGGCCTCCTTCGTTTCGGCGAAGGGTCCGTCGAGGACGATCGGCTCCTCCTTGCCCTTGCGCACCGTCGTCGCCGCGGTCGTCGGCATCAGCCGCCCGGTCGGGCCGAGCTTGCCGGCCTGGGCCAGCGGCTCCTGGACGGCATAGAGGCGGCCCATCACGGCCGCCTCTTCTTCCTTCGACCAGGCGAAGACGGTTTCCTCGTCGGCATAGCAGAGGATGGCATAGAGCATCGCGTTCTCCTTCTCCCTTGGAAGACGAAGACGTAGCGCGCGGGCCGACAGGCTGCACCAGAAATTTGGTGCAGCCTGTCACTCAGGCCGTTTTCGGCTTGCCCGATGCCGGTCGTGGTTCGTCCATCAGCCCCTTGAACAGGCAGTAGGTCGCACCGAGCAGCACGATGGCGAAGGGGAAGCCCGTCGAGACCGCCATCGCTTGCAGCGCGGCAAGACCGCCACCCAGCATCAGCGCGATGGCGACCAGGCCCTCGAAGCTCGCCCAGAACACGCGCTGCGGCGTCGGGGCATTGACCTTGCCGCCGGCGGCGATCGTGTCGATCACCAGCGAGCCGGAATCCGACGAAGTGACGAAGAACACGATGACCAGGACGATGCCGATCAGCGAGGTGATCTGCGTCAGCGGCAGATGGGCCAGCATCTCGAAGAGCTGGATTTCCAAGGCCGCGTCCTGCACCGAGCTCAGGCCTTCGTTGACCACCTGGCTGATCGCCGTGCCGCCGAGTGCGGTCATCCAGAGCGTCGACACCAGCGACGGGATCAACAGCACCGCGATCAGGAACTCGCGCACCGTGCGGCCGCGGCTGACACGGGCGATGAACATGCCGACGAACGGCGACCAGCTGATCCACCAGGCCCAGTAGAAGGCCGTCCAGCCCTGGCGGAAGTTGTCGTCGTCACGCCCGAACGGATTGGACAGCGCTGGCAGATACTGCACGTAGGCGCCGAGATTGAGGAAGAAGCCGCGCAGGATCTGCATGGTCGGCCCGACGAGGATGACGAAGACCAGCAGCAGCAGGGCGAGCATCATGTTGATCTCGGACAGCCGCTTGACGCCCTTGTCCATGCCGGCGACCACCGAAGCGATGGCGATCCCGGTGATGATGATCACCAGGAAGACGATCATCCCCAAACTTGCGGGCAGACCGAAGAGGAAGTTGAGCCCCGCCCCGGCCTGCTGGGCGCCGATCCCGAGCGAGGTCGAGAGGCCGAAGATGGTCGCAAACACCGCGAGGATGTCGATGATATGGCCCGGCCAGCCCCAGACCCGCTCCCCGAAGATCGGATAGAAGATCGAGCGCAGCGTGAGCGGCAGGCCCTTGTTGTAGGCAAAGAGGGCGAGCGACAGCGCCACAACCGCATAGATCGCCCAGGGGTGCAGCGACCAGTGGAAGATCGTCGCCGCCATGGCCAGGCGTCGCGCGCCTTCCGTGTCGCCCACGGCACCGTTGAGCGGCGCCCAGTCGGTGCGCACGCCGTCTTCGAAGACCGGTCCGCCGAAGGCCGCCGTGTAGTTGCCGAGCGGTTCGGAGACGCCGTAGAACATCAGGCCGATGCCCATGCCGGCGGCAAAGAGCATCGAGAACCAGGACATGCGGCTGTAATCAGGCGTGGCTTCAGGTCCACCCAAGCGGACGCGCCCGAGCGGCAGGAAGATCAGGAGGATGCAGGCGAGCACCAGGATGTTGCCGGCCAGCAGGAAGAACCAGGCAAGATTCGAGGTCAGCGCATCGCGCACGGCCACGAAGACGGGCCCGAGCGTTGTCTGGAAGATCAGCGTCAGGAAGGTGAACGCGACGATGCCGAGAGCCGAGACGGTGAAGACCACATTGTGGATGTCGAATTCCAGGACGAAGCGGCGACGGTAACTGGTATTGTCCTGACCGATCTCGTAATCGGTTTCGATGATCTGCGTCCTTCCCTCGGGGGCAGGAACGGCTTCGTCTGGCTCGGATGCGACCGGATCGCTCATGATTTGCTCCATTCTCTTGCGGACGGTGCCAACCAAGGAAGTCTGCCCTGAACGGCGGACATCCGGAGGACGAGAAGGCACGCGCGAAAGGCTGCCGCCTCTGACGCCCGAGGGCGCGAGGCTGAGCAGCATCAGGAGGCGGTACATGGCGCAGCGATCATTGAACGGCAACCCCAACGCCACAATATTGCCACAAAAAAGCCACTGCCACAGCTGGCGCGCCGTACCGTCCAATCTATAGTGGCAAGCATCAGCAACCTTCGAGGTACCCGATGGCCGATCTGTCCGCCTATCCCATCACCAGCCGCTGGCCGGCGCAGAACCCCGACATCCTGCAGCTCTACTCCACCCCGACCCCGAACGGCGTCAAGGTGTCGATCATGCTGGAGGAGACCGGCCTGCCCTACGAGCCGCATTTCATCAACATCGGCGAGAATGAAACCTGGACCCCGGAATTCCTGTCGCTCAACCCGAACGGCAAGATCCCGGCGATCCTCGATCCCGACGGCCCCGGCGGTCAGCCGCTGGCGCTCTTCGAAAGCGGTGCGATCCTGATCTATCTGGCCGAAAAGACCGGCAAGCTGCTGCCCGCCGATCCGGCCCGTCGCTACGAGACGATCCAGTGGCTGATGTTCCAGATGGGTGGGCTGGGCCCGATGTTCGGCCAGCTCGGCTTCTTCCACAAGTTTGCCGGCAGGGAGATCGAGGACAAGCGTCCGCTGGAGCGCTACGTCAAGGAATCCGCCCGCATCATCCGCGTCCTCGAGACGCGCCTCGAAGGTCGCGACTGGATCATGGGCGACGACTACACGATCGCCGACATCTCAATGCTCGGCTGGGTGCGCAACCTCATCGGCTTCTACGGCGCCGGCGACCTCGTGCGCTACGACGAACTGAAGACCGTCCCGAACTGGCTGGAGCGCGGCCTGGCGCGGCCGGCGGTGGAACGCGGGCTCAGCATTCCGGCACGGGCGTAGGTCAGGGTGACCAAACCTAATCTGCCTTGATTGTCAGAAAAGCTGAACCTGGAAAGGCTTATTAATAATTGAGGCCGGTGGAAGAGTAGTGACGACAACATTTCCTGCACCAGCTTTAGCTTCCAAGAGTGAGAAAACTTTATCAAAAGACATTCTGTCTTCGCTAGAAAATGAAGACGATCTCACTATACGGTAAGCGCCTGTAGGCAGCTTCATTTTGATTTGGGCAAGGTCATCAGCCACCAGACCGTAAAAGACCCCAGCACGCCGCATCGCATCTGCCAAATCACGAGCATCTTCTTCTCTATTCATGCGATAGAATATACCGATTGTGGAGCCAATCTGCGGGACTCCAATCACCCCTGCAGGGGAAGCTGGCGCGAATAAGAAATGGTCTCCCGAAATCGCGTCGTACCCCGAAGGTGACTGAGGCGGTTTCCTAGAAGCGGTCGCTATTTCTACATCAGCTTGTATCAAATTTAACAGAGCAGATATTTCGATCTTAGGATTTGCTGCTCGCTTCAAAAAGAAATGCGTAAAGACGCTATGGCGTCCTTCGTCACCCGGAAACGAACTGTATGCAGGCTCCTCGCGTCCGGCTGCATACATTACAAAAAACGACTTTGGTATTTTGGAAACCGCAACGTCAAAGCCCGGATTGACCAAACTTTTATCCGCAAATTGAAAATTTACTTCCCTACAAGCGTCCAGTATTATAACGGCTTTCGCCGCTCCCGCCGAGCGTATTGACGTGAGGATTGACTCCAAGGTCAACCCATACTTGGAGAACATTGCTCTCGCTTCCCTCGAGCTGTAGCCTTCGGGATTGAAGTCTGCGGTTACTAGCCAATTATTATGTTCGGCCTCAAATCCATGACCTGAATAGTAAAAAACAGCTTCTACAGGACCAGCCTTTGATGCCAATCGAATATTAACAAGAAAATTATCAATTTTTTCTTGAAGAATCTTCTTGTTTAGACCTTTAGACTCGACAATTACTTTATATTCATTTTCGCGGAAAAGTAAGGCGACGTCCCTGGCATCTGTTGGGGGACGCTGCAAATCTCCAAGATACTCATAGTTTCCTATACCAACGACTAAAGCAATCTTTTGGGCAGCCTGCAGTTGTAACGGAAACGCTAGAAGACAGAGCATCCATATGGAAAAGATGTACCGCGGCATCTCAAACAAACTCACCGCGGATGCGAACGCCGTTCACACTAGGGACTCCGCGACCTTTAGAACCATCTTCAACAGCTTTACATATCGCCTCTGCGATCTTCGTAGCCTTGGCCAAGCCAGGAAACCCAAGCTCAAGTATTTCTACTACGGTCTTGGCTGTGGGAAGATACCTACACCCGCCAACAACCTGACCTCGTATCGACGATACGATCGGAGAATTCTCACTAACTTCATTTTTCATGGGCGATTTTGTTGTTTCGGCGCACGCCGTTACAAAAAACGAAATTAATACGAATGCCACTATCTTTCGCATTACACCCCCCATCATAAAACTAAATTATCCTCATATAGAAAATATATACTGTCAATATTTTAATTTTAAGAATTATTACTATATTTCATCGCTCCTAAGATGCCTGACTGCGATCTCTGTTGGTGGTTGATGAGTTGTAGGTTGTGCTGAGGGTCGCTATTGCCAGTCGCGCCAACCAATTTGCGCCCTATGGGCCATAGAACGAATCCACTCCATCGGTGTCAAATTGGGACGGTTCCGCAGCCCGTATCCGACAAATCCGTGTCAAAGTTGAGCAGCGCTCACCTCTTTGTGACGCCCGGGACATGATTTCGGCCTGAAAGTTAACTTCCCGGTAACCGCCACGAGCTGTATTAGAACCTCGTTTGAGACGGTCCCCCGCAACAGATGAGGGCCAAAACCCACCGCACAGACACAGATGGAGGCATAATGTTCGCTCGGACAAGCTGCTTTGCTCTTTCGCTCATTCTCGGCTCGGCCGCGGTCGCCAGCGCTCAGCCCACCCGCATCAAGCAGTTTGATGCGTGGGGCGTCTATTCCTACACCGCCGGCGGCCAGAAGAACTGCTACGCGCTGTCCGTGCCGGTCACGGCACAGCCCTCCAACGTCAACCATGGCGACAACTTCCTGCTGATCGCACCGGCCAGCAATTCCAGCTACGCGCCGCAGGCGATCATGGGCTATAGCCTGAAGCCCGACGCCGACATCCGCGTCAACGTCGACGAAAAGTCCTTCAGCATGCGCCCGAAGGAAAACGCCGCCTGGGTGAAGAACCAGGCCGCAGAGCCGGAGATGGTCAACGCCATGCGCGCCGGACGCCAGCTGGTGCTGCAGGCCACCTCGCAGCGCGGCACCGATACCAGCTACACCTTCTCCCTGAACGGCGTGACCGCGGCGCTCCAGGAAGTGCAGAAGTGCAACTGACATGCACGTCAGTCAGCTGCAGCCTGGCCATCGGCCGGTCTGGATGAGGTCCGGCCTGCGGGCCTGGCGGCTTGCCGTGCTGGGTGGGGCCGCTTTTTCCCTTGCGCTCGTCCTGCACCTGCCGTCAGCGACGACCGCACAGGCCCAGCCGTCATCGGTGGCAGGTTTCAAGAAGGGTCGCGAGACCGGCTTCCCCGTGCCACGTTACGTGTCCCTGAAGGCGCGGCAGGCGCGCATGCGCGTCGGGCCTTCGACGGACTACCCGACGGCGTGGCTTTACACCCACCCCGGCATGCCGCTGGAGATCACCGAGGAATACGGCAACTGGCGGCGCGTGCGCGACCATGACGGCGTCAGCGGCTGGATGTCCGGCTCGCTGCTGTCGGGAGAACGATCGGCACTGGTCGGCCCCTGGCTGAAGGAGCCGGTGGCGTTGCGCGGACGTCCCTCCGACAGCGCGAGCGTCACCGCACGGCTGGAACCGAAGGTGATGATGGCCGTGCGATCCTGCGACGGCGCCTGGTGCGCGGTCGCGCTCAGGAAGGCCGGCGTGGAAGGCTACGTCGATCAGACCTCGCTCTGGGGCGTCTATCCGGGCGAACGCTTCGAATAGACCGGGCAGAACGGACCCGGGCGGCTCAGAGGCCGCCCAGCGTCCGCCGCACCGCATTGTTCCAGCCCTCGATCTTGGCGGCCCTGACGCTCTCCTCCATCTGCGGCTCGAACCGCCGCTCGCAGGCCCAGCGGCGCGCGAACTCCGCCTGGTCCGGCCAGACGCCGGCCTTCGATCCGGCAAGCCAGGCGGCTCCCAGCGCCGTGGTCTCCAGGATCGTCGGCCGGTCGACGGGGGCGTCGAGAATGTCGGCAAGCCGCTGCATCGTCCAGTCGGAGGCGACCATGCCGCCGTCGACGCGCAGCACCGTCTCGCTACCGGCCTTCTTCCAGTCCTTGTGCATGGCGTCGAGCAGGTCGCGGGTCTGGTAGCAGACCGCCTCCAGTGCGGCGCGCGAAAGCTCCGCCGGTCCGGTGTTGCGGGTCAGCCCGAAGATCGCACCGCGCGCCTCCGCGTCCCAGTGCGGCGCTCCAAGCCCGGTGAAGGCCGGCACGAGGTAGACGTTCTGCTCCGGGTCGGCACTCTCGGCGAGCGTGCCGGTCTGCTCTGCCCTCCGGATGATCCCGAGCCCGTCGCGCAGCCATTGCACGGCGGCACCGGCAATGAAGATCGAGCCTTCCAGCGCATAGGTGGTCCTACCGTTCAGCCGGTAGGCGATCGTCGTCAAGAGCCGGTTCTGCGACGGCACGATCTCAGGTCCGGTGTTGAGGACGGCAAAACAGCCGGTGCCATAGGTGGACTTGATCATGCCGGGCGTGAAGCAAGCCTGCCCGATCGTCGCCGCCTGCTGGTCGCCCGCGACGCCGAGGATCGGGATCGCGGCGCCGAACAGGCGCGCCTCGGTGACGCCGAAGTCGTCGGCGCAGTCCTTCACCTCCGGCAGCATCGCCGGCGGAATGTCGAGGATCCTCAGCAGTTCCTCGTCCCAGGCATTCTCGGCGATGTTGTAGAGGAGCGTGCGCGAGGCATTGGTGGCGTCGGTGACGAAGCTCTTGCCGCCCGTCAACCGCCAGATCAGATAGGTGTCGATCGTGCCGAAGCAGAGTTCGCCATTGGCGGCGCGTGCCCGTGCACCCTCGACGTTGGAGAGCAGCCAGGACAGCTTGGTTCCGGAAAAATAGGGGTCGAGCAGCAACCCGGTCTTCGCCGTGAAGACCTCCTCCAGCCCGTCGGCCTTCATCTCCTCGCAGAGACTTGCGGTGCGCCGGTCCTGCCAGACGATGGCATTGTGGATCGCCTGACCCGTTTCGCGCTCCCAGACCACCACCGTCTCGCGCTGGTTGGTGATGCCGATTGCCGCGATATCGGCGGCGCGGATACCGGCCTTGCGGATCGCCTGGCGGATCGTCAGCACCACCGAGCCCCAGATCTCCTCCGGATCGTGTTCCACCCATCCCGACTTCGGGAAGATCTGGGTGAACTCCTTCTGCCCGACGCCCGCGATCTTCATGCTCTCGTCAAAGACGATCGCCCGGCTCGACGTCGTCCCCTGGTCGATCGCCAACACATAACCAGCC
>TARA_R110002051_G_scaffold59802_5_pt1 | contig 16597 bp, 17 predicted proteins | sample TARA_R110002051 | Tara Oceans TARA_R110002051 (sample SAMEA4397023) | marine metagenome | biome: Polar Biome; feature: [MES] marine water layer (ENVO:01000295) within the mesopelagic zone...; material: water (ENVO:00002006), including particulate matter (ENVO:01000060) such as......
CGTGACGGGAGACGGCGCGGCACTACGCTTTGCCGATGGTCAGGTCGCCGCGAAACATCACGGCCGCGGCGCCTTTCAACTCGGCATCCGGCCGGAAGACATCCTTCTGGATCAGGAAGGTTCGCTCAAATGCGGCGTCCGCTACCGCGAGGACCTCGGCTCCCACCAGATCATCGAGACGCAGCTGGCGGGGCAGCAGCTGCGGATCTCCACCGCCTTCGGCGGGGATGAAGCGGCATCGAACCTTTCCCTGTCCTTGCCCAGGGAACGCCTGCACCTGTTCGACAGCGAAACCGGCAGGGCCATCCCCGGCGCCTTTGCCAGCCATTGAAAGACGAGACGTGAACTACAGAGAATTTATCCAGGATGGCTGGCGCGACTGCGCCGTCGTGGCTCATCGCGGCATCTGGCGCGAGGCACCGGAAAACAGCCTGCCGGCCATTGGTCAGGCAATCGAGGAGGGGTGCGACGTCGTGGAGATCGATGTCCGGCGCAGCGCCGACGGAGGCCTCTTTCTGCTGCATGACGAGACGCTCGCTCGCATGGCAGGCCTCGACCAGGCACCGGAAACGCTGCCGTCGCACTGGCTTTCGGCGTTGAAGCTGCGCAACCGCGATGGCAGCGGCGAAGAAGACCTCACCGACCATAACCTGCCGAGGCTCGAGGAGGTGTTCGAGCTCACCCGCGGTCGGATCTTCCTGCATCTCGACGTCAAGGATCGCGCCGTCATCCCCGCGGTCATCGCTTTGGCACAGGATCTCGGGGTCGATCACCAGGTGAATTTCTGGGGCGAGCTGAAGACACCGCAGGATCTCGATTGGGTGCGTGAGGTGATCGAGCCGCACGGGCTGCTGTTCATGGCCAAGACCCGCCTCAACCAGTCGGACTCGGCCCTGCAGAAACGCCTGCTTGCAGAACTCGCGCCGTCGCTCTGCGAGATCTATTTCGACGACGTCGCGCAGATCGAAGCCCTGAACCGATCGCTGGGGCGGGGCGGGCCGGCCTTCTGGGTCAATACGCTCGACTCCGTCTCCTGCGCCGGCCTGACCGACACCGCTGCCCTGGCCGATCCGGACGCAGTCTGGGGGCTTCTCATTGATGCGGGCGTCTCCGTGATCCAGACCGACGAGACCGCCACTCTGCAATCCTATCTCGCCACACGCCGCATTCGAAATGCAAGGACAACACGCTGATGCACTACAAGGACTATATCGCCGACCCGAACCGCAACTGCGCCATCGTCGCCCACCGGGGCGCCTGGCACGGCGCGCCGGAAAACAGCCTGGCAGCGATCGAACGGGCCATCACCGTCGGCGCCGACATCGTCGAACTCGATGTCCGCAAGAGCGCCGACGGCGTGCTGTTCCTCATGCATGACGACACGCTTCTGCGCATGGCAGGGATTGATCGCGAGGCCGAAAGCCTGACGATGGCGGAGCTGCAGGCGATCCCGCTTCGCGAGGATGATGGCGGCGAGCGTCGCCAGACGACCGACCAGCGCATCCCGACGCTGAAGCAGGCACTGGAGATCATCCGCGGCCGCATCTTCGCCGACCTCGACCTCAAGGATCGCGGGCTGTTTTCCGAGGTTGCGACTTGCGCCCGCGCGATGGAAGCCGCTTCCTTCGTCGACCTGAAGACATCGGTCATGACCCGGCAGGATCTGGACTGGGTGCGCGCGCAGGACATCCCCGGTGTGTCGTTCATGGCCATGGCACGGTTCGATGAACACGGCATCCGCGATAGGATGGCACTGCTTTCCGAGATCCGCCCGTTCATGTGCGAGATCCGCTTCGACCGCCTTGAAACGATAGCCGACAACCGGGACCTGTTCCGGGAAGCCGGCATGGCCCTCTGGATGAACACGCTCAATCAGCCCGGCAGCGGCGAATGGCGCGATGATCAGGCGCTCAGCGATCCGGATAGTATCTGGGGTCGCCTGCTGGACGCCGGAATCAGCGTTTTTCAGACCGACGAGCCTGAGGCGCTGAAGGCCTATGTGACGGCGCGCCGCACATGAAGGTCATCGGTGACGACCTGCTCGCGGGCCTGATGGCGGACATGCGTCATGCCGCTGAGGCGGAGATACTGCCGCGATTTCGCGCCATCACAGCCGACGCCGTTCGCGCCAAGACGGCGCTTGATGATCTGGTGACGGACGCCGATATCGGGGCGGAACGGGTTCTGAGCGAGAGACTGGGGGAGCGCCTGCGTGGCGTTACCATCATTGGTGAAGAGGCCGTCTCGGGCGATGCCTCCATTCTGTCGCGCCTCAAGAACGCCGATCTCGCGGCGGTGATCGACCCGGTCGACGGCACCTGGCACTTCGCCCACGGCTCGCCGATGTTCGGCAGCATCCTCGCGATCGTCAGCGGGGGAGAAACGATCGCCGGGCTCATCCACTATCCGCTCTCCGGCGATTTCCTTATCGCCCGCCGGGGAGGCGGCGCCTGGCACATGGCGGCCGACGGCACGCCGACCCGGCTTTCGGTTGCGGCGCCGACACCCGTCAACGAGATGCATGGTTTCATCCCGCTGCACATGTTTGCGCCGGACCTGCAGGCAAAACTGGCACCGCGTGTCACGCGCTTCCATCGAACAACCACCTGGCGGTGCTCGGCCTGGGAGTACCGCATGCTTGCCACAGGTGCGATGAGCTTTTGCCTGAACGAAGGCCTGAAACCCTGGGATCATGCTGCCGGCGTGCTCATCCACGCGGAGGCCGGCGGCCACGCGGCGATACTGAGTGGCGAGGCTTATCGGCCCCCGATGACCACAGGGCACCTGCTGGCGGCACCCGACGCCGCGTCGTGGATGGCCGTGCGCGACGCGCTGCTGGTGGCCTGAGCCGGTCGGATGGCGCGTGAGGAGGAGTGTTCCGTCACGCGCCCTTCGTCTCCGCGAGACCGGCAGACATGCCGGCATCGTCATCTCCCCACGTCCTGATCCTTCGTCAAGCTGGCAGAGAGGATGCTGAATACGGCCGAGGGCGTGATGTCGGAATTCAACGCGCATCTGTCCGCACGACTTGGAACGTTGCCGATCGCAGGATTGCCATCCATCACGGCAGGAGCGATTTCCCTCCCGCTTTTGCCACTCGGCATGAACTCTCCATCCCGCTGCGTTCCACTGCGATCTCGTCGGCAAGATGGGTCGGATCACCATTACCCCATCACCGGGCGCCACGGAAAGGGTGCCCTCTCTCGCCGATGGAATTCGTTGCGGCCTGAAAGCAGCCACTGGCGTCCTTCTGCAATGTGCTACTATGCTCTAGGATGTTGCCCATGTCGCCCGCAGAACCCTGACGATGCGCGGGGACATGGCAGACCGTCAATGTGGCCAATCGAGAGCAAGCAGGCTTGAATTCACGAATACCGTCGACAGCAGGGCTAAGGGTCCTGATCGCACTGGCTGAACGAGGGTCGACGGTCGCAGCGGCCGATGCCGTGAACCTGTCGCAAAGCGCCGTCAGCAAGCAGTTGTCGAAGCTCGAGGCCTCGGTCGGACAAAGACTGTTCGTGCGGCACACGTCGGGTCTGCAGTTGAGTGAGGCCGGGCAGATCTACCTGGAACAGGCGAAGATCGCCCTGAAGGCGCTGGAGGACGCCGCGCTTCGGGTGGCGCGGCTCTCGAGCGATCCCGATGTCCTGCGCCTCCATCTGTTGCCCATCCTGGGCGATCGCTGGCTGCTGCCGCGATTTGCACGATTTTCCGAGCGATATCCGTCGATCGACGTCCAGTTCACGAGCTTCGAGACGCCGGGCCAGGCCGAGCCCGATGCAGCCTTTCGCTATGGCGCGCCGCCGTGGCGCGGGCAGGCGGCCGATTATCTGTTCGGCGCCGATGTCGCCCTGGTCGGAGCGCCCGAGTACATCGGCCGGACGGGAGGTCTCGAGACGCTTGCGGATATCGGTCCCTTCACCCTTCTGGAGCATCCACAGACCCCCAACTGCTGGCACAATCTCCAGGCGGCTCTGGGATTGCCGGCGAACGCCCCCGAGCCTCGCCACTATGTCCGCTTCGGGTTCTACACCCTGGTCATCCGCGCGGCGATCGCCGGACAGGGACTGGCGCTCATCCCGCGCGAACTGGTCGTTCAGGAACTCGCGTCGGGGGATCTGGTCAATCCGGCCGGTCTCGGCTTCCAGAGCCCGAATTGTTACTGGTTCACACGACCCGCGGACCGGACGCCCCGCCGTGCGCTCAGCCTGTTTCATGAGTGGCTGATGGAAGAGGTCAAAGCTCGAGACTAGGGGCCAGACCAGCGGGACGTTCGTCACCGCCGGTCCGGCATGCCAAGGCTTATTCTCCCTGGTTGAGGGAGATAGCCTCGATCTCATTGGCGGACAGCCCGTATTCGGCGAAGATCTCGGCGTAGCGGCCGCTTTCCTTCAGTCTCTCCAGCGCGCCCTGTACCGCCTCGCGGATCTGGACGCCTTCCTCGGTCTTGAGGAAGGGAATGCCGGCCAGCGAACGCGTGAAGGGCTCTCCCAGCAGCACATAGGTGTCGGGTTCCAGATCCTGGAAGTAGGGAAGGGTCTCGTTGCCCTGCACGGCCGCATCGAGGCGCTGGCTCTTCAGCTGGGTGCGCGCGTCGACCGAACCTTCGGTGCCGATGACTTCGATCGGCGCCAGGCCCTTCGCCTCGCAGTTTGCCTGGCTCCACTCACCGATCTGCTTTGGCCAGTTCGTGTTGCGCGAGGCGCCGACGCGCTTGCCGCACAGATCGGCGGTGCCGGTGATGTTCTCCGACAGCGCCTTCAGCGTGTAGAACTGAGCGCCGGACACCATGTAGTCGACGAAGTCGACGGTTTCGCGCCGCGACGGAAGGTCGGACATGCCGGCCATGGCCAGGTCGACGCGGCCGGTCTGCAGCGAGGGCAGCATCTGGACGAACTCGGTTTCCTGCCATTCAACCTTGACGCCGAGTTCTTCGGCGATGGCCTCGCCGAGCGCGATGTCGAGGCCCTGGAGCGTGTTCGTCGCAGGATCCTTGTAGACGATGGGTGCATAGTTCGGGTTCGTCGCGGCAACGATGGTGCCCGCGTCGCGGATACGCTGCGGCAATTCCTGGGCGGTTGCGGAGGTGGCCATGGCCGCAAGCGCAGTGCCGGCGATCAGAAGTGCTTTCAATGACATTTTCAGTTCCTCTCTTGTTATAGGCCGAGCCTTACGACAGCACGGCCGCTATGAAGTCTCTTGTTCGCTGTTCCGAAGGTTCCCCCAGGACCTGGTCCGGAGCGCCGGTCTCGACGATGCGACCGCCGTCCATGAAGATGACGCGATCGGCCACCTCGCGCGCGAAGCCCAGCTCATGGGTCACGACGATCATGGTCATGCCACTGGCGGCAAGGTCGCGCATGACCGTCAGCACTTCGCCGACGAGTTCGGGATCGAGCGCGGATGTCGGTTCGTCGAACAGCATCAGCTTCGGCTTCATGGCGAGCGCACGGGCGATCGCCACACGCTGCTGCTGACCGCCCGACAGCTGCGCAGGATAAGCGTCGTGCTTGTCCGACAAGCCAACCCTCTTCAGCAGCGCAATGGCCTCCTGGCGCACCTCCTGCCGCGGTCGCTTCAGGACGGTGACAGGACCTTCCATGACATTCTGCAAGGCCGTCATGTGGTTGAACAGGTTGAAGCGCTGGAAGACCATGCCGCAGGCAAGCCGCTGGCGGGCGATGGCGCGGTCGTCCAGTTCGTAGAGCGTGTCTCCGTCCTGGCGATAGCCGATCAACTCATCGTCGATCCAGACCGCCCCGCGATCGAAGCGCTCGATCTGGTTCAGGCAGCGCAGCAGGGTCGACTTGCCCGAGCCTGAGGGGCCGATGATGCACAGGACTTCGCCGCGCATGACATCGAGATCAACCGCATCTAGTGCGGTCAGGCTTCCGAAGGTTTTGGTGACCTTTCGCGCGGACAGCAGCGTCTGCGCAGATTGCCTTGGGTCCAAGCTCATTGCCCGCGCCCCCTGTTGGCCTGTCCGCGCGAAAAGCGGCGCTCCAGGAAGTGTTGTCCGAAGGACATGACCGAGACCACGGCGATGTACCAGATGGCCGCCACGATCAGGAGTTCGATGACGCGGCCGTTGGCGAAGTAGATCGTCTGCGCGTTGCGCAGGATCTCGGAGAACTGGATGACGGACGCGAGCGAGGTCAGCTTGACCATGCTGATGAATTCGTTGCCGACCGGCGGGATGATGACGCGCATGGCCTGCGGCAAGACGATGCGGCGCATGATCGTCGGGCGCGCCATGCCGATGGATTGTGCGGCTTCCGTCTGCCCCTGGTCCACCGAGAGGATGCCGGCCCGAACGACTTCCGCCGTGTATGCACCCTGGTTGATCCCCAGCCCCAGCAGCGTCGCCATGAAGGGGGTGATCACATCGACCGTGCGAAACTCGAAAAGGCCCGGGATCCCAAGGGTCGGAAACACCAGCGCCAGGTTGAACCAGAGCAGGAGCTGCAGGATCAGCGGCGTGCCGCGGAAGAACCAGATGTAGCCCTTGGCGGAGTAATGCAGCACCGGGTTCGGCGACATGACCATCACGGCGAAGAGGACGCCGAGGGTGATGCCGAGCGCCATGGCGGCGATCGCCATGATGATGGTGTTGACGAGGCCAAAGAGGATCGCCGGCGCGGTCAGGAATTGTCCGACCACGGACCATTCGATCTGGCCGAGTGCGAAGGCCCTGACGATGCCGCCGATGGCGAGCAGGATGAGGGCCGTCGCCAGCCACCGCCCGTAGTGACGGCGCGGCATGATGGTGAAGGCGGTCGGATCCGGTCTCACCGGCGTGCGATTGGCCTCAGATACGGCGGCAGGGGTCATTGCGCACCCTCCTCCGCCCAGGCGCGAAGTGAAGCCAGGGTCAGGCCGAGGCGGCCGATCTGGCGCTGGACGGCTTCAGGGGCCGTGCCGCCCTGCGCCGAGCGTGCTGCAAGCGCGGCTTCCACCGACATGTGCTCCATGATCGAAGGCTCCAGCGCCGGATCGATCTCTGCCAGCATCTGCGGTGTGAGCTCTTCCAGCGTGATGCCGTGATCCTCGCAGTAGCGCACGGCCCTGCCGGTGATCTCATGGGCATGCGAGAAGGGCACGCCACGCAGCGCCAGCCAGTCCGCCATCTCGGTCGCAAGGGTAAAGCCCTGGGTCGCGGCTGCCCGCATCCGGGCCGTGTCGAACTGCAGCGTCCGCACGAGACCGCTCATGGCAGGCAGTGCCATGTGCAGGGTGTCGACGGCTTCGAAGGCGGCTTTCTTGTCCTCGATCAGGTCGCGGTTGTAGGCGAAGGGCAGGCCCTTGAGGGTGGCCATGATGCTCGACAGGCAGCCGATCAGCCGTGCGCTTCGTCCTCGGGTCAGCTCGGCGATGTCCGGGTTCTTCTTCTGCGGCATGATCGAGGAGCCGGTCGAGAAGGCGTCATCCAGCTTCGCCCAGGAGAAGGACTGGGAGCACCAGAGGATGATCTCCTCGGAAAGCCGGGACAGGTCGATGCCGATCATGGCCGTGACGAAGATGAATTCGGCGACGTGGTCGCGGCTTCCGACCGCATCGATCGAGTTCTCGAAGGAGCCTTCGTAGCCGAGTTCCAGCGCGGTTTCGTGCGGATAGCGGGCGATGGCGCTGCCGGCAAGCGCCGCGGCTCCCAGCGGCGAGCGATCACTGCGGCGATGCCAGTCGCGCAGCCGGTCGAGATTGCGCGACAAGGCCTGCGCGTGAGCCATCAGCTGGTGGCCGAAAACGATCGGCTGGGCGGCCTGAAGGTGCGTGAACCCCGGGGCAGGGCTTTCCAGATGGGAGGTCGCTTGGCCGATCAGGGCGTCGATCAGCGCCAGAAGCTCGATCGAGACGGCCTTGGCCTCCTCCCGCAGATAGAGCTTGAGGTCGTTTGCGGCCTGGTCGTTGCGCGAGCGACCCGCGCGCAGCTTGCCGCCCAGGTCCCCGAGGCGCTCGATCAGATGGCGCTCGATGAAGGTGTGAATATCTTCGTCGCCGGCGACCGGTGCGATCTCTCCGTTTGCGGCTTCCGCGGCAATCGCGTCAAGGGTCGCGAGAATTTTCTGGCATTCCTCGTCGTCGAGAATGCCGGCACGAACGAGTTCGCGGGCATGGGCGCGAGAACCGGCAACGTCGAAGCCAACGAGGCGGAGGTGGCTTGCATCGGAGCGGGAGTAGCGGGTCAGCGCAGGGTCGGGCTGGGACCGGAAACGACCACCCCAAAGGGCCTTGCTTTGGTTCATGACTTTTCTCCGCATTAACTGGGATCATAGTCGCTTTGGTCGCACACACAGGAAAATGAAAAGATTTCCGGCAGCTATTCCAAAATGGAATTTGAGCGAATTCGACACCCTGAGCGTGAGGAGGCTGCATATATGGACAGTCGGCTCCTCAGGGACGGTATCCCATGGCTCGACTGAGCTGGAAGGCGGCTTCGCGCACCATCAGGATCAGCAGTTCCCGTCTCTCCAGGAAACGGGATGTCAGGGTGCCGAGATTGAGCGCCGCGATTACCTCGCCATCGCCGTTGCAGACCGGTGCGGCGATGCCGGTGGAGCCGGTGATGAACTCCTGGTCGTTCAGCGCATAGCCGTCACGGCGCACCTTGGCGAGCAGCCTGCGCAATTCGGCGGGATCCGTGACCGTATAGCGGGTGTAGGTGAGGAACTGCACCCGGGAGAGATAGCTCTCCAGAACGTCCGGTCTGGCGTGAGCCAGGAGAAGCCGCCCGGTGGCGGTGCAATAGGGGGTGATTGCCGCATCCAGGTGGACGTCGTAGCGCAGCGGATGGTGACTGACGCATTTGGCGAGCCTGCGGATGTCGCAATGGGCATTCATGGTCGACAGCAGCACCGTCTCCCCGGAATCGTCGCGCAGCCGCTCCATGTAGGGGCGGGCGGTGACGACCAGCGGCTCCTCGTGCGGGCGGAAGGGAAAGCCGTGGCTGGACTCGATCAGGATGTAGCGCCCCGCCTCGTCCTGCGTCAGGTGCCCGCGGGCCGTCAGGGTCTGAAGCAGGCCGTGGGCGCTGGACTTCGGAAAGCCGAGGTCACGGATGATCTGCGACAGCGATACCGCCTCCCGCCGCTGCGACAGATACTCGAGAAGATCAAGGACGCGCCCGGCGCTTTTCACTTCGGAGTTCATGTACGTGAACAAAACCTCGATTGCTGATTAATTCTTGGGCTTGTAACACTTTTGGGGCAGAGGCGAAACGCAAGTCGCGACGCGCCGCAGGATGAAGGCTACCGATGAGCGCCACGCGAGATCACGATCAGCATCAACCCTGGATGTGGGCCGAGGATATCTGGCGCCAGAAGATTGGCAAGGCCCGAGCCGGACGATCGCTGAAGCCGGCCGCTTGGAAGAACGGCGCCCGCATGGCTGTCGCGATCTCATTCGATTCAGACCACGAGACCTTCGAGCTCAGGAACGGCGGCGGCTCCATAAGCCGGCTGAGTCAGGGCCAGTACGGCGCCCGTCGCGGCATGCCGCGCATCCTGGCGCTTCTCGAAAAATACGGTGTTCCAGCCTCCTTCTTCATGCCCGCCGTTTCGGCGATGATCAATCCGGACGAGGTCAAGGCCGTGATTGCCGGCGGCCATGAGATCGGCATGCACAGCTGGATCCACGAGTTCAATTCGCGTCTCGACCATGCAACGGAACGGGATCTGGCGCTACGGGCAGCCGACATGCTGGAAAAGCTCTCGGGCGTGCGCCCTGTGGGCATGCGCACGGCATCCTGGGATTTCAGCCCCTACACGCTGGCGATCGCCCGTGAGATGCGCCTGCTCTACGATTCCTCGCTGATGGCAGACGACGAACCCTATGAGTTGCTGGAAGACGGCGAACCGACCGGCATGGTCGAGATCCCCGTCGAATGGATCCGCGACGATGCCCCCTATGTGGCGATGGACCGGATGACAGGTGCGCGCCCCTATGGCGGGCCGGCCATGGTCGCCGACATTTTACGCCGCGAGCTGGATGTCGCATGGGAGGAGGGTGGCCTCTTCCAGGTGACCCTGCACCCGCACCACGTCGGGCACCGCTCCCGCATTTTCATTCTTGAGGAAACCATCCGGCTTGCGCAGTCGAAGGGCGACGTCTGGTTCTGCACGCATGCGGACCTTGCCCGCTACTGCGCCGACGAATGCGGCCTTTCCACTGCCGCGCCTGCCAGCTGACGCTGGTTCATCAAGCTAGAAAACCAATAAAGAAGAGGGTGAAGACATGAAAACAGGACTAGCATCCATCGCGGCCGTCGTCATGGCACTGATGACATCGACCGCCATCGCACAGACCAAGGACACGCTGACGATCGACTTGCCGAACGATGCGGCGACGCTCGACCCGCATCTGCAGTGGAACACCGACAGCTACACGGTCTACCGCAACATCTTCGACAATCTCCTGACCCGCGATACGTCCGGAAAGATCGTGCCGCAGATCGCCACCGAATGGACCTACGACAACGACACGACCATCACCTTCAAGATCCGCGACGACGTCACCTTCCAGGACGGCACCAAGCTGACGGCCGAGGACGTGGCCTTCTCGATCGGTCGCATCATCGACCCGGCCCTGAAAAGCCCGCAGCTGTCGCAGTTCGACCAGATCGCCACGGCGGAAGCCGTCGATGCGACGACGGTGAAGGTGACGACGAAGTCGGCCTATCCGGCACTGCTGGCCCAGCTCGTGAAGCTGTCCATCGTTCCCAAGGCCTATGTCGAGAAGGTCGGCGACCAGGAGTTCAACCTGAACCCCATGGGCAGCGGACCCTACAAGCTGGTCGAATGGCAGAAGGGCATCGCAACCAACCTCGAAGCCTATGACGACTACTGGCGCGGGCAGCCGCCCTTCGAAAAAGTCGTCTTCCGTGCCGTTCCAGACGTCTCGACACGCATCGCCGACCTGAAGACCGGCAAGGCCGATCTCGTCCGCGACGTGCCGCCGGACCAGGCATCGACAATCGAGAGCGACAGCAACACGAAGCTTCTGTCCGGCGAGACGGAGCGCGTCGGCTACCTCTACATCAACGCCGAGGCCGGCCCGACGAAGGACCTGCGCGTGCGCCAGGCGATTGCCTATGCCATCGACAAGCAGGGTCTCGTCGACGCGCTTCTGGAAGGTTATGGCAAGGCGGTGAACGTGGTCGGTGCCGAGCCGATCTTCGGCTACACCGAGGAGGTGGAAGGCTATCCCTATGACCCGGCGAAAGCCGCCGAACTGGTCAAGGAAGCCGGCGCCGAAGGCGCGACGGTCGAGTTCCTGACGTCGCCATCCTATCCGCGCGCGCTCGTCGAGGCCATCCAGCAGATGGTCAACGAGGTCGGGCTGAACGTGACGATCTCCTCGAGCGATCAGGCAACCTTCCTGAAGCGCCGCCAGGGCGATGCCGAAAATGCCGGCGGTCTTGCCTTCGGCGCCTGGTCCTGCGCCTGCCAGGATGCCGACGGCATCATCTTCCCGCTGTTTCGCAGCGGCAGCATCTGGGCCAAGTACAAGAACGAGAAGTACGACGCTCTGGTGGATGAAGCCCGCACGATCCTCGACGAGGAAAAGCGCAAGGAGCTCTACAAGCAGGCCTATGAAATCCTGCGTGAAGACGTTCCGGGTCTCGGCCTCTATCAGGTCTATGCGCTCTACGGCGCAGCCAAGAACCTGCAGTGGGAGCCGACGGCCAACGAAGCCATGTTCGTCATGGACATGAGCTGGCAGCAGTAAAAGGCGAGGAAGCGATCGTGTTGAATTACGCCGTCCAAAGATTGATACAGGCAATCGTCGCAATCTTCGGCGTGCTCACGATCGTCTTCGTCGTCATGCATCTTTCGGGGGACCCGACGCTTCTTCTGGTCCCCCAGGATGCCTCGGCAGAAATGATTGCCGAGCTGCGTCACCAGCTCGGCTTCGACCGGCCCATCCATATCCAGTATCTCGACTACCTTTACGGGCTCACCCAGCTGGACTTCGGCATTTCCGTCGTCCAGCGCGTGCCAGCCCTCGACATCGTCGCGTCGCGGCTGCCCTATACGATCCAGCTCGCCGCGGGTGCGCTTGTCGTCGCGATCGGCATCGGCATTCCCGCCGGCATCGTCATGGCCACCATGCGCGGCAGCGCCATCGAGCGCATCCTCACCGCCATCGTCGTTACCGGCCAGAGCGTCCCGACCTTCCTGTCCGCCATCCTGCTGATCTTCATCTTCGGGGTTACCCTGCGCTGGCTGCCGACCTCCGGGGCCGGCGAACTCTCCGCCATGATCATGCCCTCCATCGCGCTCGGTGCGCTGTCGATGTCGACCTTCGCGCGCATGACGCGGATCGCGATCATCGATGAGCTCGGCAAGGATTATGTCCGGGCCGGCCGCGCGCGCGGCCTGTCGCTCGGGCAGGTGGTCTTTCGTCACGTGCTGCGCAACGCCTCCATCCCGGTCATCACCATCGCCGCGCTGGAAATCGGCAACCTGCTCGCCGGTGCGGTGATCATCGAGACCGTCTTTGCCTGGCCGGGCATCGGGCAGCTCGCCATCCAATCCATCCAGTCGCGCGATTTCCTCGTCGTCCAGGTGATCGTGCTGCTGATTTCATTCGTCTATGTGCTGACCAGCGTGCTGGCCGACCTCGTCTACGTTGTCGTCGATCCACGCATCCGTCTGGTCAGGTGAGGAGATGTCCGTGATCGCAAGCGCCCATGCCGTCCGCCAGCGTCTTCGCCGCGTTCCGCTGTCGGTGATCGTCGTCTCTATCCTCCTCTCGGTGATCATCCTCCTGGCAGTCTTTGCGCCGTTCTTCGCGCCTGCCGATCCAAACAACCAGACGCTTCTGGCCCGCCTGAAGCCGCCGGGCTTTTCCTATCGCGGCATCACCTACTGGCTGGGAACGGATGATCTCGGCCGCGACCTGATTTCCCGCACGCTCTACGGTGCCAGGATCTCTCTCGGCGTCGCCGTTCTTTCGGTGGTGGTCTCGACACTGGTCGGCGTTTCGCTCGGCATGCTTGCCGGCTGGTTCCGCGGCTGGACAGAGACGATCATCATGCGCCTCGTCGACATCATGATGTCGATTCCGGCCATCCTGCTGGCGGTTCTCACGGTCGCCGTACTCGGTCCGGGCTTCCTGAAGCTCGTCCTCGTCCTCGGTCTGACCCGCTGGCCGCGCTATACCCGCGTCGCCTATGCCCAGACGCTGCAGGTGTCGAACCTGCCCTTCATCAAGGCCTCGGAGCTTGCCGGGGCGGGCGCCGTGCGCATCCTCTTCCACCATGTCCTGCCCAATATCGCAGGACCGATCCTGATCGTGGCGACGGCGGAATTCGGCCTGATGATCCTGATGGAATCAGGCCTCTCCTTCCTTGGCCTCGGCATCCAGCCGCCGTCGGCAAGCTGGGGCTCGATCATGAGCGTCGGCCGCCAGTATCTCGAACGGGCCTGGTGGATCGTCGCCGTTCCCGGCGTCTGCCTCTTCCTTCTCGTCTTTTCCGTCAACGTGCTCGGTGACTGGCTGCGCGACCAGCTCGACCCGCGCTCCCGTTCCCGCTGAGGTACCCCATGGAATTCCAAGACAAGACAATGGTCATCACGGGCGCTGCCGGCATCTTCGGCGGCTGGACCGCGGCCTATTTCGCCAAGCGCGGTGCAAAGCTCTGCCTCAGCGACATCCGCATGGACGCGCTGGAGAAGGTGGCCGCCGATCTCAACCTCGATCCGGCCACCACACTGCTGCACGCCACGGAGCTGACCAGCGACGCATCGATGCTCGATCTGGTGGATCTGGTGCGCCGCGAGTGGAGGGCGCCGGACATTCTCGTCAACAATGCCGGCATCTACACCCGCTTCAGCCTGCTGGAGATGGAGTTCGCCGATTGGGACCGCGTCTTCGGGGTCAACCTGCGGGCTCCTTTCGTGCTGACGCGGGAAATGGCGAAGCTGATGATCGCCGAGGGCAAGAAGGGGTCGGTGATCAACATCTCCTCCGGTGCCGCGCGCAAGATGAACCAGAACTCCGTGCCCTATTGCACCTCCAAGACCGCCATCGAGCGCCTGTCCAAGGGCTTCGCCATGGAGCTTGCCCACCACGGCATCCGCGTCAACATCGTCGAGCCGGGATTTGCGCCGGGCAGCGAGGTCTCGGCCCTGGACGACGCCTATGTGCAGAACATGCTGAAGAATATCCCGCTCGGACGCGCCAGCGGCCCGGACGATGCGCCGGGCGCGATCGCCTATCTCTGTTCCGACCAGGCCGCCTTCATCACCGGCGCTGTCCTCAGCGTCGACGGCGGCAATTCGATCGGCAACTACAAGCGACCCGAGCCGGCCGCGCCGGCAAGTGCGGGCTGAGGGAGTATCGGATGGACATGGACCCGCGCCCGCTGCTGTCGGTTGAAGACCTGACCATCGAGATCGACGGTGCCAATGTCGTCGACGGAATTTCGTTCACCGTTGCTCCGGGAAAGGTGATGGCGCTGGTCGGCGAATCCGGCTGCGGCAAGTCGCTGACCTCCTATGCCATGCTCGGACTGCTGCCGCCGGCGGCACGTCGGTCGGGCGGAAGCATACGTCTCGACGGCCGTGACCTTACCGCCCTGTCGGAGCGCGAGTTCCGCAAGGCGCGCGGCAAGGAGATCTCGATCATCTTCCAGGAGCCGAGCGCATCGCTCGATCCGCTGACGACGGTGGGCGCCCAGATTGCGGCCGCCTACCGGACCCACCACCAGGTGCCGCGGGCCGAGGCCTATGCCAAGGCGCGCCAGATGCTCGCCGATGTCGGCATTCCCGATCCCGATCGGCGGCTGCACCAGTATCCGTTCGAGCTGTCGGGTGGCATGTGCCAGCGCATCATGATCTCGATCGCGCTGATCTGCAGCCCCCGCGTGCTCGTTGCCGACGAGCCGACCACGGCGCTCGACGTCACCATCCAGGCCCAGATCCTCGACCTGATGAAAAAGCTCGTCGCCGACCGTGGCACGTCCATCGTCATCATCACGCACGACATGGGCGTGGTGGCCGACATCGCCGACGACGTGGCGGTGATGTATGCCGGACGCATTGCTGAGGTCGCCCCGGTCGAGGCTCTCTTCGAAAAGCCTCGGCATCCCTATACCGCCCTCCTGCTCGCCAGCGTTCCCAAGCTCAGCGACGCGCCGAAGGCAGATCTGGCGACGATCGAGGGCCGGGTGCCGACGCCCAATGAATTCGGTGCCGGTTGCCGTTTCGCCGACCGCTGTCCGCTGGCGACCGAAAAATGTCGCGCCGAGCAGCCGCCCCTGTTCGATTGCGGCGGCGGTCATCGCTCCGCCTGCTGGCACATCGACCGCATGGCCGAAATCCGTGAGATCGCCGCATGACCGAAAATCTTCAGAATGTTCTCGAACTGCGCGACGTTGCCGTCCACTTCGGTGGTCGCGGCGGGCTTCTGGGCTCATCCGGCGTGGTGGTGAAAGCCGTCAACGGCGTCGATCTCGACATCAGGAGGGCCGAGACCGTCGCCCTCGTCGGTGAATCCGGCTGCGGCAAGTCCACGTTGTCCAACACCATCGTCGGCCTGCAGGCGCCGGTGTCGGGAAGCGTCAGGATCAGCGGCGAAGAGGTGGTCGGTGCCGATCGCCGCAAGCTCAACGACATCCGCCGCAAGGTGCAGATGATCTTCCAGGATCCCGCCCTTTCGCTCGACCCCCGCTCGACCATCGGGGCGACCATTGGAGAGCCGCTGATCGTGCGCGGCATCGTGCGGGGCAAGGCGCTGAAGGAGCGCGTCGGGGAGTTGTTGACGCAGGTCGGGCTGCGGCCGGAACATGCCGACCGCTATCCGCACCAGTTCTCCGGCGGGCAGCGGCAGCGCGTGGTGATTGCCCGGGCACTGGCGCTGGAGCCGGATCTGCTGATCTGCGACGAGCCGGTCTCGGCCCTCGACGTCTCGGTGCGGGCGCAGATCCTCAACCTGCTCGTGGCGCTGCAGCAGCGCATGGGCGTCTCCTACCTCTTCGTCTCCCATGACCTGAGTGTCGTGCGCCACATCTGCGACCGCGTCGTGGTGATGTATCTCGGCCGCTTCGTGGAGATCGCCGACCGCGACACCTTCTTCGCCAACCCCAAGCATCCCTACACGCGGGCGCTGATGTCGGCGGTGCCGGAGGCCGATCCGGTCGTGCAGCGCGGCAAGCAGCGCTTCATCCTGCAGGGCGAACTGCCGAGCCCCGCCAATATTCCGTCCGGCTGCGCCTTCCATACGCGCTGTCCGCTGGCGACGGAGATCTGCTCGAAGGTGCGCCCCGAACTGACGCCGCGTCCCGACGGCGCCCGCGTCGCCTGCCACCACGCCTGAAAGACATGCCATGACCGATCGCGCCACTGAAGAAACCATCGGGCTTTCCGGACTGAGCGCCGAGGCCGAGATCCGTGTCGACCGCTGGGGCATCCCACACATCAGGGCGGCAAGCGAGGCGGACCTGTTTTTCCTGCAGGGCTTCAATGCCGCGCGCGACCGACTCTGGCAGCTCGACCTCTGGCGCAAACGCGGCCTCGGCCTGCTGGCGGCCGATTTCGGTCCCGGCTATCTCGCTCAGGACCATGCGGCGCGCCATTTCCTCTATCGCGGCGACATG
>TARA_R110002051_G_scaffold262021_2_pt1 | contig 16595 bp, 21 predicted proteins | sample TARA_R110002051 | Tara Oceans TARA_R110002051 (sample SAMEA4397023) | marine metagenome | biome: Polar Biome; feature: [MES] marine water layer (ENVO:01000295) within the mesopelagic zone...; material: water (ENVO:00002006), including particulate matter (ENVO:01000060) such...
CAGAAAATGGTCGTCTTTTCAGATGCTTGCCAAAAATGGGTTGCGCCGCAGTTGAGGCCGGTTCGACCGCTATCAAAGCAAACGGAGACACTCGAAGGCGGCGTGGTTCTTCGAAACTGTGCGAACGGTCGCGAGAAGTCGTTGATGACAAACAGACTTTCCGCCCATAGCCTGGCGGCATGTCGAAAGGGCCCTGGACAGATGCAGAAAACGACCTGATCGTCGCGGATTACTTCCCGATGCTGGCCGAGGACATGGCGGGCCGTCCCTACAATAAGGCTCAGCATCGGCGCAGTTTGATGCCCCTTTTGCGGCGCCGAACAGAAGGCTCGATCGAGTTCAAGCATCAGAATATCAGCGCGGTACTGAAGGGGCTCGGCGAAGATTGGATCCCCGGCTACAAGCCAGCGTTCAATTTCCAGATGACCTTGGTCGATGCTGTGGCGCGCTGGTTGGCATGGAACCCGGCCTGGCTTGGGCGGATGCCGGGCTCGCGATCAGCAAATGGTTTGCGCGAGGCTGCGCAGATCTGGATTGGACCGTCACCGACGCTGTCGAACCAGCCGCCGCCGCTGGAACTGGAGCAGATGTTGCATGTCGCTAAAAAGTTCGACGTGGCGGGTCGGGATGAACGCAACCGCGCCCTCGGACGTGCGGGAGAAGAGCGCGTCGTTGCACACGAACGGTCCGCTTTGAAAGTAGCCGGTCGAGATGATCTGGCGCGCAAAGTGCGGTGGATTTCCGAAGAGGATGGTGACGGTGCCGGGTACGACATTGCCAGCTTCACGCCGGACGGACAGGAGCGTTTGATCGAGGTGAAAACGACAAATGGCTGGGAACGAACGCCCTTTTACATTTCCCGCAATGAACTGGCGGTCGCCGAAGAGCGCCGGTCAGAATGGTGCTTGTTTCGTCTCTGGAATTTCTCGCGTGAGCCGAAAGCATTTGAGTTGCGCCCGCCGCTAGGAGCCTATGTCTCGTTGACCGCGACGGCCTTTCAGGCGAGCTTTCATTAGAATCTAACTGAACCCGCGCTGTTCTTGCTCTGGCCAAGCCTCTCCGGCGAGAAAGCACAGATCGTACAGGCTGACCGCCAACGGCTCGCGCCCGCAGGTCAGCCGCTTGAGTACCTCCGGTGCGAGGTAGGCCAGCCGCAACTGGCGACTGACATGGCGCTCGGCCAGCCCGACGGCTTCGGCCAGTTCTTGGATCGTGCTGAATTCGCCAGTGTCCATGCGCCGCCGCCAACCCCACGCCCGCCCAATGGCCCGGAGGACATGCGGATCCTGCGTCTGGTCCTCGCTCGGCAGATAGTCGGCAGGCGGCAGGATTTTCGGCCGACCATTCTTCTTGCGGACCTTCAATGGTATCAGCACGCGAATTGTGTCATCAGCATGGGTCATTCGGCTGCCTCCAGATTGCGCGGCGCGACCATCTCACGGATGACGCCTGTGATCCCCTCGCGCCTGATGTCCACCTCAAGACCTGCGGCGGTGACGGTGACGCGCCGGACTAAGAGCTGGATGATCCGTGCCTGCTCGGCCGGGAACAGCTGCGCCCAGAGCGCGGTGAACTCATGCAGTGCCCCGATGATGTCGGCCTCAGAAATCGCGCCATTTTCCGTCTTCAGGGCCGCAATCACCTGTGTCACCACCTCCGGCGTTTGCAGAATACGGCGGACCTCAGTCACGACCGCGTCCTCAACCATTCCGGCCGCCAGCCGCATCGGGGCGGTCTCTTCGCCGGTCTCGCGGTTTCGGATGATATCCATCGACACATAGTAGCGGTAAAGCTTTGCGCGCTTCTTGGTGCTTGTGGGCGTCATGGCCGCGCCGGTGTCGCTGAAGATCAGCCCTTTCAGGAGAGCGGGGGTCCGCGACCGGCTGTTATTTGCCCGTTTGCGGGGGCTTTCTTGCAGGATGGCGTGGGCCCGATCCCAGAGGTCGTTGTCGATGATAGCGTCGTGCTCGCCGGGATAAGCCTTGCCCTTGTGGACGGCTTCACCACGATAAACACGGTTGTTCAGGAGTCGATAGAGGTAGCCCTTGTCGATCAGCGTACCCTGCTTGTTGCGGAAGCCGTCGCGGCGGAGTTCACGCGCGAGAACCGTCGCGGATCCCAGTTCGATAAACCGCTCGAAGATGCGCCGGACCGATGCGGCTTCGGCATCGTTCACCAACAGTTTGCGATCCTGCACATCGTAGCCGAGGGGCACGTAGCCGCCCATCCAGATCCCGCGCTTGCGAGATGCCGCCACCTTGTCGCGGATGCGCTCACCGATGACCTCGCGCTCGAATTGGGCGAAACTGAGCAAGATGTTCAAGGTCAACCGCCCCATTGACGTGGTGGTATTGAACGACTGCGTGACCGAGACGAAGGTGACACCGTTACGGTCGAAGATCTCGACCAGCTTAGAAAAATCCATCAGCGACCGCGACAGACGGTCGATCTTGTAGACAACGACCACGTCGATCAACCCGTCGTCGATGTCGGCCAGAAGCAGCTTGAGACCGGGACGTTCGAGGGTGCCACCGGAAAAACCGCCATCGTCGTAGCGTTCGCGGGTCGCAACCCAGCCCTCGGATCGCTGGCTGGCGATATAGGCCTCGCAGGCCTCCCGCTGGGCATCGAGGCTGTTGAATTCCATGTCGAGCCCTTCTTCGCTCGACTTGCGGGTGTAGATGGCACAGCGCAGGCGGCGGTTGGGGCGGGCGTTGATGTCCATCATGTTTCCTCCCGCTTGCGTTCACGCAGGCCGAAGAAGCGATAGCCATTCCAGCGCGTTCCGGTGATGGCACGGGCCACGGCCGAGAGCGATTTGAACTTCCGGCCCTGCCAGTCGAAACCGTCTTTCAGGACTATCACCGTCTGCTCGACCCCGTCCCATTCCCGGATGAGCTTGGTACCTATGACCGGATTGCGCGGATCAGCGATCTGGTTTTTCCGGCGCGCTACGCCTTCGACTTCATCGGCCAGCAGCTCCAGCATGCGGCGCGTTTCCCGGTCGGGGCCGCCGTAGGTCAGTTCCTGGATGCGATAGGCGATGCGTATTTCCAAAAAGGTCCGGCTGTTGTTCGGCGCGGCACTGCCAATGAGCTTTTCCCATTCGGCTTTCAGATCCTTGACCGACATGGTCTTCAAAGCGGCCAGGCGGACCAGGACGGTTTGATCCATCGCTCGGTCCTGCCCAGGTTTTGCAGGGGTTATTTTATTGTGATGTTTCATCAATTCCTCCGATGCGGATACGTTTTGTACGACGACCACCGCTCTTTCGGGGCGAGAAGTCCACGAAACTGTCTCCGCCTTCGGCAGATAAAAAACTGGCGTTTTCGGCGTTCAGGCGAATGACGCCAGCCGCCAGAATGCGACTGAGTTCTTCGAGGCGCGCGTCCGCTGACATGCGCTCAGGACAAAGGGGATTGGGACCCGAAACCGGGCCTGATGTGATGCTGGGCATGGCGACTTTTCGCGATTGGAATGATGCCGTCAATGTATCTCGAAATCAGGAAATCACAAGTAATTCAATAATTTGCGGACAGCATCGACCTGTGCGTAGAGCCGCGAATTTCTGCGCAACGAGTGTGCGGCTGCAGGGAGTGCCAATCAGCGTCACAGAGCCGAATCAGCCTGCTCGACCATCCATGAATTTGTCGAATGTATCGATGGTCGGCTCTTCTTCCAGCTCGGCCATCTCCCAGCGGGATGGAGCGCGGTCAGGATAAATCAGCAGCGAGATTGTCATCTGGTCGTTTCGGGGCGAGAACACCGTCATTTCATGGACAGGCTCAGATCCCAACCAGACACCTGCTGGGTGGAGGTGACCATGGCGACCAGAATCCCAGTCCACCTCCTGTGCGGCCAAGGAGGCGGCTGGCATCTCGGTCACGGTTTGCCGCGCCCTGTAGAAGACGCCGGATTTCAGCAACGGCTCGCTGGACCATGCCCAGTCGATGAATCCCTCCTTGCCCACCACGATCATCGCCCGCTTGTCGGTGATGGTCATCCATTTCAGGATCGCCGCCGTGAGCGACACGGCATAGCGGTCGGCCAAATCAGTCATCACATCGATATCGATGACGCGTCCCTTGATCTGCTCACGGAAATCGTCGAGCGGCATCAACAGGTAGGAGGCGAAGGTATTGGCCTCACCTTCGATCTTGTTCCGGCCCTCATCCCAGTCAGCCATGTTGCGGTTGGTACATTCGAGGCCGTTGGGATTGGTCTGCCGGTGCAGCAGGTAGTGGGCCAGTTCATGGGCCAACGTGAAGTTCCGCCGCCCCGGCGAACGGATGCTCTCATTGTAAATGATACCCCACTCACCGGAACCGTTAGGGTGCGGCATCAACATACCTTCGACGCCCTTGGACAGGTCCAACCCGCCGACCATGGTGATCGGTGCGCCCGGAAACACCTGTCGTGAGAAATCCTTCGCCAGCGCCGCCACATCAATCGGAAACCGCGGTAGCCCATGCGCTGCCTGATGCAGCGCCAGGATCTGCGTAAGGCGGATTGCCCAACCCTGTGGCGTCGTGGGCAGGCTCAATCCTTCTTTCCCCACATATCGATCATCTGATTGATCTTCGCCTGGTCGTCCGGGGCGAGCTTGCTGAATTTGCGGAAGAAGGCCTCCTTCAGAACCGCGTCTCCGGGCTCTTCGCTTTCATCCAGCAGATAATCGGTGGTGACCTCGAGGGCCTGAGCGATCCGGGTCAATTTTTCTCCGGACGGCTTTCGTGCGTCGCGGTTTTCCAACTCCCAAATGTAGCTCTTGCTCGAGTCGGTCAGTTCCGCGAGCTTGTCGAGGGAGTATCCCTTTTCCTGGCGGTGGCGCTTGATCTTGGCGCCGAGGGACGTGGTCATCGTATCATCCTTGTTTTCCTTGGTTGCAGGAAGCTTGTTCGGTATGCCGAACAAAAACGTGCCGCGCAAGTAGACGTGGCGGTTTGTTCGCTATATATCGAACAGCATCGTATCGCTTTGCGCCGATTCCTTCCTCCTCCTGGCCAGAAAGGGCTCCCATGACCGCCATCGCCGCCTTCCTCCGCAAGACCCCCGTCACCCGACTGCAAGACTATTTCACCGCTGCTGGGTTTACCTCTCTTCCGCCGGTCGATTGGACCAAGCCCGAATCGGAGGTCGTCGAGCCCTTGATCAAGGCGGTCGACGATATGAACGATGACGAAAAACAGCGCGTTGTTCTTGATGCAGGCCGGGTCGCTGCCCTCGCGGATGAACCAGGACAGAACGCCTTGCAAAACGTGGTTCTTAACCGCGCTGTGTTCGACCCGCTGGAAGGGGCAAACAATCGCTCGCTCTGGGTCTTCCTCAATGAGACCGACCGTTTTCGTTTGGCCGAAGAGGTCCGCTACAATGATGAACGCCGCCGGACCCGGTCGTGGAGCGGTTTTGGAGTCGATTCTGATCTGGCAGTGCGGAAGGATCCCATCTCGATCGCAGCGTTCACGGCGGCGATCCGTGCGCGGTTCGAAACGCCCAACGTCCATGTCGACATCTTCGATCGCCACCGGGTGATCCTCGATGGGGAAGAGTGTGAGCTCGTCCAGGTCGCAGTTTATCGCGAGGGGCGTCCTGAGGACAAGCTGGGCTTTGATGCCAACAGCATGCTGGCGCGCCGGATCGTTAAACCGGTGTTCGAGGCAGCGCTGACCTATGAGGCAGCGACCGGCGTGATTGAGGTCGTGGCCAAGACCCGCGAGGATCGTATGGATCTGACGCGTTTTATGGCCCGGGATCTGCTGGGCATCACCATTGATGAGCACCAGGCATTGCCGCTGCGCGAATACGATCTGAGCATGCTTCTGCAGCCTTTCGACTTTCCGACAGACCCGGCCGACGGCATCGCCAGCGTTACGGTTAAGGAATTGCGCCTGATGGATCTCGGGGATGCGAAAGAGCGCATCACGCTTGAATCCATGTCGGGGGCGGACCGGACGATCTGGCAGATGGCCGAACATCGCATTGGGCTGGATATCGGCGGCGGTGCCCATGTGTCCGGTTTTGCGGGCGAAGTGCCGGAATGGGTGATCACCCGCGCGCGATTCACGATCAAGTTCCACCCCGGACCCGAGGGTGGGCGCGGTAAGTCGCTGGCCCTGACCGTGACCATGCCGCATGGCTGCAACCTGAAGGACATGACGCCACAGGAACGCTTGATCGGCGAGAAGTACCTTCGCCTGTGGGGCATCCTGAAAGACGACACCGACGACGGTGATGTTCTTGAGTAAGCGGGCGATCGACCTTCTGCTGCGGGCCATGGAAGCCCGCAGCACATCTGTTCAGGGCGCGACGCTGCACCAGGTTTCGCGACGAGCAACTGAGATGTTACTTGAGGCCAAGCTCCTCGTTGGCGGCGGGCGCGTTCCTATCGTTGCCGCGATGGATGACTACGAAGACGAACCGGTCGAGGTCACCTGGTCGCCAGTGCTGAAGTCATATGGCTACCATGACAGCGTAGGCCGTTGGATCCAAATCGATGAGCAGGAGATCGCGGCCTATCGCGTCGACTACCAGCGCGCGTTGGCGGCGATGCTGATGCCGTTCGAGCGACAGGGGCCGTCTGCGCCACAGCCGCTTATCAAGGACCAGCTTTGGGATCTTGGCACCATCAGGCTTGCATGCGCCAAAGCCCCTGCGCCTGTTTGGTTTGCTCGGCGTCTCGGCGATCCCGCAGTCTGGGCAAGGGTCGAGGCGCTGTTTGAGCGCAGGCCGCCGGAGCAGGTCCGCATCATCTTGACTTCGACACCGGGCGAACGCGTGCCCGTTACGACACGCAAGCGCAACATCGTCATCAGCGTGGCTGATGTGCTCAGCGCCCCCGGCAAGCTCGCGATCTCACCGCAAACTCTTGGGGCACGAGTCCTCCCGGGTCAGGTCCAGCGCCGTTTTCCGATCGACCATTCGGACGATTACGGCATTGTCTGGCTGCGGAACGAAACCCTTACTTTTCGTAGCGACAAACAGCGGCAACTGTTGGGCTTGCTGTTCGATGCATATTGGTCCGGTTCGCCTGAGTGTCGGACATCCGCGGTTCTGTTTGAAGCCGGTTACAAGGACGGTACGAACGCCTTCGCAAAGGTTTTCAGCGGCCGTGACGATTGGCGTTCATTTATAAAGTACGCAGAAGGAAACTGCTGGATCGAGCCCTGATCCTGGGAAATCTTGCGGTGAAAAAGGCCGTCCTCCGGGGCGGCTTTTTGCTTTTTTGGCTCTCCTACCAGTTCCCCTACCGCTCACCTTCCTGAGCCCTACCACCCCCTCCGCCATGTTGATCCCGCAAGTGTTCGCAAAAACCCGAAGGAGGTTCACATGGCGCTAAGGCACCTTTCCCAGATCGAGCTGGCGGCTCGCTGGAACATTTCACACCGCACGCTGGAGCGTTGGCGGTGGACGGGCGAAGGCCCGAAATTCATCAAACTCGGTGGCCGGGTCATTTACCGGCTCGAAGATGTCGAGGCTTTCGAGGTCGAGCAGATCCGCGGCTCGGACCATGAGCCCCACCGCCCGATGTCGGCGTAAGGGGGAACAACATGACGATTTCTAACCACATTACACTGGCCGATATCCACCGCATGCCGGTTGGCCAGATCGCGGCATTGCCCGCTGATCAGCTGGCAATGCTGAAGGAGGCGGCAGATCAGCAGCTCACCCAGGCCAAGACGGTCTCGGATTGGCTCGATGGTGCAATCTCCCTGAAATACGCCGAGCGCGCTGCCGAATGCCGTCATGAGGCAGGCAAGGACACCGGCACGATCCGCTTCGAGGATGGCGGCGTCACGGTGATCGCCGACCTGGCGAAACGGATCGATTGGGATCAGGCGAAACTCGCACAGATCGCCGACAACATCGCCTCGGCTGGCGAGGACCCAGCCGAGTTCATCGAGACCACGTTGAAGGTGTCCGAGCGCAAATACACGGCATTGCCGGAGTCCTGGCGCAAGGGTTTTGAACCCGCGCGCACGGTCCGGACCGGGAAGCCCAAGTTCCGCCTGTTGCTGGGCGAGGAGGTGCGCTGATGGCTATTTCTCTCGCATCTCTGCGCACCACCTCGGTGCTCCAGCCGCCGCGCATCCTGATCCACGGGGTTGCCGGGGTCGGAAAATCCACCTTCGCGGCTGACGCTGGCGCGCCGGTGTTCATTATGACCGAGGACGGTCTCGGCAAATTGCAGGTCCCGCATTTTCCATTGGCGACCAGCTATGTTGAGGTGGCGGAAGCGCTCGACGCCTTGCTGGATGAAGATCACGGCTATGGCACCGTCGTGGTCGACAGCGTTGACTGGTTGGAGCCGCTGATCTGGGCTGAGGCCTGCAAACGCAACGGCTGGCAGTCGATCGAAACCCCGGGCTTTGGCAAAGGTTACGCCGAGGCTCTGACCGTCTGGCGCGAATACCTCGATAAGCTGAATGGGCTTCGCGATCGGAAGGGCATGGTGGTCATCCAGATCGCCCACACCGACATCAAGCGTTTCGACAGCCCCGAGCACGAACCCTACGACCGGTATGTGATCAAGCTGCAGACCCGCGCCTCGGCGCTGCTGCAGGAGCATTCCGATGTGGTGCTTTTCGCGAACTACCAGATCTCGGTCGCAAAATCGGATGTCGGCTTCAACAAGAAGGTGACCCGGGCGCTCGGGTCCGGTGCGCGCGTCATGCACACCGAAGAGCGCCCCGCCTTCCTCGCCAAGAACCGTTACGGCCTGCCGGACACCCTGCCACTCGAGTGGTCAGAGTTCCTCGCAGCCATGCCCCAACCTGAATAATCCGCACCTGAAAGGATACTACCATGGCACGTTTTGACGCCGCATTTGATGCCTCGGGCATTGAGCCCACCACCGCCTATGAGCTGCTGCCCGCAGGCAAATACAGCGCCCAGATCGTCGAGAGCGAGATGCGCGTGACCCGCAACGGCATGGGCCAGTTCCTCTGGCTGATGCTGGATATTCTGGATGGCCCGCATAAGGGTCGGAAGATCTTCGACCAGCTGAATCTGGTGAACCCGAACCCGACCACGGTCGAGATTGCACAGCGGACGCTGTCGGCGATCTGCCATGCGACGGGCAAGATGCAGGTCAGCGACAGCGAGGAACTGCACCTCATCCCGATGACGATCCAGGTGACGGTGAAGCCGCCCAAGAACGGCTACGGGGAGAGCAATGCGATCCGCTACATGACGCCGGAACAGGGCACGGCCGCATCGCAGGCTGCGAAGAAAGCCCAGACCGGCGGGGACGCAGCAGCAGCCCCGGCCAAGATGGCCTCCGCTCCGTGGAACAAGAAGGGCTGATGCTCCGCGCTGCTCCGCCCCTGTTCGCCGGGGCAGCGCCCAAACACATCTGAGGATATTTCCATGACTGATCTGACCAACGCGGCCCCTGTGGCCGTGATCAGCCCCGGCTTGCCTGAAGACCAGCGCCGGTTGATCGAACTCGACGACGATATTGCCAAGATCCGCACACAAATCGCGACCGCCGATCTGGCACGCCAGCGGGGGCAAAAACCCATCGATCCCGACTGGTTCCACCGGGCACGGACCGCGCTGCGCCACCTGTGCCGCGAACGGGCAGAACTGCTGGCGAAAGGAACCGGCCGCCGTCGTCGCGAGAAGCTGAAGGACGCCCTAATCGGCGTTTTGCGTGACCGGCATGACCCGGAGACCTGGGACGACATTCTGGCCGAGGCCCAGGCCCGCAGTGAACGGGAGGGCTTGTGATGGCTGATCTTCCCTCACCAACAACGCCGACACTGACGGCGATCTATGCGTCTTATGAGGAGCGGCAGGGCGATGGCTTTCGCGATCACCTCGGCGCGTCGATCATCGGCAAATCCTGTGCCCGCGCGCTTTGGTATGATTTCCGCTGGGTGACTCCCTCGCGCCATTCCGGGCGCCTTCTGCGCCTTTTTGAGACTGGGCAGTTGGAAGAGGACCGTATGGTTCGGAACCTGCGCGCCACCGGTGCGACCGTGCTTGAAGTGGATCCGGAAACGGGACGGCAAATCCGCGTGGAGGCCCATGGCGGTCATTTCGGCGGCTCGCTCGATGGTGTCGCCCTTGGGCTGCTTGAGGCCCCGAAGACCTGGCATGTTCTCGAATTCAAGACCCATTCGGCGAAGAGCTTTGCCGATTTGACCGCTAAGGGCGTGGTACTGTCCAAGCCCCAGCACGCTGCTCAGATACAGATCTACATGCACCTGACCGGGATTACGCGGGCGCTGTACGTGGCGGTCTGCAAGAATACCGACGTGTTGCATGTCGAGCGGATCGAAGCCGACCCCGGAGTGGCCGAATGCCTTTTGGACAAGGCAGGCCGTGTCATTTTCGCCCAGCATCCGCCCGCGCGGATCAGCGAGGACCCGGCCTGGTTCGAATGCCGTTTCTGCGATCACCATTCTGCTTGTCATAAGGGTGGCGGTGCTGCCGTGACTTGCCGGTCATGCCTGCACGCGACGCCGATCGAAGGCGGGTGGCACTGCGCCCGCCACGACCAAATGCTGGCTCCACCCGAGCAGCGTGCTGCCTGCGGCAAACATCTCTTCATCCCCGATCTCGTGCCGGGTGAGGTTATCGATGCGGGAGACGACATCGTCACCTACCGCATGGCCGATGGCTCCTCCTGGTCAAATGACGCTCGTACCACGGAGGCCGCGCCATGCTGACCCTGCGCCCATACCAAAACGCTGCGATCTCTTCGATCTACGGCTATTTCCAGAGCAACACCGGCAATCCGCTGGTGGTCATTCCAACAGCTGGGGGCAAGAGCCTCGTCATGGCCGCCTTCATCGAAGGGGTGCTGAAGGCCTGGCCCGATCAGCGCATCCTGATAGTGACCCATGTGCGCGAGCTGATCGCGCAGAACCATGCCGAGATGATCGGACTCTGGCCTGACGCGCCAGCGGGCGTCTATTCGGCTGGTCTGGGCAAGCGCGAGGCGCAGGCCCGCATCTTGTTTGCAGGCATCCAGTCGATCCACCGCCGGGCCCGCGAAATCGGCCACACCGATCTGGTGCTGATCGACGAGGCCCATCTGATCCCAGGCAAATCGAGCACCATGTATCGGCGTTTCCTCGATGCGCTGATCGCGATCAACCCGGAGCTGAAGGTGATCGGGCTCACGGCTACGCCGTTCCGGCTCGACAGCGGCATGCTGCATGAAGGCAAAAACGCGCTCTTCACCGACATCGCCTATGAGGCTCCGGTCCGTGACCTGATCGAGCAGGGATTTTTGAGCCCGCTTGTTTCAAAGCAGCCCGCCACCCGGCTTGATGTGTCGAAAGTTGGCACTCGCGCCGGTGACTTCATTGCCCGCGACCTGGCTGCGGCGGTCGACCAGGAGGCGACCACCCGAGCGGCAGTCAGCGAGATCATCGAGTACGGCAAGGGTCGCAAATCGTGGCTGGCCTTCTGCTCAGGCGTGGATCACGCGCGCCACGTTGCAGAGGAATTCCAGCGCAGGGGCTTCACTTGCCGCACGATCTACGGCGATACGCCGAAGGACGAACGCGATGCCATCATCGCCGCGTTCAAACGGGGCGAAATCCGCGCGTTGGCGTCGATGGGCGTGCTGACTACCGGCTTCAACGCCCCAGCCGTCGATCTCATTGCGCTCCTGCGTCCGACGCAGTCGGCCGGGCTCTATGTCCAGATGGTCGGTCGAGGTACGCGCCTGGCTCCGGGCAAGGAGAACTGCCTCGTTCTGGATTTTGCGGGCAATGTGCGGCGCCACGGCCCGATTGATCTCGTGCGTCCGAAGCGTCCCGGTGAGAGTGGCGGGGGAGAGGCACCCACAAAGGTCTGCCCAATGTGTGAGAGCATCGTTGCGCTCTCGGCCACCGAATGTCCGGACTGCGGATATGAATTCCCGGCCCGTGAGGTGAAGATTGCGCCGACCGCAGCCACGCTGCCGGTCCTGTCGCCAAAAGCGCCTCAATGGCTGCAGGTGAGCGGCGTATCCTACACCCGTCACGACAAACGCGGCGGGCGGCCCTCGCTCAAGGTCACTTACATCTGCGGTCTCGCCACTTACAGCGAATGGGTCTGTTTCGAGCATCCGGGCTATGCGCGCCAGAAGGCCGCGGATTGGTGGCGCAAGCGTGCACCCGGCCTGCCTGTTCCGCTCAGCGTGAATGAGGCCATTGCGCAGGCAAACCGTCTCACGCGCCCAAGCGAAATCTCGGTCCGTCCATCGGGCCGCTATTTTGAAATCTCCGACTACAGGTTCGATCCATGCGCCAAACCCACCCCGGCCTCTGCGCCGTCTGCCACCGGGAACCTCGCGGCTTTGGTTGGTTCAACCCGGTCTTCCGCATCTCCGACCGGCGGCGGGACGCAAGCCGCAAGCACCTCTGCTCTCGCGCCTGCCAGGACATCTGCCATGGGAGGAAGGGCATGATCGACCCCACTCCGAACGAGAGCGAGGCCATGAGCGTCGGCGGCCAACAAGGCGGTGAATACCTCGAGAGCATCGGTAGATCCGATTTAACGACGCTGACCGAGACCGAGTGGGACCGCTTCATTGACGCGGTCGTCACCGGATATTGCGACCACCTGCGGGAGCTTGCGGCCAAGGACCGCACGCGGCTCGACGGGATGACCCCGGAGGTGCCCTTCTGATGGCAGAGACATCCTACATGGCGCGTTTCGGCGCGCGGCTGGTCACCAACGGCTATGCCATTCTGCCGATTGGCCCGGGCACCAAGAAGCCGGGGCGGTTCCAACGAGGGGCCTGGACCGATTATCCAGAATGGAACCGGCATGCAGAGCGCCCCACGACCGAGGTGGAGGTGACGACATGGTCGGCCTGGCCTGAGTGCGGCATCGGGATCGTAGGCGGCGCAGTTGCTGCCGTCGACATCGATATCGTCGAGGATGCTGAATTGGCGCTCCAGATCGAGCGACTGGCGCGGGACATGCTGGGCGACACTCGGGCGCTGCGGATCGGAAAAGCACCCAAACGGATGCTGATTTACCGCACGGCCGCGCCGTTCCGTGGCATCAAGCGCCACCCGCTGGAAGTGCTCTGCCTCGGCCAGCAGTTCCTGGCTTATGCTGATCATCCGGACACGTGCGCCCCCTATGTGTGGCCCGAGGAAGGGCTGGCTGATCTCGACATCACCGATCTGCCAGAAATTACCACCGAGACAGCGGCCGCATTCTTGGACGAGGCTTATGCGCTGCTCCCCGAGTCGTTACGGCAGCGTGGGTTTTCAGCCATGTCGCCTGCGGCGAAACACCTGCGTAGCCATAGCCAGGTCGGTACATTGCCTGCAATCCAGGCGGCGTTGGAATGGTTGCCCAACGCCGAACTCGACTACGACAGCTGGATGCGGATTGGTATGGCCCTCAAGGGCGCGCTCGGTGAAGCCGGTCAAGACCTGTTCGCGTATTGGTCAGCGCAGGCTGCGAAGGACGTACCCGCGGCCACCGCCAAGGCGTGGACGAGCTTCAAGCCCGGTCGCATCGGTGCAGGAACAATCTATCACCTCGCCATGGAGCGCGGCTGGCAGCCTGACGCATCGCTGCGGCTTGATGGGTCTATGGCCTGCGACGGCAAGCATCCAGCGGCGGGGCTTTTGTTGAGGCTGGATGGTCATCCTGAAGAAGGCGTCGAAACCCCGGCGAGCCCGCCGTTCGAGTTGGAGATGCCTGACGGGTTGGTGGGTGAATTGACGGATTACATGTTGTCGACGGCCCGACGACCACAGCCGCTTTTGTCGCTCGGAGCAAGCCTCTGTGCGATCGGCGCTCTTATGGGGCGGCAGTATCGGACCGAAAGCAACCTGCGTTCGAACCTGTATGTCGTCGGCATCGCCGACAGCGGATCGGGGAAAAACCACGCCCGCGAGATCATCAACGAGGTCTTCTTCCAGGCGGGACTGGCGCATCATCTCGGTGGCAACAAGATCGCCTCCGGGGCGGGTCTTCTGACCGCGCTGCACCGCCAGCCCGCGATCCTGTTCCAGATCGACGAATTCGGCATGTTCTTGGCGGCGGCAGCCGATCGACGGCGCAGTCCGCGGCATATCACCGAAATCCTCGACAACATGACCGAGCTCTACACCGCAGCGGGCGGGATCTTCCTCGGCGCGGAATATGCCAACCGTGATGGGTCGAACGAGCGGCGGGATATCGTACAACCCTGTCTTTGCGTCTATGGCACGACGACGCCCTTGCACTTCTGGGGCGCGCTGCAGGGGGCAAATGTGGTCGATGGATCGCTTGCGCGTTTTCTGATCCTGCCCAGCGACGAGGATTACCCGGACGAGAACATTGCCGTTGGCATCCGCCAGGCACCGCCAGCGCTGATCCACGGATTGCAGGGCGTGGCCGCTGGGGGTGGGCACCAGAAGGGCAATCTTGCGGGCAAGACAGCCGATCAGAACACGACAGTAAATCCGACCATCGTGCCCATGACCGATGAAGCGAGGGCGCGGTTCAAGGCGCTGAGTGCCGAATTGACGGAGGAGTTGCGGGCTGCAGCCGGGACGGCATTCACGGCGATCCTGGCGCGCATTGGTGAAAACGCGTTGAAGCTGGCGCTGATCGTAGCGGTCGGGCGCGACCCGACAAAACCCGAAATCGACCTCTTGGCGGCGGACTGGGCTATCGACTTCGTGCGCCATTATGCGCGGCGGACCATGGAGGCTGTCGAGCGCCACGTGGCCGACACAGAGACCGAGGCCCACCTGAAACGGCTCAAGGAGGTCATCCGCGCTGCGGGAGCGAACGGGATCACCAAGTCGGAAATCACGCGTGCCTCCCAGTGGCTGAAATCTCGTGACCGCGATGAGATCCTGCTCACCCTGATTGAAACCGGGGACGTCACGACTGGTATGCGAGGATCATCGACGAGGCAGGCCATGGTCTACCGGATGGCCCGCTGGATGGGCCCCTGGCGAGATGCTTCAGGGCGCAAAATCAGTCAGAAGGAACTCTAATGCCGCCTAACCGTATGGAAGATATGCAAAAAGCCCATTCCTTCACATTCTTCAATCTTTCAAGAGGATACCTATGCCCCTCGCGTGGATATGCGCGCGATTAGAAATAGAGAGACACCCTCTATAACTATTTAATAATTGAATAATTATATATTATAGAGACTGGGCAATGGGTTAGCGGCCCCAATCCTGCACGGGGGGACCTTGAAGCCCAAGAACAATTCGCAGTGCGACCCGATCGCCCTGCGCCTGACGTGACCAGACCACCCTTCGGGGCCTGGCGAGACCGCAGCCTTCACCGGCCAGCCCTCTCGCCGAGCCCGGCAAATCGAAGAGGAGGTCGTCATGACCCAATCACAAAACCCGCGCTGCATTTTGGCGCTCGATCTTGGAACCACGACGGGCTGGGCGCTCCGGACCTTCGACGGGCTGATCACCACCGGTACGGCGTCGTTCAAACCTGGACGCTACGATGGCGGTGGCATGCGCTATCTGCGCTTCACCAACTGGCTGACCGAATTGGATCGGCTATCGGGACCTTGCGCGGCGATCTGGTTCGAGGAAGTCCGTCGCCATGAAGGCACCGACGCGGCCCATGTCTATGGGGGCCTGATGGCGTCGCTGACCAGCTGGGCCGAACTCAGGGGCATTCCATATGAGGGCGTGCCGGTCGGCACAATCAAGCGCCACGCGACCGGCAAGGGCAATGCGCCAAAGCAGGCGATGATCGACGCAGCGCGCGCCCGAGGGTTCAGCCCGGCCGACGACAATGAGGCTGACGCCATCGCCATCCTCCACTGGGCTATCGAGACCCAAGGAGGTGCGGTATGAGGTTTACTCCCAAAGGCTATGGCGGTCAGCGCCGTGACCCCGAGCAGGTCAAGCAGGAAGGCTGGCAAGAACTGGGCGTGCTGGCCGTCAGCATCGACGATCACCGCCTGACCTGGCCCGAACGCGAACTGGTCGAACAACTGGGTACGAAGCTCTACGGGCCGCGGCCTGAAGGGGAGGTGCGTCATGGCTGATCATATCTGGACTGCTGACGATGTCGCCGATCATTTCGAGGAAGCGTTCCGCACCCTGCGCAAGCTACCGCCGGTCAAGGCCCGTGGGTATTTCAACGCATGGCCGGACATCGTGCGGACCAGCCGCGAAATCGCAGCGATGGAACCGCAACCCATGCGCGTCTGGCCTTCGGCGGCGTCGATCTCCCGGCTCGAGCAGACCTTCGACTGGGTGCTCTGGATTGAGGAGCAGGAACGCAAGCTGATCTGGTCCCGGGCTGCGCGTGTGCCTTGGAAGCAGATCAGCGGCGAGTTGGGGTGCGATCGTACAACTGCGTGGCGGAGGTGGCAGCTGGCGCTCACCAAGATCGCCTCGCGGCTGAATGCCTAGCGACTCCAACGTGTTGCAACACTTTTGTGTTCGACAAGTGCAACATTTCCGTGCTATCCGTAGGGCATAATGGGGAGAGTGCGTTGGAAAACGGCTCTCCCCGTTTTCGTTGCTGGATGCCCCACTGGCTTCCGGCGTCCATCGAAGGGTCCAGCCGGGGTCCAGGCGTCTAACCCACTGACTTTACGGGTCCTTCCTGGCCATAAACGTATACGGGCGGGCGAAGCGCGCAATATCGCCAGCGACAGG
>TARA_R110002051_G_scaffold1008_7_pt1 | contig 16593 bp, 16 predicted proteins | sample TARA_R110002051 | Tara Oceans TARA_R110002051 (sample SAMEA4397023) | marine metagenome | biome: Polar Biome; feature: [MES] marine water layer (ENVO:01000295) within the mesopelagic zone...; material: water (ENVO:00002006), including particulate matter (ENVO:01000060) such as......
TCTTAGCTTTGCTCGCTTCTCCCGCACGGGCCCAAGATCAGGCTGGCGAGTTCGATTACTACGTTTTGTCGCTGTCTTGGTCAGCAAATTGGTGCGCACTGGAAGGCGATGCACGAAGGTCGCCGCAATGCGACGACAGCACTGAAAACGGTTGGATCGTGCATGGGCTATGGCCACAATACGAGCGCGGTTTCCCGACCTATTGCCGCAGCACTTTCGGCCCGCCATCGCGTGGGATGACAAACGGCATGGCCGATATCATGGGAACCCCGGGGCTGGCATGGTATCAATGGAACAAACATGGCGTCTGCGCAGGGATCAACGCGAACGAATATTTTGCAAGTACGCGCGATGCTTATGAAAAAATCGCGCGACCCGCGGTTTTTCGCAAGCTCGACAAAACCGTGACGCTCCCTGCGTCACTGATCGAGGACGCGTTTGTGCGCGATAACCCCGCCCTGCCGCGTGACGGCATCACGATCACCTGCAAATCAGGCTACATCCAAGAAGCACGCATCTGCATGACCCGCGACCTTGAATTCCGCACTTGCGGTGCAGACGTTGTGCGCGACTGCGCGCTGCCCTCCGCCCAATTTGACCCCATGCGCTAGGACCACTGATATGAAAATGATCATCGACACAGACCCGGGCATCGACGACGCAATGGCCATCGCTCTGGCACACGCCATGCCCGAGGTTGACTTGATCGGGCTGACCGCCTGCTTTGGGAATACATTCGTGTCACAGTCCAGCCGCAACGCACGATACCTCTGCGACCTTTTGGGTTTCAGCGTCCCCGTGGCCGAGGGCGCGCCCTTGCCCTACGGCGCGGTCGACTACACCCCTTCCGCAAACGTGCATGGCCCCGAAGGCTTGGGTGATCTGGCAACCGTACCACAAATCGGCAAAAACAGCGACATGACCGCCGCCGCATTCCTCGTTGATATGGCCGCCAAGCACAAAGGTAAGTTGGTGGTCTGCGCTGTCGCGCCACTGACGAATATTGCAGACGCTCTCAAACTTGACCCCGAATTTGCAACAAACATCAAAGAACTGGTCATTATGGGCGGCGCATTCAAACAGGCTGGCAACATCACACCCCATGCCGAGGCGAATATCTACCACGACGCACTCGCCGCCGACGCTGTTTTCGCCTCCAGGATGCGGATCAAAATGATCGGGCTAGATGCAACCATGCTCACCCTGCTCACGCCAAACGACTTTGCCGAGCTGGCTGAAAAAGCTCCCAAAATTGGCGGTTTCATCGCCCATATTTCGAATTTCTATCTTGCATTTTACCGCAGTGTCAGCGTCACAAACGGCTGTCCGATGCATGATGCCACAGCGGTGCTGGCCTGCACAAACCCAGAACGGTTTACATTCGAGAAAAGCGGCCTGCGGGTGGTTTTGGACGGTGATACGCTTGGCCAGACAGTCGCCGACAAGAACCGCCCGCTGGTTGAAATCGCCGTTGACGTGCAAGGAAAATGGGCCGTCGATCTATTCATGGAACGGGTGATCAGCCTAGGCTGACGCCCAAATCAAGCCCTTGCAATATCTGCTCTGCAGGCATTGCGCGTTTACCCGCACGCTGGGCAACCGTCACCTCAACGGCGCCCTGTCCACAGGCAATTGTAAACCCGCGCAGCACCTGCCCCGCCTTGCCATGTCCCGCCACAACCCGTGAGCCCAACAGCTTCACCCGCTCATCACCGACCAAGCACCAAGCCCCCGGAAACGGCGACAGCCCACGGATCAAACGGTCCACGTCCACCGCAGATTTCGTCCAGTCCACCCGCGCTTCCGCCTTGTCGATTTTGTCAGCATAGGTCACGCCAACCTGCGGCTGCACCTGCGCAGTCATTGCCTCGACCGCTTCAAGCGCTCGCACAATCAAAACTGACCCCAACTGCGACAGCCGATCATGCAACTGACCCGTCGTCTCCTCGGCACCAATTTCAATCGCCTCGCGCAGCAACACAGGACCCGTGTCCAGCCCCGCCTCCATTTGCATAATGCATACGCCGGTCTGCGCATCACCTGCCATAATCGCACGGTGAATAGGGGCGGCCCCGCGCCAACGCGGCAACAACGATGCGTGAATATTCAAACAGCCATGCTCTGGCGCATCCAAAATCACCTGCGGCAGGATCAACCCATAAGCCACAACAACTGCAATATCCGCCTCAAACGCTGCAAACTCCGCCTGCGCATCCGCACCCTTCAGCGACACAGGATGACGCACGGCCAACCCCAAGGCCTCAGCCCTCGCCTGCACCGGACTAGGTCGATCTTTCTTGCCACGACCCGCAGGGCGCGGCGGTTGCGCATAAACCGCCACAACCTCGTGACCCGCATCCACAATTGCGTCCAGCACCGGCACCGAGAAATCAGGCGTTCCCATGAAAATGACCCGCATCGCAACTCCTCTTTGGTTTACCAAATATCCCCGCCGGAGGCTCCGACGCTGCTACCCGCGCAACTTTGCGGACCGCTTCACCAACATATCGCGCTTGGTGCGGCTTAAGTGATCAATAAACATCTTGCCAGCTAGATGGTCGATCTGATGCTGCACAGAGGTCGCCCAAAGTCCGACAAAATCGCGGCGGTCCCAGATACCATCCTCATTCAAATACCGCACCGTTACCGCCCGAGGCCTTGTCACTTCCGCACTCACATGCGGCAAGTTCGGCGAACCCTCGTCATGGGTCCGCGGTTCAATACTGCTGTGCAAAATCGCGGGGTTTGCCATGCGCACCGCTTGTCCGCGCTTATCGCTCGCGTCCACCACGGCCAAAGCCAGCCCAATCCCCAACTGCGGCGCAGCCAAACCAACACCAGGCATCATGTCCATCGCAACGATCATCTCGTCCCAGATAGCGACGATATCTTCGGTGATCGCGTCCACCGTTGCCGCCGGGGTGCGCAGGGCCTTATGGGGATACATCACAAACGGGCGGGTCATGGGGCCTCCGGATAATCGATGCATAAAACACCGTCTAAATGATCGCGCTCATGTTGCACACAAACGGCAGAAAAACCATCAAACATACCTGTCTGCGCATCGCCGTCCAAATCTTGCCAGCGCATCTCGACACGTGCAGGACGGGCCACTCGTACCGTGCGATCAGGGATCGACAAACACCCCTCTTCAGTGACATAAATTTCGTCCGACACAGACACGATCTCGGGGTTCACAAACACCATCGGCGTCGGGTCGCCCGATTTCCACGTTGCATCCATCACAAAAATCCGATGCGTCACACCGATCTGCGGGGCCGCCAAACCGCGCCCCGGTGCGGCATACATCACCGCCAACATCTCGGCGGCGAAATCTTCCAACGCGGCGTCAAACTCTGTCACGGGCTTGCAAACTTCACGCAACACCGGATCAGGCGACAGGCGCACCTCCATCAGTCGCGCGCCATTTCGCGCTTTAGCTTTTGCATCTTGCGGGTGATCATCTGCCGCTTGAGCGGCTTAAGATAGTCAATGAACAATTTACCATCTAGATGATCAATCTCATGCTGCACACATGTGGCCCAAAGCCCGTCAAAGTGTTCTTCTACCTCTTTGCCATCCAAACCCATCCAACGCACTTTCACCGACGCTGGGCGCTCGACCTCTGCATATTGATCAGGGATCGACAGACAGCCCTCGTCATAAACCGATAGCTCGTCAGACGACCAGATTACCGCAGGGTTTATCAGCACCATCGGTTCGGGCGTTGCATCCTCTTCCTTCACGCAATCCATCACCAACATGCGGGTCATTGCAGCAACCTGCGGCGCGGCCAAACCGATACCAGGTGCAGCATACATTGTTTCCAACATATCATCGGCCAAACGGCGCAAGTCATCTGTAATCGCAGCCACCGGGGCTACGACCTTTTTGAGGCGGGGATCGGGATGGATCAGGATCGGACGAATACTCATGGGTCACGATCTAGCCCTTGCATCCACATCGTGCAAGTCGCACCCTGCGCGCAATTTCAAACGCCGGAGAATAGCATATGAATTTCGACACGATCCCCGACCGCCGCGGCACCCATTCCGACAAATGGGACAACATGGAACGCATCTTTGGTGTAAGCCCCGATGACGGCATTGCGATGTGGGTCGCGGATATGGAATTTCAGCCACCCGTCTGCGTGCAAGACGCCGTCAAAGCGATGCACGAGCACGGCGTTTACGGCTACTACGGCGACGAAGGCGACTATTGCGCCGCGATCAAATGGTGGATGTCGGAACGCCACGGCTGGGATATCAATCCGTCTTGGATCTTCACCACTCACGGTCTGGTCAACGGCACTGCCCTTTGCGTCGATGCCTATACATCTGCGGGCGACGGGGTTGTGTTGTTCACACCCGTTTACCACGCCTTCGCACGGGTGATCAACGCCGCCGACCGCAAAGTCGTATCGTGCGAACTGGTCAATACAAACGGGCACTACACATTCGACTTTGACGCCTACGACAAACAAATGACAGGCAATGAGCGGATGCTGATCCTGTGCTCGCCGCATAATCCTGGCGGGCGGGTCTGGACCAAAACAGAACTGCAAGCTGTCGCCGCGTTTGCGAAACGCCACGAATTGATCATCGTCTCGGACGAAATCCATCACGACCTGACCATGCCCGGCCAAACACATATTCCAACCGCACTTATTGACGGGATCACCGCGCGTTTGGTCACCATGACAGCGACAACCAAGACGTTTAACATCGCCGGCTGCCACGCAGGCAATGTGATCATTGAAGACCCCGATCTTCGGGCACGTTTCGGGGGTCGCATGGCCGCCTTGGGCATCTCTACCAATAGCTTTGGCCTGTTTATGGCTACCGCCGCCTACTCACCCGAAGGCGCGCTTTGGGTCGACGAGCTGCGCGCCTACCTTGATGAGAACCGCAAGATTTTTGACGCAGGTGTCAACGCTATTCCGGGGGTGCAGTCGATGCCCCTACAAGCCACCTATCTGGCTTGGGTCGACTTTGCAGGCACCGGTATGTCAGCCACCGAGATCACAAAACGCGTGCGGCAAGGTGCCAAAATCGCGCCAAGCATGGGTGCGTCCTTTGGCCAAGGCGGCGACAACTTTTTGCGTTTCAACATCGGTACCTCTCGGGCACAAATTAAAGATGCCGTCGCACGACTACAGGCTGCTTTCGCCGACCTGCAATAACTTAATCGGTGATCAGCCCCGCAGGCACGAAATCGGGGCGTTCAAAATCAACAGGGGCTGCATCTGTCACCGGATGCAGCCACTTGAAATCAAACACGCGCTCTTCGCCTTCAACCACTGACCCGACGATCAGGCACTGGTATATATGACGGGCGCCATCATAGATCTCGACGCGGCCACGCAGTTTTTCCGCGACATCTGCGTCCAGTGCAAAGCCATCCCCCCAGAATCGGCGAATACCGTAAACATCGTCGCCATCATGCACGCAAAGGCGATCTTTGCGGCGCAGCGATGCCTTGCGGGCCTGTTCTAGTCCCTGACGGACGGCTTCAGGTAGAAAATCATTCATTGTGCTTCCCCTCTTCACTTCAGGATGGACACAACAAGGTTAAGATCAAGTGACAAAATCCGCCGCACCGCAGCACGTGACGAAAAGGTGCGTCTGTGCACCTGCGCACCTTTCATTTGCGCACAGGCGGGTTTGTCAACTGCAGCAAAGCCGCTACGTGTACCTCAAGAGCAATTCACAGGAGTAGGCATATGGGCCAATTGGTTGACGGAATTTGGGAAGACGTCTGGTATGACACAAAGAAATCAGACGGAAAATTTGTGCGTAGCAACGCAACATTCCGCAACTGGATAACCTCTGACGGCGCGACTGGACCAACAGGCGATGCAGGGTTCGCCGCCGCATCAGGACGCTATCACCTCTATGTGTCTTACGCCTGCCCATGGGCGCACCGCACGTTAGTGTTCCGCAGCATTAAGGGACTGTCCGACCACATCAGCGTCTCTGCGGTGCACCCCGACATGCTGTCTGACGGTTGGACATTCAAGACCGACGACCACGGTGCCACCGGCGATACACTGTTCAACCATGCCTTCGCGCGTGATATCTACTTGCGGGCAAACCCGTCGATGACAGGTCGGGTCACCGTGCCAATCTTGTGGAACAAAGAACGCGGCACGATCGTCTCCAACGAATCATCTGAAATCATTCGGATGTTCAACTCTGCGTTCAACGACATCACCGGAAACTACGACGACTATTGGCCAAGCCAAATGCACGACGATATCGAGGCCGTGAATGCGCGCGTCTACGACACGGTGAATAACGGGGTCTACAAAGCGGGTTTTGCCACCACACAAGCCGCCTACGACAGCGCCGTGGGGCCGCTGTTTGACAGCTTGGACTGGCTTGAGGAACGGCTCTCTAAATCGCGCTACTTGATGGGTGACAAAATCACCGAAGCAGATTGGCGGCTGTGGACCACGCTAATTCGCTTTGATCCGGTCTATCACCTGCACTTCAAATGTAACCGCAGCCGGATCGTAGATTACCCTAATCTTTGGGCGTTCACGCGCGAATTATACCAATGGGACGGGGTCGCGGAGACTGTAAACTTTGACCATATCGTGCGGCACTATCACTATAGCCACGACACAATTAACCCCAACCGGATTATCCCGATAAACCCACGGCTGGATTATTCTGCGCCGCATGGGCGCGACTAGCGTCCTGTCCATAATGCAAAACAATCGCGGCCAAGTCTTTTGGCGGGGTCGCGCATTCAATAAATGCCCGCGCATTGCTACTATGGACAAAAATCGACCCATCCGAAAAGAAGGTGGTATCGGTGACAAAGACAACATTGGCGTTAGGGCACGAGAAATTCGCATAATCGGCAACTGCTAGGGCGCTGCCTTGGGATAAAACCAAATCCAACACGATTACATCAAAATGCATATCCTGAATGGCATCTATCGCCTCTTCGCCCGTGGAGACATGCTGCACCAGCGATCCCAAACGCTCTAAATGACGGGCCCAAACTTGACCCAATGCGTAATTGCTTTGCACGATAAGAGTGCGCATTTTAACTCCTTGGGCTTGGGAAAGCGGAAACAACCCTCGCCAGCTAATTTATACATTCTAAATGGTCTGTGCTCGAATTCCTAACGAAGTCTTAATGGTTAAAAGATATCAACATAAGGCGGCAGTTTGCCGCCATAATCAAAAGTATACGGGCGATAACTCGCTTAAAAATCGTTGTTTAAATAAGGCCACTCATAATGCTAACAATCGCACTCAGCCCGACGGGCAATCACCCCATCAGCCCGTTCGTTCCATTTTTGACCTTAGCACAGGTTCGGGCTTAATGCGAGATGAACTACAGACATTTGTAGGCGGGTTGGACGATGCTATTGAACAATATGGCGGCGCGCGCGCTGACTGGCTTGATTTGTCGACACGAACCAACCCCGTGCCATACCCCGCGCCTGCATTCCCTGCGGACGTCTGGACTGCCCGCCCTGATCACGCAGCCTTTGCGCGGCTCACCGGATTCGCGCGCAGTTTTTGGAACGTGCCCGACGGGGCCGCAATTGTACCCGCCGCCGGCACCTCGGCAATCATCGCAGCCCTGCCGCACCTCCGTGAAAAAGGCGACATCGCGCTCCCGGGGTCTCTTTCGGATGACTATGCAGCGGCCTTTTTGGCGGCAGGATGGCGCCTGTCGGACAGACGCGACAACGCATTGGTCGCAGCGCATCCAAACAGTCCGAACGGTCACGCTTGGACCGCCGACCAACTCGATGCACCCTTCGTCATAATCGACGAAAGCTATTGCGACGTTGCCCCTGATGCATCCCTGATCCACCTCGCGGCGCGGGCCAACACGATCATAATCAAAAGCTTTAGCAACTTCTGGGGTCTTGCAGGCGTACGACTTGGTTTTGCCATTGGCGATCCTGCGCTGCTGGCCGGTCTTAGTGCAATGTTGGGCTCTTACAACGTCTCGGGACCCGCCTTGGCGATCGGGACAGAGGCGCTGGCCGATCCGGCATGGGCGGACGACACCCGCGCGAGATTAGCCGTTGATGCGCTGCGCCTAGACGCAATTATGGACGCCCAAGGTGCCCCGGTCATTGGCGGCACGTCCCTCTTTCGGCTCTACGAAGTGGCCGACGCGGCTGCAGCTCAATTGCATTTTGCACAGCACAAAATCTGGTGCCGCACCTACGCACAAAACGACAATTGGCTGCGGCTTGGGCTGCCCGCACCTGACCGATGGGGGCAAATTGAAGCAGCGTTTTGAACGGGTTTGTCTGCTCGGACTTGCACTGTTAGGGTTGATCAACCGCGACCCTTGCAGAAAGCTCATACCATGCGCCGCACCCTCGCCCTTGCCCTCTCGCTTCTAACCACACCTGCCTTGGCGCAAACCTGCGGTGGACCGCTACCCGCCTTTCTGGATGGCATTCGGGCCGAGGCCGCCGCGATGGGGCTCGACGCGACGGCTACCCAAAACGTGCTGCGCGGCGCAAAAATAGACCCGAAGGTGATACAAGCAGACCGCAGCCAAGGGGTCTTTCAAAAGGACTTCATCACATTCTCTCGGGCATTGATCAGCCAAAATCGGATCGACAACGCGCGACGCTATAGCACGCGCTACGACAGTACCTTTGACACCATCGAGGCCCGCTTTGGCATCCCGCGCAGCGTGCTTTTGGCATTCTGGGCATTCGAGACCGACTTTGGCCAAGTGCAGGGCACCTTCAACACCCGTGACGCCTTGGTCACTTTGGCACATGACTGCAGGCGCCCCGAATTGTTTCGTCCGCAACTTTTGGCCGCTATCTCGCTTGCGGCGCGCGGCGGCTTTGACCCCGCACACACCACAGGGGCTTGGGCTGGCGAGATTGGACAAGTGCAGATGCTGCCCAAAGACATCCTAGAACGCGGCATGGACGGGGATGGTGATGGACGTATCGACCTGAAAAACTCTGCGCCCGACGCATTGATGTCAGGGGCCAGTGTCTTGGCGTCACTGGGCTGGGCACCAAACCAGCCGTGGCTGCAAGAAGTCACCCTGCCCGCCAATCTCAACTGGGCGCAAACCGGCCTGACGCTGCGTAAACCGGTCTCCCAATGGGCCGCTTTGGGGGTCAAACCAACCTCTGGCGCACTTGCGACCAACCTAGATGCGACGATTATTCTACCGATGGGGCGCAATGGACCCACTTTTCTGGCCTACCCCAATTTCGACGTCTATTTCGAGTGGAACCAAAGCTTTGTCTACGTCACAACTGCGGCCTATTTTGCGACACGGCTATCAGGGGCGCCGGTCTATGCCGCAGGCGCGCCCTCGGCACCACTGACCGGTCCACAAATGCAAGCGCTGCAAAAGCAACTGGCAGCGCGTGGCCATGACGTAGGCGGGATCGACGGTATTTTGGGCGCGAAAACCCGTGCGGCGGTGCAGATCGAGCAGAGCCGTCTGGGCCTGCCCGCCGACGCTTGGCCGACCACCGCGCTATTGACGGCGCTATGATCCGATCACACTACCATTTTCGCAAAATCGGGGATGACACATATATCTGGCGCATTGAGCCGCTCTTGAAACAGCGGTTCACGCCGCTAGACCTGATGCTGGGCAAAATCGGCGAAATATTTGAACCGTTCTGGTATGACACGGCGGGCGGGGTGCCGACTTGTATCAGCGTCATGGAACACGCAGCCGTTGCCGCGCGCAGCGACCTTAGCTACCCGATCCTGATCTGCGAAGACCACCGGATCATCGACGGAATGCACCGCGTGATGAAGGCCTATGGGACGGGCAAACAAACCATCCGCGCCCATCAAATCGAACTCCCCGCGCCGGATTTTATCAACACTGACCCCGATGACCTCAATTAGAACTGGATGCGCGGCTATGCATCCGACGTTGGGGCGGTATCTGCAAGCCGATCCGCTTGGGTTGGTTGATGGAGCTAGCGTTTAGGACTACTCGCTGCGAAGTCGGGACGACGGCCAGCCCTGTCCCACAATGTGTCGACGCTAGTAGGCTGGCTCAATAATGCATCAATGTTCTTTTGGTTGTGCCTATTGTTCATACTATACCTAGGCGGGCATTGCGCCTATGGTTGATCAAGCTATGTGTTTGCAGGAAGGTCGCAAGTGTTAAATTCAATACAGCCTAAATTTCGCAAACAAAAGCAATTGGATGAAGCTGTGATACTGCGCACACTCAACGCCTTTGCGGTTGATGTGATGTCAATTCCGAACGTCGAAGATTTATTCTGGTATGTGGCGCAAAATGTCGTTGGCCAACTAAATTTTATAGATTGTGTAATTTATCGCGCCGATGAGGATCAATCCGAACTTGTTCAGGTTGCCGCATTGGGAGAAAAAAACCCTTTTGGTCGAAGTATTGATAATCCCCTAAGGATACCTTTCGGCGAAGGGATCACTGGGCGCGTGGCCCAAAATAGAGAAGCCATCATCGTTGAGGATCTTCTGAAGGAAGATCAACTACATTCCGGATAATCAACCAGCTCGCTCCGAGATTTGTGTTCCATTGGTATTTCGCAATCGCGTCGTGGGGGTCATCGACAGTGAACATCCAGACCCCGATGCGTTCGGCCCAGCAGAACTAGAAATCTTGACGACAGTCGCTGCGATGACAAGCGCAAAACTAGAGCTCCTAGAAGAAGCGGACCGATCAACGCAGCGATATCACGATCTGGTTCAATCCCATGCGCAACTTAGCCAAGAGACAACCAATCGAAAGGCTTTGGAAGCCGAATTATTTAGTGTGCGGAAGCTTGAGGCAATTGGCCGGTTAACGGGACGGTTTGCACATGATTTTAACAATCTACTGACTGTCATTTCAGGCAATCTTGAGCTGCTTGAAGACGGGATTGCCGACACAGCATCCAAGGAAAGTCTGGACTATGCCCAAGCGGCCGCAACGCGCGGAGCGAAACTTATCCGTGACATGTTGGCGTATTCTCAGCGCACGCATTTGGATGCCACGATAACTGATCTTAATGCACTGGTTTCTGCAGCCTGTGCACGTAACGAGCATATTTTTACAACGGAAGTCGAATTACATTTGGCCGAGAGCCTCTGGTTGGTGAGCGTTGATCCGACTATCGCCGAAAACGCTCTCACCAATCTAATTATGAATGCTCGGGACGCAATGCCAGATGGCGGCAGACTACAGATCACGACCGAGAATATCAGTCATACTTTGTTGGACCATCATGCGCTCACTTCGAAGCTGGCATCCGGATTCTATGTCTGCCTCAGTATCAGCGACGGTGGGGTCGGAATCTCCAAGGAGTCGTTACCGCTGATATTCGACCCGTTTTATACAACCAAACCCGTCGGCGCCGGTAAGGGACTGGGCTTATCGATGGTGTTGGGCTTCATGCAGCAATCTGGCGGGACGGTAACCGTCGATTCCAAAACACATCAGGGTTCCACGTTCCGGCTGTATTTCCCTGCCATCACCAGCGACGCGAACGATTTGTTAACCATAATTCGTTAACCAAAGGTTACGCCAAACTGGAGGTTCATGTGCCGACATCATCACAGATCAATAATGTTAGTGCGGGAACTCTTCCGCTTATCAGCGTTCAGGGCCTTAGAACGGGAGATCCATCTGAATTCAAGCGAGTGGCAGACTCCATTGGCCAAGCCGCAAGAGAGGTCGGATTTTTCACAATATGTGATCACGGCATTGATCCTACCCTGATCGAAGCGACCTACAATTCTGCTGCAAGTTTCTTTTCGCAGCCGTTGGCAACAAAGCTTCAGTATTACATTGGAGACAGCAAAAATCATCGGGGATATGTTCCATTCACCGAAAAGGGCGACTATCCCGATGAGGTCAACCGGAGCTATGAAGCATTCGACCTTGGGCTTGATCTGCCAAAAGATGATCCTGACTATCTTGCAGGCAACAGAATTCTAGGCCCTAATGTTTGGCCCGATCTCATCGGCTTCAAAGACGCAGTCGCCAAATACTACGCCAAAGTGTCTGCGCTTGGACGTTTGGTGTGCTCGTCTCTTGAACTGCATCTTGGACTACCGTCCGGTGCGATGACGAGCCAAATGAGTAAACCGATTTCACAACTAAGACTTCTGCACTATGTCCGCCAAAAGGCGGCGGTGGACCATCAGTCGGTGAATATGGGGGCCCATACTGATTATGAATGCCTGACATTGCTTCATACGCGCAACAAGGGCCTACAAGTTATGACGCAAGATGGCGAATGGATCGAAGTTCCCGTTGATCCAAAAGTATTGGTTGTGAATATCGGGGACATGCTCGAGGCATGGAGCAACGGTTTGCTACGCTCGACGCCACATAGGGTGGTAAATCTAAGCCCAGAGCGGTTTTCCCTCCCTTATTTTGTGGCCACCAATCACGACACAGTCATCAAGCCCTTCCCACAATTGGTGAATTCAGGTCAAGAATCCAAGTACAAACCATTTTTGGCTGGCGCGCATTTGGAGCGCATGTTGGTGCGCGATTTTCCATATCTGCGCAACGCAAAGCTGGGGGCCACTGCGCAGCAAGCCGCGATTATCTCTACGAAAAACCCGTTTGAAAACCGACTAATTCGGAGCACCTCATAGCCAATGCCCCAACTTGATTCCATCATCGCCGTGATATTCGCGAGCTTGGCCTTAAGCGTAACTCCGGGTCCGTCTATGCTATATGTTTTGTCGCGCAGCGTAGGGCAAAGCCGTTCCGCAGGATTGGCATCGGCACTTGGCCTGGGGCTTGGAGGGATACTTTTGGCGGTGGCCACCGCGTTAGGGCTCGCAGCAATTTTTGCAAAATTTGACAGCCTCATTTTGGCTTTGCGCTACGTCGGGTCTGCCTATTTAGTTTGGCTGGGGATCAATATGATCCGTGGAGCTTGGTCCAACGTCCCAGCCGCATTCGACGCTCAAGGCGTGACCTCTAAATCATTTACTTCCATCATCTGGCAAGGCGTCCTTGTCGAGATTCTCAACCCGAAAACCGTTCTTTTTTTCGCTCTATTTCTACCGCCGTTTGTCAACACCGGGGGTGGACCGACCGACGAGAGCGCCATTCAAATGCAGCTGCTTACGCTGGGCATACTAGTGCCGCTGATGGCGATCCCATCTGATATTCTTGTTGCCTATATGGGAGGTACGATGACCCAAGCGATCAGTCGTCAACAAATGGTCCGCAAAGGTCTCGCGTGGGTCGGCGGACTGACCCTGATTGGTATCGCCATGAATTTGCATTTTGGGATCATTTGATTCTGATCACGCAACCATCGCGGCGGCCTTCTTCAAATCCACAGACACCAGTTGCGACACGCCCTGCTCGCCCATGGTCACACCAAACAAACGGTCCATTCGGCTCATGGTGACGGCATGGTGCGTGATGATCAAAAACCGTGTCTGGGTGCGGCGGGTCATCTCGTCGAGCAGGTCGCAAAACCGCGTCACATTGGCATCATCCAGCGGGGCGTCCACCTCGTCGAGCACACAAATCGGTGCAGGGTTGGCCAGAAACACAGCAAAGATCAGCGCAAGTGCGGTCAAGGTCTGCTCGCCCCCCGACAACAGTGACAGTGTGGACAATTTCTTGCCCGGCGGCTGACACATAATCTCCAGCCCCGCCTCCAGCGGATCATCGCTTTCCACTAGTACCAGCTTGGCCTCACCGCCGCCAAACAAATGGCTGAACAACAAACCAAAGCTCTCGTTGACCTGCTCGAACGCGGTCAGCAACCTCTCTCGGCCTTCCTTGTTCAGGCTCGCGATCCCGTGACGCAATGCGGCAATCGCCGCTTCCAAATCTGCCTTCTCACCTACCAAATGATCATGCTCGGTTTGAACTTCTTTGGCGTCCTCTTCGGCGCGCAAATTCACCGCCCCCAAACTGTCGCGCTGCCGTTTGAACGCATTGACCTGCGCCTCTATCGCCTCGGCGGCGGGCATCTTCTCCAGATCGGTCTCAAGGCTCTCTAACAATTGTGCAGGTGTGACCTCCTGCGCCTCTCTGATCCGCTCTTGGGCGTAGGTTACGGTCTCTTTCGCCGCATCAGATCGGGCTTCGGACCTTGCCCGCGCCTCTCTCGCCTCTGAGGCTGCACGCTCGGCATCCCGCTCGCCGTCGGCGGCTTCGCGCAGTCCAGTATCGGCCAAGGCCAAGGTGTCAGCGGCGGTCTTGCGGCGCTCAGCTGCCGCGTCAATCGCATCGGCCAACTCGGACCGCTTGGCTGCAATCTCTTCGGGCGCTGTCGTGGCCTCTTGCAGCTCCGTTTCGGACGCCTCTTTGCGCTCTGCCAACTCTGCAGTGCGCTTGTTGGCCGTCTCCAAACGGTGCTTCCAGCCCGACACTTCCTTGGTGATTTCCTGACTGCGGCGCAATCTTGCGTCACCCTCGCGGCGCACTTCTTCATAGGCCGACCGGCGCGACATCATCGTGATCCGCGCGGCCTCTACGGTCATTTTAATGTCCTCGACCTCATCGCGAACGGCGGCTAAATCACCCAGATCAGCGGCAGCTTTCTGCGCTTCTTTCAGCGTCCGGTTCGCGCCAAGGGCTTCGTCCTCATGACGGGTCACGGACAACCCGAGGCTCTCCAATTTACCCTGCGACAGGTTACGATCCGCCTCGGCACGGCTGGCTGCGCGGTTGGCTTCGGCCACCAAACGGTCGGCGTCACGGCGGGCCTGTCGGGCGGCTTGATCAGCTGAGGTCAAATCGGCCAAGCGCTTGGTTAGCATCTCATGGGCTTGGGTCGCCCCCATCGCTGTGGCGCTGACCTCTTCGAGGTCCCGCTTCAATTCAACCAAACGGTTCAGCTGCTGCAGACGCAATGCCGCCGCAGAAGGAGCATCCTCGGACGCGGCGCGAAACCCGTCCCAACGCCAGACATCACCTTCTAGTGACACCAGCCGCTGGCCCGGTTTCAACACCGCCTGCAACTGTGCGCCTTCTTCTTGGCGGACTAACCCCACTTGGTTCATACGGCGGCCCAATACTTCGGGCACCTGCACGAACTGCGTCAAGGGCGCCACACCTTCTGGCAAAGCCTGCGCCGTCAAATACGGCGACAGTGTTGCCCAGCCGGACGCTGCATCAGGCCCAATTGCGGGTGCGCGCAAATCGTCGGCCAACGCGGCTCCTAGCGCTTTTTCATACCCACTTTGAACAGTCAGTAAATCCAGCACCTGCCCGCCCTCGGCTGTGTCTCTCTCCACCAATCGGGCCAAGGCGGCAACTTCCGCGCGCAAGGCACTTGCCTCGCCTTCCGCCTCTGACCGCTTGACCCTTGCATCGCTTTCGCGGGTCTGGGTCTCGGCGCGGGCGGCTTCAGTTTGCGCCAAGGTCTCGTCTGCCTTTTGCGCCGTGGCCACTGCTTGCAATTCGGCCTCGCCCGCGGTCACAAAATCCGCTTCGGCCTGCGTTAACGCAGCTTGCGCCACCGCCATCGCCGCCTTGGCCTTTTCGGCCTCCGCTTGCGACCTGTTCAACGTGGTGCGGTTGTCGTCAATCAGGCGCTGCGCTGACTGGTGCCGTGCTGCCAATCGGGCCACATCCTCGGTCATCTGCGACAGGTCCGCCTCGCGCTCCTGCAATACCGCGCCAGCCTCTCGTGCGCCCGATTGCGACGCGGCCAATCGATCCTCATGACCCGCGCCCGCCTTGGCAATCTCTCTGGCTTCCCACTCCAACCGCTCAATCGTCTCGCCCGCGTCCTTGTTCAAGCCAGCCTCGCGGTCAATATCGCGGGCCAATTGATCAATACGCGACCGCAATATCTCGATTGTCTCCAGCGCGCGGGCCTCTTGGTCAGCCAAGGTATCGCGCTGCACCTGCAACCGCTGCAAAACAGCCGCCGCAATCGCCTCTTCCTCGCGCAAAGCAGGCAAAACACCCTCTGCCGCCAACCTCGCCTTGGCCGCTTGCCGCGCTGCGGTTTCCGCCGCTGCCGCTGCCGTGGTCCGCTCTCGCAATTGTGCTCCAGCCGCCAACATTGCCTCGTCAGCCTCTTTCCAGCGGCGGAACAAAAGCATCCCTTCCGCGCGGCGCAAATTCTCGCCAATCTCGCGATACCTTGCGGCCTGCCGGGCCTGTCGCGCCAATGTCGCCAACTGACTGGCCAGTTGCTCAACCACATCATCGACACGGGTCAGATTGGTCTCGGCACCGCGCAGCTTCAACTCCGCCTCATGACGGCGCTGATACAGCCCCGAAATCCCTGCCGCCTCTTCCAGAATGCGACGCCGCGACTTTGGCTTGGCGTTGATCAACTCCGAAATCTGACCCTGCCGGACAAGTGCGGGAGAATGCGCGCCGGTAGACGCATCTGCAAACAACATCTGCACGTCGCGCGCGCGCACATCTTTGGAACTGACCTTATACGCCGACCCCGCATCGCGCGTAATCCTGCGCGTAATTTCCAGATGATCGTGATCGTTAAACGCCGCTGGCGCCAAGCGTTCGCCGTTATCAATCATCAAACTGACTTCGGCAAAGTTGCGTGCAGGACGCGTTGATGCGCCTGCAAAAATCACATCTTCCATCGAACCACCGCGCATCGCCTTATGGCGGTTCTCGCCCATCACCCAG
>TARA_R110002051_G_scaffold306174_2_pt1 | contig 16579 bp, 15 predicted proteins | sample TARA_R110002051 | Tara Oceans TARA_R110002051 (sample SAMEA4397023) | marine metagenome | biome: Polar Biome; feature: [MES] marine water layer (ENVO:01000295) within the mesopelagic zone...; material: water (ENVO:00002006), including particulate matter (ENVO:01000060) such...
GGGAGTTTAAACATTGTGATAATTTATAAATACCCACTACAATTAACTAGCGACCAATATTTAGATATGCCGCAAGGCAGTAGCATTTTAAGTATACAGATACAGCGTGGGGCGCCTACTTTATGGGCCTTAGTTGATGATACAGTCCCGCGACTAAGCACTAAACGTATTAGAATGACCGGCACTGGACACGAACTTCCGCACGGTTTAGCTAACAACTTACGGTTTATAAGTACAGTGCAACTCGACGAGTTGGTGTGGCATTTTTTTGAAGATGATAACCAATAGCCATGACTGACATACTAATCATCGACTTTGAAACCAAGTCACGCGTAGACCTTGCAGCAGCAGGCGGTGATAACTATGCGTCCGACCCAAGCACCGACATCCTATGCTTTGCCGCCGCGCCTTACGAGGACAGGGCTGACGAAGCAGATTTATATTTAGATTGGGCGCCAGGTGACGGGCCACTACCTATAAAGTGGCAGGTGGCTGTTGTTAAACACCTAAGAAAAGGCGGCCTAATCGCAGCGCATAACGCTAGATTCGACCAACTAATATGGGAATGCGTAGCGCGAGAAGAATACTTATTCCCTGAGATACCTACAAAAAACTGGTATTGCTCAATGGCTCAATGCCGAGTAAACGCTATACCAGCCAGCCTGGACAATGCAGCACGAGCGCTCGACACGCCGCATAAAAAGAACAAAGACGGCAACGCATTGATTAGATATTTGTGCATACCAGACAAAGTATCAGGACAATTTAATACTAACGCAGAGAAGTTAAAGAGGTTTCGGGCGTATTGCGTGGACGATGTATTAGCAACACGTGATGTTATGAAAGCCTGCCGTATGCTATCACCTGCGGAACATGAAGATTGGTTAGCTAGTGAGCGTGTTAACGATCACGGCATAAGAATAGACCGAGAATTAGCCACACTAGCCACACAATGCGCTGAAGTAGAAGCCGAAGCATTAGGCCATGAGCTGTCGCAGTTAACAGTGGGCGCGGTGGATAAAGCGACACAACATCAACGCATAGCTAAATGGATACTGCCACGGTTAATCCCAGCCGTAGAGAAGCTAACTGTTGTGTATAAAGACGGAGTGCGTAAGAACTCATTGGCTAAAGATATACGCGCCAGTATTTTAGGCCGCGCTGATGAGAATTTAATAGAGATTGATGATAACGCTTACAACGTATTGGCTGTGCTTGACGAAGGCAGTCGATCAAGCGTAAGTAAGTTCCGCGCTATGGTAGATAGGGCATCCCCCGATACTGACCGAGTACACGGCGCGTTCATTTATGCGGGAGCTGCTACCTTGAGATACACAAGCAGAGGCTTACAGCTACACAATATGCGCCGCGATGCGGCATCACCAAAAGAAGCCGAAGACGCTCTTAGGTTATTAAGGTCGGGCGCAAAGCCTACACGCTATAACGTCATGGACGCGCTTTCTAAACTACTCAGACCCGCGCTAATACCAGATGAAGGTAAGGTGTTTGTGGTGGGTGATTGGAAAGCTATAGAAAACAGGTGCCTGCCGTGGCTGACAGACGACCCACGAGCAGAAAAGAAATTAGATGTATTCAGAGCATTCGACGCTGCGTTTAAACGCGCCGAAAAGACCACAGATACTTATGAGGCAGCCGCAGCAGACGCAGGCACGGACGACAGACAAGTAGGCAAGGTTATAGAACTATCATTAGGTTTCGGTGGTGCTAACGGCGCGTTTAACTCAATGGCGAAAAACTACGGAGTATTTTTACCTGATAATGAGGTTACTAGAATTGTAAAAAACTGGCGGCGATCTAACCCCTGGGCGCAGGATTTTTGGCATGGTTTAGAGCGTGCAGCACGTAGAGCGATACGAGCAGGGGAAGGCGTTTATGGCAAAATAAAATACTTTTTTATACCTGAACTAATGGGCGGCTCTTTGCTATGCGAAATGCCTGGGGAACACTTTATAACGTACCCTAAAGCCCGTATTCAAGAGATAGAAGGCAGAGACACCATCACAGCTTTAAAAGCTAACTGGACACCAGCAGCAGACGACAAAGAATGGCCTAGATTCAAGCTATGGGGCGGGCTACTGGCGGAAAATGTTACCCAGGCTTTTGCGGCGGCGCTGCTTAGAAATGCCATAAAGCAGACAGAATATGTTGTGCTCCACTGCCATGATGAGTTAGCCTTAGAGGTTCCCGAAAAGGAAGCTCAAGCGGCATCCAAACAACTACAAAAAGTTATGGAACAAGTACCAGAATGGGCCACAGGATTACCCCTACTCGCGCCACCTTCAATTATGAAACGATATGGCAAATAAAAACCCGCTACAGGAGAGGGAACTGTAGCGGGTTACATCAATACTCAAAAGGGTTACGTCAATGAGTAAAACCGAAGATACGAATAAATCAGGTGAAAGTCAACCTAAAAAGACTGTTAAATCAAACGTTACTGAAATAAATAGCCCCGCCACGCCAGGTTTAGAGTTATTAAAAAATCCAGACCATAATTTTGATGTGGACAGGGTAAAAGATTTTATCAGTTTAGTTTTTCAAGACAGCGTACCCACAGGGGCGCACAGGCTTGTCTATTCAACAGATAATTCAAGTTTCGGGCCTGGGCTGCCTATCAGCGCGGGTGCTGGCCACCTAACAGACAAAATACTACGCGGTAATAAAGGTAAAGCTCTTTATTTTAATATAGCTTCTTGCTACCCAGACCACGAAGGCGTGTTGCGCCATAAGCGTAATTTATTTGCGGCATTGCATGTGTTGGTGTTAGACGACATAGGTACAAAAATACCGTTGGAAATGATACCTGCCGATTTAGAGCCTACCTACATAATAGAATCAAGCGAAGGTAACTATCAGTACGGTTACGTGTTAGAGCGGCCTGTCGATAACATTGACCACGCTACCGCGTTAGTGCAGACCATATCGTTAGCAGGGCTGACCGACAAAGGCGGTGTTATGGCGACTAAGATAGTGCGCCTGCCAGACGGTATAAACGGCAAAAAAGACCCTGATAAACGCATTTTTAAAGTTAACTTAATTAAAGACGATGGGCCGTACTGGACACCAAAGGCTTTTTTAGGCTGCTTAAATTTTGAAGTAGAAGGCGATAAAGTCACTTGGGATAGTATTTTAAAGTCTGAAATATCACCATTAGCTAAAAAGTACAGATCAGAATATTTACCTTTAAGACCTATAGCGCAGACAGCCGATGGCATTATAGACCCTGTTCTTGAATGGCTCTTTATTAACGACATGGTAGTAGGCGACAGTGGGCGTGAATGGGTAGATATAGAATGCCCGTGGGGTCATCAACACACGACAGGCAGTACAACCGCAGGATATAGTCCTCTAGGCCGTGGCGAAGGAAAAGAATTGGCTATGCGTGCATTTCATTGCTTTCACGAAAGTTGCGCCGACAATACTACTTCGTCATTTATAGAGCATGTCTTATATAACAGTGACTTACGTGCGATACCTGTATTCGATCCTACAGGAACATTATTTAACAACTATGTATTTGACAGCACTAATAATAGAGTGTGGCGCTGCGGTAAAGGCTCAACATTAGCCATGAATATGGAAGGTTTTAAAACTGAATATAATAATCACACTAGCGCACTTATCCTAGGCGCAAAAGGTAAAGTAGAACGCCGCAACATAACGGCGGCTAACTTGTGGCTGACGTCGCCTTATAGAGTGGTAGTGGCGGGTGGGATGCACGACCCAGCAGGCGGCAGCTTAATAGAAGATGAGACAGGCCAGTTATGGGTAAATACATTTAGGCCAGTTAGATGGGGTAGTGGCGAGTTCGACATGGCCCATGTTGATAAGTTTAAAAAACACATAGACTATCTCCTGCCAGATGAAGAACAGCGTGTGTATTTCATGGATTGGTTAGCGGCTAAAGTGCAAGACCCTTATTTTAGAGGCACTGGTATTGTTATGGTAGCCGAGTCTTTCGGTGTAGGTCGTACAACGCTAGGCAATATGTTATCTGAGTTGTTTGGACTTCAAAATAGTGTGAACGTTGCGTTCGACAACCTACTTAACCCAAACGAATATAATCATTGGGAAGACAAACAGTTAATCGTTGTGTCGGAAGCAAAAGAGACTGCTGCCATTTCTGAAAGCAGAGGCGCGTACAGGGCGTATGAGGCGCTCAAGCAGCGAGTAGACACCACAGTTACCGAAACTACTCTTAATATTAAATTTCAGCCTCACAGGCGAGTTAAGGTGGTTAGTAGCTACCTTATACTGACCAACCACACTAACGCAGTGGCGGTGCCTGCAAATGACAGACGACTAACTATCTTGCGTAACCCTGACATGCCAGCACCGCAGGCGTATTTTAACGCTCTTAACCGATGGATAGGTGAAAGAGATGAGCATAGGCGACCTGTTTGGGCCAAGCATATATGGCGGTGGTTGTCTAACTATGAAGTGTCCGACTATGACGCGCTTATGCACCCCCTTCATACTGAAAGCAAAACGCAAATGACGGAACAGGGATTGCACGGCCCTGGTAAAGTTATTAAAGAGCTTGCTTTGCTTGCGGCTAATAGCGGCATCTACTATGTAGGCTCTAATCACCTTGCACAGATAGTACGGGCGGTATTGTTTAATGTGGGCGATCCTAAAGCAGACGAATATAAAGAAAACTTTATGCGTAATTGTTTGAACGACGAGTCTATATGTTACCCGAACTGGAAAATTAGAACAGGAGTGCAGAAAGAGGTGCAGCGCGTAAGGCTATTTAAACAACCCTTAATGGCAGGGAAGCTGTCAGAATCAGCTAAAAGTTTTGATAAATACGGCAAAAACTCTGACGCTCCAGCAGATTTGGCGGATAAAGCTAGGATGGATATGGCTAATTTAACAGAGAAACATAACGAGCTTGTCGATAAATTAACAGAGCGCTTGAAAGAGAATTGGTAAACGACTATACTGCGCGTATGGTAGATCAAGCAAAGATTCAAGCAAAGTACGAAAGTAGGCAACGCAAAAAGGGGTTAACCCGCGTAACTGTGTGGGTTCCTGCGGAAAAAAGAGCTGCCTTTATAGCTGCGGCTAAAAAGATGTGCGTTACTAACAACTAAACCCACGCTCCAACTCAAGTATATAAATTCCTAAGTCTTCTGTATCATCACGATTAAGTGTCATACCCCCGTCGGCGTTTTGTATTACATTAAGCGTTGGTTTTGTCGGTAGTGGCGGCATCTGACACGTTGTTTGGATCAGGCTGCACCCCACCAAACTTGTTAGCGAAATGACCCCCAGGGTCACTTTTAATATCTTTAACTTCATTTTCATGTTTATCTTGTTCGTCAGCACGCTGTTTGCGCTCAAAGAGTTTAAGAAACGCGCTGAGAATAAAAAGAAGTTGTTTAAACATCTTCCGGTGGTTTACGGGTTACTGGCGTGACCTTATCTAGCATACCTGCTGTTTTGTTCAACACGATGCTAACTTTATTAAGAATAGCATCATCTTTTTTAGTGCTTGTGAGTTTAGCTAAACCTATTAGCCCTTCAACTACCATAGTTAATGCTCCTATAACGGCAGTGATGGCAATAAGTATAGATGTTAGGCTACCTGCGTTTTGTAAAAAGTCCATCGTCTTGCTCCTATTTTAGTTATTTATGGGGCGTTTTCAATAAGCCATTTAATTACTGTGTATATCCCAAGCCCAATTATAGGTATTTTAATCGTCCATGTAAGGAATCTTTGTAAGTTGCCCCCCATGCGGATTGTGGCTTCTGCGTCTTCATAAAACCCCACTACCCCCTGGGTCATTTCAGTAAGCTGATTTATTGCGTATGTATTGTGGGCAAGCTGTTCACTAAGTACACTAAACTTATCGTCAGTAGATTTTAAAGATTTTTTAATATCTTTAATTTCTTTTTCTGTATGCCCTATGTGTTGATCTAATTTTTTAGATAGCCCCGAAATTTTTTCTTCCACTTTATCACATTCCCTTCTTAGTTAGCGTCTAGATAAGTGGTACCTGTGATAACGGCTGCAACGTGAGTGGTTTTCTTACTACTCGCTGCTCCTGCTGCTAGACATTGTGTTACGGTTTGTGTCATTTCTATTCTCTTAGTTTGCTGTCTCTGGGGTATACTCTAGTTTTGCATTGCGTATATCCTAGTTTAGTTCTTAATTCTTCCACTTGGGCTGAAAGTTCTTGAATTGCGTTGACAAGCATGTCTGTCGTGATCGCATTCCCCGCGTCTTTACCCGCAGCAGTATTCGAGCGGCCTCCCGTGTTGGCTGTTAAAGCAGCCAGACCCCCTGCTGTGTTATATGCGTCCGCGTCCATTATTCCGCGTCACGTTCTGTTCGGGTCTTATAATCTGACCTGGCGGTTACTAGAGCTACAAAGGCATCTTTATTGCTCGGAATAGGGTCTGTGAATGAATCATCATTCATCAACTTTGTAGTCCATTCCTGCTGCATCCGCTTCCAGCAATTGTTCTTCTTACCCAGCATTGCTGCCTGTAGCCAATCGTCAATACTAAGTAAATCATTAAGTAGGATAGCTTGCTCTGTATTTGTGCATGTTACTGTTAATGTTATTGTTGCCATGTGTTTATCTCCTTTAAGATAGGGTTATTTCACCCAATTGTTAGCAAGCTAGGAAACCGCTAAAGTTGGATGCTACTGCTACGTCTGTTTGAGCAGCACCGCCAGATTGGTAAATCTGTATCAGAGCAGTGTCACTTGCATCCATGTCCGCTAAAACAGATATCGCCCACCACCAATACGCAGGGTCAGCAGAAAGTTTAGGGGCGTAAGTTTTATTGTACGTTTTGTTAGAAGTTGTAATTTTTATTTGATAAAATCCTGCATCGATATCAACATTATCTACATCAAAACTTACATTTAGTTGATACTTGCCTGTTACTGGAGCAGTAAAGGTGTTACTAGCAAAGTTACTTCCTTGGTCAAATGCTTCAGTTCCAAATACAATGTCTACAACGGTGTTAATTGCAATATTACTTTGTATGCTTGCAGGGTACACATTGAAAGCAGGTTGGGTCGTTGCTGTTACAATTCCACCGAATATTACGTTTCCTTCACCTTCTATGGTCATGGCAACACTGGTTTCTGTTGCAAACGTCATATCTGTGGTGTTGTGGTCTAGCTTAATAGAAGCAACATCTATATCACTTCCATCACCAAACAATATCCCTGAAGTACCATTTTCAGCAGTTAAAAACTGTAAATAGTTTGTACCTTCTCTTTCTAAAACTATTTGTGCAGAAGCATGAGGTGCAATACCCGTATCACTTGCTTTTACATGAAGTAAATTTGCAGGAGCCGTTTCCCCAATACCCATTTGAGCCGCACCACCAAGAATTAAATCGTCTGTGCTTGCATCCCAAAGCATGTAAGCTGAAGCAGCAGCACCAAAAAATTTAACGTCATAACCTGTGTCGTCTACGCCTACAGAAAGTGTAGCATCAAGTTGAACTGCGCCGTCAATATCAACTGCATCCAAGTTAGTCGTACCGTCTACGTCTAAATCACCAGCAACGGTCAGCCCAGCAGCGCCAACTAACTTTAGATCATCAGCACTTTCATCCCAGAGCATGTAGGCTCCAGAGGTTGCCCCAAAGAACTTAACATCATAGCCAGTATCGTCTACGCCAACGGTAATAGTGCCATCAGCTTGAACTGCGCCGTCAATATCAACTGCATCAAGATTGGTGGTGCCATCTACGTCTATATCACCAGCAACAGTAAGACCAGCAGCCCCAACTAATTTTAAATCGTCTGCGGATTCATCCCAGAGCATATAAGCTCCAGATGTCGCCCCAAAGAACTTAACATCATAGCCAGTGTCATCAACACCAACAGTAATAGTAGCATCTGCTTGCACAGCACCATCAATATCAACTGCATCTAGGTTAGTCGTACCGTCTACGTCAATGTCTCCTGCAACAGTAAGACCAGCAGCACCAACTAGTTTCAAGTCATCTGCTGATTCATCCCAAAGCAGGTAAGCTCCAGAGGTTGCCCCGAAGAGCTTTACGTCATAACCAGTGTCATCAACACCTACGGTCAACGTACCGTCTAGCTGCACATTGCCGTCAATATCTACTGCATCTAAATTCACTGTGCCTATTAAAGTAGTTGTACCTGTAACGATCAAAGTGTCAGCACTTTCATCCCACAACATGCTTTTGCCGCTTGTAGCACCGAAGAATTTAACATCATAACCAGTATCATCAACACCTACATTAACAATAGTGCTGAACGTAGTAGTGCCAACAGTAAATTTTAACTCGTCTGTATCGGCTAAAGAAAAACGCACATCGTTCGTGCCTGCTAAATACCACCCAGAAGAAAGTGCGCCTGAGAATGCGTAACCTGGAAGTGCTTTTGTACCTGCAAAAGCTGGTAAACCCGCTAACATGCCGCCGTTACCTGAACGATCTAGTGATGCTGTAAGAACGGTTTTTACGTCGTTTAGCGTATTATTGCCCCACGTAGGAGTAATAGCTGTGCCTGCTACAACAGGGTTGCCTGCCGGTAACGTATAATTTCCTGAACTGTCTCTAGGCATTAGTTATGCTCCTTTAATACTATTTTTTAGTACCCTATAGGTCTTCATTTACGCCGATAGCAACACCGGCTCTAGTTGGGTTTACACCTATTATATTCAAATTTCGTAAATACGGAGAGATCATTCGCTGCGGCGCGGCGGTACCGGTTAACATCCTCTGCACTGGGGTGTTTGTAAACGGTTTTGCCGCCAGCCCCACTCCTAGTCCAAACATTCCTCGCCCTTGGGTCTGTACTGCTTGGTCTTCCGGTGTAGGTTTTTGGAAAGCCCTCATAGCGGTGCGTGTCTCATCCCAAAACGGTGCCCTGCCTTCCGCTAACTCTCTTGAAGAGCCAGTTACTTGCTTGCTGTTTGCCCTCATCGCGGCATCTAGCCCCCAAGGGGTAAAACCCTCCATACTGGTCATATTAGCAGAAGCGTCTTTGAGAATACTCATTCTTCTATACGCCTCCTTTAAAGGGGCTAACTCTGCTCTTGTAGTTTCTGGCAATAACATCTCTACGCTATCTCTAGCAACTTTTATAGCCTCTTTAAGGTCTGCGTCTACAGAGCCTAAATTTCCGTTATATATGTCAGTAACTAAATCGTCTAATTCTTCTTCAATATCTTGGAGCGCACGCCCTGATATTTGTTCTCCGTTAAATGCTCTACTCATTTGGTCGTCTATTACAGCAGTGGATTTGTTTAACTTCTGCATACCGCCGCTTCCTAAACCAGTCTCATCTGCTAGATTAACAAGGTCTGTTAACGATGTTTTGAAACCTTCAAATTGCGCTGGAAGCATATCGTACTTTATATCCCAAACACCATTAAAAGCTTGTGACAGCGCTGTATTAGTATCCTCCATGCCCTTCACCCCTGTACGTGCGATAGGCGAAAACCTTGCGCCAGCCGCAGTGTCATTGCGTAATGCGTCGCTCCATTGTTCCATGCCTCTTTGTTGCATATCTGAAACTCTTTGAGCTGTTAGCCCCGACCCCGACATTGTATTTTCCGCACCTCGAATCACAGCGCTGCCGCTAACTTGCCCTGGAGTCAAATTGTTTAAAGCCTCTGGGCTGAACTGTCCTATCATGCGCTGAGCTTCAGGGCTGTAATCAAGACCTCGCATAGGTACTTTAGCCAACGAACCAGTTAGATATCCCAACCCGCCACCCATCAATCCTTGTCTATACCTTTCGTTTCTACTTATATAATCATTAGGGGCTTTAGCGTACTCTAAAGCCGGAGCTGTAAACAAATCGCTTTGTTGCCCTTGGCGACCACGTAGAAATTGATTTAGCCCTTTTGCGGCTTGCAAGATTTTAGGCGCTTTAGCCGCTATGCCTGGTATTAGAGTAGCACCTCCTGAAATTATAGTGGGTGCTGCAAAAAGAGCCATATCTGCTGCTGCTGCGCCGAAGCGACCCATCCCAGACAGAGATGCCTCGGCATCGGATAATCTGCGATTTTCTTCTGGTGTTATGTCTCTGTATATATCAGCCGCGCCTAATCTGTAATCGTCTGCTGTTTTACCCATGCCCCCTAAAAACTGCTGAAATAAGGGCTGATCGGAATAAGCCTCACGTAAACTCTCAAGACGGGCTGTTTCCTCTACTAAATCCGCTTCCTCCGCTTTTTTTAACGCCTCGGCGCGTCTAAAATCATTCCGGCTCTCTATGGCTGCCATTCTAACTAGCGCGGCTTGGTAATTAGGCGCGTCTATGGTTACTTCATCTCCGTTTCTTAAAGGCATATGAAATGTGGTCATAGAGGGAGGCTGAGGCGCGGTGTCTCTGGCTTGATTAGCCGCATCTAACTCGCGTGCTAGGTTGTCGCTTCTTTGTTGCTGCCGTGTAACTGAAGCAGGTATTGTCGGAACCTGTGAAGGGCTAGCGCCGCTTAATACGGCGGGTCTAAACGTATTTAAAGGATTAGGCGCGGGAACAATCGGTGCGTTCTCCGACCCCATAAGAAGGGTAGGATTAAAATCGGGGTTAAACGTAAGCGCACTATCCGCCATCCGGAAGCTCTCCTGTCGCTTGATATTTATCGTATTCGGCTTGGGTAAGCCTATATCTAGTACCCTCTGCATCGCTTATATTATAAGTTACGTTGTCGGAAACTGACAAAAGTGCGTCCTGAGCTTCTATTGCAGCTATTTTCTCTTTTAACTCTTCTTGTATCTCTAAAGCCCTATTCCAGTTTACCCTTTCATTATTACTAGGCGACAGCCCTCCATCCATCACTAACCTTACGTCAACATCTGTAGTAGGGGCTAACTGGTAATCAGCTAAACTTGTCAAGGCCAATTTTTTAAAGTAGTCGTTTACATATTGCGTTTCGTCTCGGTGATCGCCGAAAGCTTGACCTATCAAATTCCCTGCCCAAGGCCCAGTACCACTAGTTTTCCGTTTAAGCTCACTCCACACCTTTTGATCTGCAAACAGAGGATTAGGTTCTGGTACATCTCCGATACCGGCCATACGCGCCATTGTAGGCAGGTGGGCTTCTAATTCGGCTAGATTAAGCATGTAGACTCTATACTGGTCATTATTGGCATAAAGTCTTTGATTTCTAGCGCTTTCTAATTCTTGTGCTGCCTCTTCGGCATTTATCTCACCTCTTAATATTCTTGCGTTTTGTGCTGCTCGGTCTTCCGCTGCTTGTTCATCCAGAATCGCTTGCAGTCTGTCGCTCTCGGCTTTGCCTTCTTCATACTTTCTGTCCGTTTCTATCCGGTTACCTTCACGATCAAAATCTAGGTTTCTATCCGCTACCACCTCGGCTCTATCTTGACGATTCAAAAACTGCTCAAAATTTTGCTCATCAGTTCTTATATTTTGCTCGTTTTGTCGCCGTATATCCGCATCAAATTGAGCAAGTTCGGCTTCGGAAGTTATTTGTGATAGCGCCTCGTCGTAATAAGAGGATAAATTATTGTTTTCTTTATATTTATTAATAAAATAAGCAAGAGGTGCGCCTACAAGACCTGTGCCTTCCATTCGGTTAGCATATAGCCTCTGCTGAGCCATGGCGGTTGCCCGTCTATCATTAAATGCCTCTTGTGCCTCTTGTATAGCTAAAGCATTAGGGGCGTTCTGGCGTGTTATTGCAGGGGTGGGCGTAGGGGGAGTTCCGCGCAATATATTTGACTGTTGCGGAGGATTGTCACGAAAATTCTGTACTATATTAGCTGTAGCAGCCGGCCCGTCCTGTGGTGGCATCCGGAGCATAGCGCCTTGCAAGCCGCGCTGCGGCAGGTTGGGGCGAAAAGGCTTAGGGGTAAAATTTTCTCTGAGCATAGAAGGTAAGTTAGCCACGTTAATTTCCTCTATTTTTAAATTTATCATACGCGAATTTTATTAAACCAGGTGCCGAAGCTAAACTTACAATATCACGGACACGGTTCCCCATAGATGGTGTTTGTTGCATAGGCTCTTGTTGTGTAGCCATAATTAATGCTATGTCTTCATCAGAAATGGGAGTTGAAGGCAAAGGGATGTTACTGCGCAAGGCCGCCGCTTGCATTTGGTTTTGGTTTAAAAGAGGTTGCATTGCTCCAGGAGATTCAAAAATTTGCCCTCCAGCGTCGCGCCTTGTGTTATAGCCCCTAACATCTTCAGGCCGAAACTGAGCGCCATAATTTTGATTAAAATTATTATAGTTAGGCATTTATCGCTCCTTCTAATTGTTTCATTTCTAGGCCGAGCATTCCGTAGTTCACTTTATAAAAACCTGTATCGTCTACTATTACAGCTTCGGGCCATGTTTTTATAACCTCTTGAGCGATAACACCTTCATATTTTTCAGGTAGTCCTATATAGTTAAAGCTGTACAAATTTAAACCTGTACTTTCATCAATTCCAACTTTCTCTATATTTTCTTTTAGCCTTTTATCGGATGCTTTAGCTAGTTGCCCAGCCATGCCCATAAATGCGTTAAATGGCGCTTGGGCATTTCTTTGCGCTTCAAGGCCAAAATTACCTTGTGCTTCAGCGCCACGTAAAAATTGTGCTGCTTCAGAACTTTGAGCCGCTTGGAAATTAGGCATTTGTGGAGTACCAACTTGCTGCCCTGTTAATAATGCGTTCATTTCGTTGATGCTTATGCCTCTACGTTGTGCTTCTTCAGCCATAGCCTGCTGACGTAGTTGATTTTGATAGTTAGCCGCTTGCATACTTTGGTCAAATTGTTGCTGTCCAGCAGCCATATCTGCCTGTATGCCCTGATTCATTTCGTTACTATAAAGTTCACGGGCTGCACCTGTATTTGCAAATTGCTGTTGCATGTCTTGTCCTAGTAAGTTGCGCATGTATGCTTCATTACCAAAACCTTGTTGCGCTTCTGCGCCCATTGCACCTCTAGCTTGTAGGCTGTTAGCAAACTGTTGCTGTTGCTCGCCGGCTAGTAAATCGCGCATGTATGCCTCGTTACCAAAACCTTGTTGTGCTTCTTCAGCTTCCATACCTCTAGCTAGTGCGGTGTTAGTAAACTGTTGTTGTTGTTCGCCAGCTAATAGATCACGTATGTATGCCTCGTTACCGAAACCTTGTTGTGCTTCTTCAGCTTCTATACCTCTAGCTAATGCGGTGTTAGCAAACTGTTGTTGTTGTTCTCCCGCTAATAGATCGCGCATGTATGCCTCATTACCGAAACCTTGTTGTGCTTCAGCAGCTTCCATACCTCTAGCTAATGCGGTGTTAGCAAACTGTTGTTGTTGCTCACCGGCTAGTAAATCGCGTATGTATGCTTCATTACCAAAACCTTGTTGCGCTTCGTCGCCGTAAATACCGCGTGTTGTGACTTCTCGTCCAAATTGTCTATCTTGCATATCAGCGCCTATTTTCATAGAGTCTTGAGCTAATCTGCTCATAGTCTCACCTTGCTGATCTTGCAGGTCGCCCATAGCGTTATCATAAGCTTCAGTGCCAGGAACTAATCCTTGATTACGTAGCTGATTATCTTGGGCTTCTAATGCGCGTTGATTGCGGGGTTCTAAAAGTGACGCACTTCTATTATACGCAGTTTGTGCAAAATTAGGGTTGTAGCCCCCCGAAGCGTTTAGCCCAGGTAAAGCTCCATAATCAACACCTTGCGGCGTGTTTAAGGATGCAAAATCAGGATTATTTAACGCTGTTAAGGAGTTATAATCTATATTACTAGGGTTTATAAGAGACGAAAAATCGGCCATATCTAAGCCTGATAAAGCGCCATAATCAATACCTTGTGGCGTGTTTAGAGCCGCAAAATCAGGGTTATTTAACCCTGTTAGAGAGTTATAATCTATATTACTAGGGTCTTCAAGAGATGCAAAATCGGCAGGATTTAACCCTGGTAGTGCGTTATAGTCGATATTACTAGGATTTTCAAGCGACGCAAGATCAGGATTTACAAGCTCTGGCTGTCCAGACATATCATAGCGGCGTGGAGCGGTATTAACGGTAGGTGCTCCCCCTGCGTCTGGTAATGACTGCCATGCAAACGGGTTTTGAAGCTCATTAGATGTGCGCCCTATTAAACCTTCGGCTAGGTCAGACCTTCCTAATGCAACCTGTTGTTGTGATTCAAGAGCTGCTTGTTCCGCAGGGGATAACGTTAATTCGTTTTCCCACGTGGTCATTATTTTTCCGGTAGTTGGGTCTACTGTACTACCAGGCGTCCAGTTACTTGTACCCCACGGCGTAATTTGTTTAGGTCGATTTGCAAACGTCTGCGCTGCTGTCACATCTCTGGAGCTGTCGGCTTGTGCTTGTGCTGCACCTGTGTAATCTGGTGGTGGTGGTGAGCTTTTTTTACCCATTATGCGACTCTCCTAGTTTTTTCTTGTTGATCTATAAATTTACAATTTTCTTTTCTGAGTTGTGTGATTACATGGTCTACGCCTTCTGCGTATCCATCTTTAATTCGTGTTTGTTCTTCAAACCCCATATTAGCATTAAATTTTAATGCTTTTTTGTTGTTTGCTGGCGTACATCCGATAATAACGCCGCGTTTTGCTATGTTGAAAGCGTAATTAAACACTTCATGCGCAAATCTGTGCTTTAAAACAAATGGGTTGCCTATAAAAACATGGATCATACAGCTATTATCTGTCCATGAGTCCATAACAGCCCCAGCTATTAGCTTATTGTGTTCGTCAAAAACCATTATACCGCGAGAATCGTCGCAAAATCTTGGTTTTGCAGATTCGGGAAGCATAGCCCAATTAGTTTGCGTAAGCGGCTCAAAATACATTTTCATAACGGGCCGCCCACATCGTACACAACGTCAAAAGCTATTAAAGTTAATGTAGACCGGGTTAACAAACGAATAGCTACGGCTACCGCAGTACCCATGCCGTTGCCGCCGCCTTGTAACGTACTTTGTGCAGTAGGATCAGCGCCCCATAAAGCTACGTTCCACACACCTGTATTCCACACACCCGCATCAGCGCCTATAGCTGTAGATGGGCCTTGTGTAACTTCGGATATGTCATAATTATAACGCGGTGATAATGTGTAATTAGGCGTTAACCCGGCTATAAACGTGGGCCTTAATATTTGACACCTTTTATTTAACCCAGGGCTGTTTAATGTAGAAAATGCGGTTAATACATCGCATTGAATTTCTTGCGCTGCGCCATCGTCAGTAGATATATACACCGAATCTAAAGTTCCAGCTTCTTGGTATATTTTATTAACTGCTGTGTCCACCCAATATACTTTATCTCTCCAGTTAGCTGTATGTCCTTTAGGCATGCCGCGAACCATACCCCAAGCACCAGTGCCGAAAAAGTAAGAAAAACCCCACTGTTCGCCATTAAGTAATGCAGGAGCGTTAATGTATAATCTTGCTGTTTTAGGATGCGCGTGCATATGCCACCCAAAATTATCAAAAGCCTCGGACATACAAGTATTTAAATATGGCCCCACGTCGCTAGTTAAATAACTTTCAGGGTTGTCTAAATTACCTTGTAATAGCTGTGAAGCTCGCACTGCACCACGTATAGATAATATATAAAGTTCGCCTGCAAACTCTTGAATAATACGTGCGCCGCTTGGCATACTTCCTATTTGCCATGTACCAACTAGCGCAAACGTATCTGCGGATGCGGGATTGGTGCCTTTATATATAACTACGTCGCCAGAAGTAGAAACAGCCACTAAATAGTCGTCTACTCCAATACCCCCGTCCACAGTCCAGTTAGCTATAGCTAACAAAGCCCCGCCAGAGGTAAACTGGGCGGCAAAATTAAAACTAGCTACTGTTCCTGTATATTGTGTTGTGGGTAAATACCAACCGTTTCCTGAATCTTTCTCTATAAACCAAATTCGTTCTTTCCAGGCTACTACATAATTAAAATCGGCGGGGTCTGCATCTTTTATTTCACCCGCACTAGCACCCTCCACAGCTTTAGTCCAAGTATCGCTTGATTGTGTCCAATAATAATATCCGTTTACAGCATCGCATACTAATAAAAAACGCGCATCACCATCATTAGAAAACTGCGTAAAACTGCATATTCCAGCATCTCCGCTAGTTGTGCCGAACGCAACAACTTTTGTCGGTGACGTAGTACCTTCAGTAGTTACAACCCATATACCTAAATTATTACAAATAAATAATTTATCATCGCCGCTTGCGTTACCTTCAAACGGCATAACAGTTTTAGCAGGATCGCCTGCCCAACCGTTAGCCCATTCGATATTACCTAGTCTAGGTTGGCAACCGTCAAAATCGGGAAGTAAATTATATGAATAAACACATTCATTAGGGGCCATACCAGCTAAAGACGCAGTTGCTTTTATGCCGCCCGTAGGCGCAGGTATCTGCCCCGTTGCGATGCGGTTATGTGAAACAGGTTGGCTGCGCTGAGCTAACATATAACGCCTGTATTAAAGTTAATCAAGATTAATAGCCGCCGTAACCGCCGGAATTGTTTTGTGGCGCTCGATAATTTTGTGGCGCTCGATAATTTTGTAGCGCTTGCGCATTTTGTAGCGCTTGCGCATTTTGTGGCGCTCGATAAT
>TARA_R110002051_G_scaffold183061_3_pt1 | contig 16578 bp, 13 predicted proteins | sample TARA_R110002051 | Tara Oceans TARA_R110002051 (sample SAMEA4397023) | marine metagenome | biome: Polar Biome; feature: [MES] marine water layer (ENVO:01000295) within the mesopelagic zone...; material: water (ENVO:00002006), including particulate matter (ENVO:01000060) such...
GGGTTTCAACGCGCCCGCAGCAACCTGATCGGCCAGTGCTTTGAGTTGTGCGCCATCGGGATGCATAAAGAACCAGTCGAATTTCACGTCATGCTTGGCCGCCAACCCGTCTGTGTCCTGACCCTTGATCGACACCAGATGCCCACCCTTCTTCAACACTTTGAAAGAGCGGTTCATAATTTCGCCGCCAACCATATCAAACACGACGTCATAGTCGGAAACGATTTCGTCAAACGCCTCTGACTTGTAATCGATCACAAGGTCCGCACCCAGTGATTTGACCAGATCGGCATTGCGCGCGCTGACTGTTGTGGCGACAAACGCGCCCAAATGTTTCGCCATCTGAATGGCCAATGTGCCAACGCCGCCCGAACCTGCATGGATCAACACTTTCTGGCCCTTTTTCAGGTTGGCAAATTCGACAAACGCCTGCCAAGCGGTTAATCCTGCCAAAGGCAACGACGCGGCCTGTGCATGTGTCAGGCTCTCTGGCTTCAGCGCCAATTCTGCCTCTTTCACGCGGGCAAATTCAGCAACAGCGCCTTTATCGTCTTGGTTCGGACGGGCATAAACCGCATCGCCAACTTTGAACGTGGTCACATCTTTACCGACCTCGGTCACCACGCCGCTCACGTCATAACCCATCACAAACGGGAACGTCAGCGGCATCATCTCTTTCATGTACCCCATACGTAGGATGTTATCGATCGGGTTCACGCTGGCGGCATGAACTTTGATGATGACGCTATCGTCGGCCAAAACCGGTGCAGGGACGTCATCGATTTCAACGGCACCTTCATAGGCGCGAATAAGTGCAGCTTTCATGGGAATTTTCCATTTCTTTGAAGTATTACAAGCGGCTAACTCCGCTTAAGCAGGATCAGTAGTTAAGTGCGCGTACGTCGATTACGAGGTCGCGCGGAATTTATTTTCAAATAACCTAGGGTCACACCAAGGATTGACCTATCACTCGCGTCAAACCACCATAATGCGCATGGAAACCACAGACGAAGATTTGGCCTTTGCTGCGGCCTCCGGCGATGAGGCGGCTTTTGCTTGCCTGTTGGACAGGCACTACAATCGCCTGTTTGCATTTTGCTTTCGGCTGACCGGCACGCGCACCGAGGCAGAGGATTTGACGCAAGATATTTGCGCCGCCCTGCCCGCCAAATTACAAAGCTACCAGCGTCGTGCAAAACTCTCTACTTGGCTTTACCGCGTTGCTGTTAACGCCGCGCATGATCGTAGGCGCAGGGGGTCTGCCTATGTAAAAGCCACCGCAGGTTGGGGCGATTGGGAGGTCAACCGCACCGCTGGTGCCATCGAAGATGCAGCAAAGTCAGACTGGTTAATCCGCGCCATGGCAAGCCTTAACGACGACTTACGTGATACACTTGCCTTGATCCTCGACGATATGACCCATTCACAAGCCGCTGATATCTTGGGCGTTTCCGAAGGCACGATATCTTGGCGCATGTCGATGGCCAAAACCCGCCTGAAAGAATTCAAAGCGAAAGAAGATGCACCATGACCCGCGACCTCGACGATCTCAAGTCCGTGATGGATGCGGCCACACCCGCCCCTGACCACGCGCGCAAGCGCGAAAATATCGCCTTGGCGCAACAAAACTTCGCGGCCCTCCAAGGATCAGTAGACAGCACACGTCCAACTTCTGAAAACGGGCCAAACGTCCTTTGGACAGGAGTAAAGACCATGCTGAATACCCTTACCTCGAAAGGTGGATTATCCGCGACCACGGCACTTGTAGCGGTCGGATTTTTGTATTTATCACCCATTGGAATAGACCTAGTGCGCAAAGGCCGCGACCTGCCCGTCGCAGAGGCCGACATGGCCGCGAAAGCTGACGCGCCCGCGGCGCGGGTCAGAACTGAGATGCAAACCACAATGGCCGATACAACCGCCCGCACGCAAGCGCCCCTTGGACTATCAGTTGCCGCCCCCGAGGTCAGTCACGCAGAAATGTCCGCCCCGATGCCCGCAGATCTGGAAATTTTGTCGCTAAACAACACCGAAGCCTTCGCCAACATGGCCGCTAATCCGGTGCAAATCACAGACCAAGATCCCGTTGCGACCTTTTCCATCGACGTTGATACCGCAAGTTATGCGGTCGTGCGCTCTAGCTTGCAAAACGGGGTGCTGCCGCCGCGGGACGCCGTGCGCGTCGAGGAAATGATCAATTATTTTCCCTATGATTATGCCGGTCCAGAAACAAGCGAGGCCCCGTTCCGCCCCAGCGTTTCACTGATGCCAACCCCTTGGAATGCGGGCACGCAATTGCTGCACATCGCCGTGCAGGGCCGAATGCCCGCTGTGGCCGACCGCTCCCCCCTGAACCTTGTGTTCCTGATCGACACATCCGGCTCGATGGCCGACGCCAATAAACTGCCGCTTTTGAAACAATCCTTCCGGCTGATGCTAGATAATTTGCGCCCCCAAGATCAGGTTGCCATCGTCGAATACGCAGGCTCCGCCGGGCAGGTTTTGGCCCCGACATCTGCGTCTGACCGCAGCGCGATCCTGCAAGCAATTCAATCGCTTGGTGCAGGTGGATCGACAAACGGACAAGGCGGGCTGGAACAGGCCTACGCGCTTGCGGACAGCATGTCAGACGACGGTGAAGTCAGCCGTATCCTGCTGGCTACCGATGGAGACTTTAACGTCGGCATCGACAGCCCCGACGCCCTGACAACATACATCGCAGACCAGCGCGACAGCGGCACCTATCTAAGTGTGTTGGGCTTTGGACGCGGCAATCTGAACGATGCCACGATGCAGGCCTTGGCCCAAAACGGTAACGGCATCGCGGCCTACATCGACACCCTGTCAGAGGCGCAAAAGGTACTGGTTGACCAACTCACTGGCGCGCTGTTCCCGATTGCGGGCGACGTGAAAGTGCAGGTAGAGTTTAACCCCGCAATCATCGCTGAATACCGCCTGATCGGGTATGAAACCCGCAGCCTTCGCCGCGAGGATTTCAACAACGATGCGGTCGATGCCGGCGAACTGGGCGCGGGGCACAACGTCACCGCAATCTTCGAGCTTACTCCCGTTGTCAGTGCCGCACAATTGAGCGACCCATTGCGCTACGGCACGCCCGAAAGCGCACAAAATGATACCGAATTAGGCTTCCTGAAACTGCGCTACAAAGAACCGGGCGCCGATGTCAGTCAGTTGATTGAACTGCCTATTTCGGGGTCCGAGACCGCGGACACCGAGGCACGATTTGCCGCTGCTATCGCGGGTTTCGGACAACTTTTGCGCGGATCGAATTATTTGGGCGAATGGGGTTACGCGCAAGCGATTGCATTGGCGAATACCAATCGCGGAACCGACGATTTCGGCTACCGTTCGCAAGCCGTGCAACTGATGCGCCTAGCGCAAAGTCTGGCGGCCAAGTGACTACTTGATCCAATCAAGAGATTTTTCGGTGCGACCAGCGGGGAGATATTCGCCACTGATCCAGCCCTTATAACGATCCGCTTTCAATCGGGCAAAAAACCTGCGGTAGTCGATCTCGCCTTGATCAGGGGCCGTGCGACCCGGCGCCTGACCCACCTGCACGTGCACCACTAAATCCGCTACTTTTTCCCAGGTACCCAAGACATCTCCGGTGATTTTCTGCGCATGGTAAGCGTCAAATTGCAGGCGCAGATTGGCGGCGTCGACTTCTTTGATGATAGCACAGGCCTCGTCGAAATCGCTTAGGAAATAGCCAGGCATATCGTCTTGATTAATCGGCTCGATTGTCAGACTTTGCTGCGGCGCCTCTGCCGCCGCCCAGCGCAAATTCTCGACAAAACAGGCCCGTGCCTCGGCACCCTCGGCCACCCCCGCCATAATGTGCAAATGCTGCGCGCCCAGCGCCTTTGCATAGCGAAGCGACCGCTTAAAATCCTGCCTGAACCGCGCGCCTGCAACAGCGGCAAATCCGCGCTCGCCGCCGGTATAATTGGGCGGCGGGCAGTTGATCAACGCCAGCGGCAAATCATTGCGCGCCAACATATGCAGCATATCTGGCACGGCCACGTCATAGGGAAACAGCACTTCGACCGCCTTGAACCCCGCCGCGCGCGCAGCCCCGAACCGCTCTAGAAACGGCACTTCGGTAAACAGCATCGTCAGTTTCGCGCATGACTTCATGCCGACAACTCAGCCGCGGGAATGATCGGGAAAAACGCGCCCTTCGAGCGGACCCCGAACCAAAGCACACCACCCACTTCGGCCTCTTCACCAATCTCGACAAGCCGGTAAAACGACTTGCGATCAATCAAGGCCTCCAAATTCGCGCGCACCAAAACATAGGGGGCAGGTTCGCCTGTCTGCGCATCACGCTCCACGCGAATTGGCGCATCTGGCCCCGCGTTTACAAAGTCGCCAACATTGGTCTCAAACACCAGCACATCGCCCTTGCGGTTGAAATCCACCGCCACAAACGGCGCGTCATCGACCGTGATCCCGACCTTCTCGACAGGTGTCACAAGGAAATAGTCATCCCCGTCACGACGCAGAATCGTTGAGAACAACTTGACCAATTCCATTCGCCCGATCGGCGTTCCCAGATAAAACCACGTCCCGTCGCGTGCGATGCGCATATCCAGATCACCGCAAAACGGGGGATTCCACAGGTGGACAGGCGGCAAACCGCCTTTTTTTGCAGCCCGCGCTGACACCGCGAGGCTTTCCGCACTCGGGGTCACGATCTTTTGTCCAGTCGTTGGTTTTGCCATTGGGGTCACCTGCGTTATCTGTTGTTATAACCATATAAGCGAAACAGGAGCATTGTCATGGTAAACCCCGATCAATTGGTCGCCGATATCGAAACCTTAGGCACCAAATTGGCGCAAGCGCGTGTCAGCATTGGCAAGCGGTTCATCGGGCAACCCCGCGTGGTGGACCTGACATTAACCGCGCTGATCTGCGGCGGTCATGCCCTGTTAATCGGCCTGCCCGGGCTTGGAAAAACTATGCTCGTCGATACGCTCTCTACTGTGATGGGCCTGCATGGTAACCGCATCCAGTTTACGCCTGACTTGATGCCCGCTGATATCTTGGGGTCTGAAATCCTTGATACCGCCGCCGACGGAAGCCGCGCGTTCCGCTTTGTGAAAGGTCCCGTCTTTTGCCAACTTTTGATGGCCGACGAGATTAACCGCGCCAGCCCGCGCACCCAGTCGGCCTTGCTGCAAGCGATGCAGGAAAAAGAAGTCACAATCGCAGGCGAACACCGCCCGCTTGGTGTGCCATTCCACGTGCTGGCAACCCAAAACCCCATTGAGCAGGAAGGCACCTATCCCCTGCCAGAGGCGCAACTCGACCGCTTCCTCGTGCAAATCGATGTGCCCTATCCTGATCGCGAAACAGAGCGTGACATCCTGATCGCAACGACAGGCACCTCCGAGGAAAAAGCAACGCCGGTGTTTACCGCCGCTGAACTTCTCGCGGCGCAAACGATCCTGCGGCAAATGCCCGTCGGTGATCATATCGTCGAGATGATCCTTGATCTGGTGCGCGCCTGCCGCCCCGACGCCGCAGCACCCGCGCCCGTGCGCCAATCGGTTAGCTGGGGCCCCGGCCCTCGCGCCGCACAGGCATTGATGCTGACGGTACGGGCGTCTGCCTTGCTTGACGGGCGCCTTGCCCCCTCCGCCGAAGACGTGATGGCGATGGCTGTCCCCGTGCTTGAACACCGTATGGCGCTTACCTTTGCGGCCCGCGCGCGTGGCGACACGGTGGTTGATATTATCCAAACCGTCGCCGCCGAGGTCACCCGCACAAAGGCCGCCGTCGCGTGACATCGCCCCTGACCCTTCGCACCAACGCCCAAAGTCTGGCCGACCCGCTGCCCGCTCTTTTGGCGCAGGCCGATCATTTGGCCGCAACCGTCCTATTGGGCGATCACGGGCGCAGGCGTGCGGGCATGGGCGATACATTCTGGCAATACCGCGCCGCGCAATCTGGCGATGACCTACGACACATCGACTGGCGTAGATCGGCACGCGCCGATAGTAATTTTGTCGCCGACAAAGAATGGCAAATCGCCCAGTCGGTCGTGCTTTGGGTCGACCAAGCGGCCTCTATGTCGTTTACCTCTGACGACGACACCCCCACCAAAGCGGCACGTGCGCGCGCGCTAGCACTTGCAACCGCAATATTGCTGGACCGTGGCGGCGAACGGGTTGGGCTAACAGGCACCCGCCTACCCCCGTGCCGCGGGTCTAGCCAGATCACACAAATGGCAGCCATCCTGTGCGAAGACAGTGAAACAGACTACGGCGCGCCTGATGCGAACGGCATCATGCCCCATGCGCGCGCTGTGTTTATCAGCGATTTCCTCGGCGATATCAGCGCCACCGAAGAGGCGCTATTCAAGGCCTCGGACACAGGCGTGCGCGGGGCGCTTTTGCAAGTGCTCGACGCGCAAGAAGAAACATTTCCGTTCCACGGGCGCACGATTTTCCAATCAATGGGCGGTGGGTATGAACACGAAACCCTACAAGCAGGCGAGTTGCGCAACCGCTATCTCGAGCGCTTGGCCGCGCGCAAGGCACGGCTAAAATTGCTGGCCCACCGGACCGGATGGCAATTTCACACCCATCACACCAATACGCCCGCAACTTCGGCGCTGCTGTGGTTGTATAAGTCATTGGCGAGGCAGACATAATGTGGATACTCGGGCCTCTTGGCTTCACCGCTCCGTTACTGCTTTTGGGCTTGATCGTTCTGCCAATTTTGTGGCTCTTGCTCCGCGCAGTGCCGCCCGCGCCCATTACACGGCGGTTCCCCGGTGTCGCACTTTTGCTGGGCCTGACCGATAAAGAAAGCCAATCCGACCGCACCCCTTGGTGGCTGTTGGTTTTGCGGCTTTTGGCCGTCGCGGGTTTGATTGTCGGTTTCGCAGGTCCGGTTTTGAACCCAAGCCAAGCCAAGTCGGGCAGCGGCGATCTGGTGATCGCACTTGATGGATCATGGGCGGGGGCCGCAGGATGGGCCGCGCGTATTGACCGGATTGATGCGCTTTTGGCAGAGGCATCTCGTAGCGATCGGCGCACAGCAGTCGTCAACTTGTCAGACCTGCCTACGGGCGACATCCCCTTTGCCGCACCTAGTGAATGGCGCGACAGGCTGGCCAATTTACAGCCGCAACCTTGGCAGCCATCCGCGCGCGCAATCGACTGGCTGGCCGCCCAAAACGGGGCATTTGAAACCAACTGGATGTCAGATGGCATCGATTGGGATGGCCGCCGTGATCTGCTGGCCGCATTCGAGGATCGCGGCCCCGTCACCATCTACCAATCGCCTCGCGCAACCTTCGGATTGCGCCCGCCGCGCTTTGAAAACAACGAAATACTGGTTTCTGCTGTGCGCACGCCTGTGGGTAATGCGGCCACGGTTCCGCTCACCGCAATCGGGCTTGACCCCGCTGGCATCGAGCGCCCGTTGCAAACCGTCGACCTCGACTTCGCCGCAGGTGACGCCCTGGCTGAAACCGCCCTGATCCTGCCGCCAGAACTACGCAACCGCGTCACCCGTTTCGAGCTGACAGGCCAGCGCAGTGCCGCCGCCGTAAACCTGACCGACGACACCCTTAAGCGGCGCAAGGTGGCCTTGATCGCAGGCGCTGAAAATCGCGAGGCGCTCGACCTGTTGTCACCCTTGCACTACCTGCGCGAGGCCTTGTCGCCCACCGCAGATTTGATCGACGGCGCGCTGTCAGACATCATTATGGCCAACCCCGATGTGATCGTTCTGGCCGATGTGGCGTCGCTGGGTGGCTTGGAAACCGACGCGTTGACCGATTGGGTCAACGACGGGGGTCTATTGCTGCGCTTTGCAGGGCCACGTCTGGCGGCCTCTGATGTGGGGCGCGACCAAGAGGACCCGCTGTTGCCGGTGCGGCTGCGGACGGGTGGGCGCACGGTCGGCGGCGCCATGAGTTGGGGTGAGCCAAAAGCGCTAGCAACCTTCGACGACGGATCGCCATTTTACGGGCTGCAAATCCCCGACGATGTGACCGTATCGGCGCAGGTCATGGCGCAACCCGACCCAACATTGGCCAGCCGCGTCATCGCTGGTTTGGCAGATGGGACACCCTTGGTCACGCGCAAGGATCTGGGATTGGGCCAAGTCGTGTTGGTGCATGTCACCGCCAACGCCGAATGGTCGACCTTGCCGCTGTCGGGACTATTTGTGCAGATGCTCGACCGACTGGCAATCTCGACACGTGCTCAGGTCAGCGATCCAACAGAATTGGCAGGCACAACATGGCTGCCAGCCACGGTTCTTGACGGCTTCGGGCGCTTGCAAGACGCAAGCGCATTGGCGGGGATCGACGGGGAGTTGCTGGCGGACCGGATCGCAAGCCCGACCGTGCGACCCGGGCTTTATACAGGACCCGACCGCCAGATTGCAGTCAATGTGATCGGCCCCGACACCACCCTTTCGGTCGCAGCCTGGCCTGCGCGCATTCCAGTCGAAGGACTGGCGACACTGCGTGAAATGGCGCTCAAAGGCTGGCTGCTGTCGGGCGCACTGTTGCTCTTGCTCGCCGATGTGATCGCCTCGCTTTTGGTGGGCGGGCGGCTGCGTGGGCCGCGCGCCGATATCGCCGCTGGTCTGCTCGCGCTTTTGCTTTTTGCACCCGACGCCCAAGCCCAGGCCCTGGCCCAAACCAGCGATGCCGCGGCAATCGCGGCGACATCGCAGGTCGTGTTGGCGCATGTTCTGACCGGCGATAAAGCAACCGATGACATCGCCCAAGCAGGCCTTGCAGGGGTGTCGAGAACCTTGTTCCAGCGTACATCCATTGAGCCCGCAGCCCCAGTCGCGGTCAATGTCGAATCCGATGAATTGGCGTTCTTCCCGTTTTTATACTGGCCGATCACCCCTGACCAAGCGCTGCCCAGCCGCGCCGCCTACGCCAAACTGAACCGCTACTTGCGCGGCGGCGGCATGATCATGTTTGACACCCGCGACGCAGACACCGCACGCTTCGGGTCTGGCAGCCCGGAGGGGCGTAAACTGCAAGCCATCGCGCGCGGCCTAGATATTCCTGCGATCGAACCGATCCCCGAAGACCACGTTCTGACGCGCACATTCTATCTGCTGCAAGATTTTCCCGGACGCTACGCAAGCCGTGACGTCTGGGTCGAAGCCTCCCCCGCAGACGCGGAACTGGGCGAAGGGATGCCGTTCCGCAACCTCAACGACGGGGTCACCCCTGTGGTGATCGGCGGCAATGATTGGGCGCGGGCTTGGGCAATCGACGATGCGGGCAATTGGATGTTCCCCGTCGGGCGTGGGACAGCGGGTGAGCGGCAACGCGAAATTGCCCTGCGCTTTGGGGTGAACCTGATCATGCATGTGCTGACGGGCAACTATAAATCCGATCAGGTGCATGTGCCCGCACTGCTCGACCGGTTGGGACAATAACCATGACACAAACCGTAATCCTTGACCCTCTGGTCCCGATCTTGGTGCTTTATCTGCTGGCCGCATTGGGCGCAGTCATGCTGGCATTTGCGGCATGGCGCAGATTGGCCGGCTGGTGGCTGCGGGGACTCGCGGCGATCGCAGTGCTTTTGGCCGTTGCAAACCCCTCGGTGCAGCGCGAAGACCGCACCCCGCTGAGCGATATCGTGATCGCGCTCGTCGACGAAAGCGCCAGTCAGACGATAGGCGACAGACCGCGCCAAACCCAAGACGCGCTCGCCAATTTGCAAGCCGAAGTGGCGCGTTTGGGCAATACCGACCTACGGGTAGTGACCGTGCCTGATGGCGACGGTGACAGCGGCACACAATTGATGACAACATTGTCCACAGCATTGGCCGAAGAACCACAGGCACGGATTGCAGGGATTGTGGCCATCACCGACGGGCGGGTGCACGACATTGAGCGGCAACCGGCCATGCCCGCGCCATTCAACACGCTGCTGACCGGCAAAAACACCGACTGGGACCGGCGCCTGATCGTCTCGAACGCACCTGCATTCGCAATCCTTGGCGAAACCGTGACACTGACACTGCGCATCGACGACCAAGGCGCGGCCCCGCAGACAGGTGCGATTGTGCCCCTGTCAATCTCGGTGGACGGGGACACCGCCATGACATTCCAAGTGCCCGTCGGCCAAGACATCGAACTGCCGCTGGACCTGCCGCACGGCGGGATGAACGTCGTGCAGTTCGAAACCCCGATGGCGGCGGGCGAATTGACCGACCGAAACAATGCCGCCGTGGTGCAAATCAACGGTGTGCGCGACCGCTTGCGTGTGCTTTTGGTCTCGGGCGAGCCGCATCCAGGCGAAAGAACTTGGCGCAACCTGCTAAAATCGGATGCGGGCGTCGACCTTGTGCACTTTACCATCCTGCGCCCACCCGAAAAACAAGACGGGGTGCCGGTGGACGAGCTGTCGCTGATCGCGTTCCCAACCCGCGAGTTGTTTTTGGAGAAAATCAACGACTTCGATCTGATCATCTTTGACCGCTACCGCAGGCGCGGCATCCTGCCCAGTGCCTACCTCGACAACATCCGCAATTATGTGATCGAAGGCGGCGCCGTGCTGATCTCATCGGGGCCGGAATACGGCGGCGCGGAAAGCATCTATCGCTCTCCCTTGGGCGAAATTTTACCCGGCGCACCGACCGCGCGGGTCTTTGAAGAAGGCTACACACCGCAAATCACCGCCCTTGGGGCACGGCATCCGGTCACCGCAGGGCTAGAAGATTTCTCGCCCAACCCTGACGGCGACGGGCCAGGCTGGGGGCGCTGGTTCCGGCTTGTCGACGTGCTGGTGCCGGACACCGCCAAGGTGGTGATGTCAGGTTTGGACGACCGGCCGTTGTTGATCCTCGACCGGATCGGCGAAGGGCGGGTTGCTTTGATGGCGTCCGACCAATCGTGGCTCTGGGATCGGGGATTTGAAGGGGGCGGACCGCAATTGGAGCTACTGCGGCGCTTGGCGCATTGGATGATGAAGGAACCCGAGCTGGAGGAAGAGGCACTATGGGCCGAACCGACAGGTCAAACCATGCGCATCATCCGGCGGACCTTGGATGAAACAATCGGCGATGTGACCGTCACACACCCCAACGGAACCGAAACGGTTTTGCAACTCAAAGAGGTCTCACCCGGACGGTTCGAAACACTTTGGAAGGCTCCTGACATTGGGCTTTACCGGTTGCGCGAAGGTGACACCGAAACCGTCATCGCACTTGGCCCCGCAGCGCCGCGCGAGTTCGAACAGACCATTGCATCGAGCGAGATTTTGGATCCCGTCGCACAAAGCACGCGCGGCGGCGTGTCCCGCATTGAGAATGGCGACATCAGCCTGCGCACTGTGCGGGCAGGCCGGCCTGCGGCAGGGCGCGGCTGGATCGGGATCACACCGCGCGGCGCATTTCAGACCGCTGACATCAGCGTCAAGGCACTGCTGCCGGCTTGGGCATTCCTACTGCTGGCAGGGCTTTTGACACTTGGCGCGTGGTTGCGCGAAGGCCGCAAGACGGGGTAAAACCGGTCCTACCTTAACGTCACGTCAAACCGCTCGTCCGACCAGCCATCAACGTTGCAACGGCCGCGAATATAAACCACGTCGGGCAGATCAGCAGTGATCGCCATCCCGCGGGTAAACGGCTGCTCTGCGACATGCGGATGCACTAGCACGCGCAGGCCCAATTGATTGCCCGCCGCGTCTTCAACTGCCCAGCCGTCGGCATAATGGTCCCAACCAGTGTCAGGGTGTGCCACCGTCACATCAAACTGCCAGCCGCCACTTGTCTGCGTCGCGCGCGCGTCTACGATTTCGGGGGTGTCGGCCGCCGCAGTGGTTCCAACTAACGCCAACACAAATGCGAACTTCATGGATCAGGCCTCAATAAAATATCGCGCGGGATTGATGCAAATTCACGCGACCAAACCACCCAAACGACAACAAGTGTGGCCACAAACAACCCAATTGGCCCCAACAGCCACGCCAATGCACCCAGCGCAAAATACATCGCCCGCAACCCGCGGTTAAAATTCATCGCCGCGCGAATATTCAGCTCGGCGGCCTGCGCAGCCCTTGGATGGGCAAGTGGATCGTTGGGGTCATTGGGCACCGCAGCCATCAGCACCGCGCAATAGCCAAACACACGGTTGGACCAGACAAACTTTAAAAACGCATTGGTCAGAATGATTCCGACAAATGCCAATTTAAGCTGGATCGCCAACACAGGGGTCATCACTTCGGTCACCTCGCGGGCAACCCCCACCAGTGGATCGGTATTTTGCGCAAGCGCCAACACACCGCCAATGGCAAGAATGCAGGTCGAGGCAAAGAACGACGTGCCTTGCCGCAGGCTTGCCAATATCTGGCTATCAAAAATCCGCGGATCACGTTCAACGAAGACCCGCATCCAGTCGCGGCGCTTTTGTGACATCAAAATGGTCACCGAAGGCCGCGATTTTGGTGGATGTTCAATAATCCAGCCCAGCGCGCCATAAATCAAAATCATGAACAAGGCGGCGGCAACATCAAACGCGCCTAAAATGGAAATATGGTCTAACATGTACATACCGCAAACTAGCCTGACCAATTCAAACTTGCCATCCACGATAATTGGTTATATTTACTTACCAATATCATCGATTGGAGCCCAGCCATGGACATGCCCACCCCAAACGCTGCTGTGATTTCGCGCAAGGCCCAGCTTGTCGCGCGCCTGTCCGAAATTCTGCCCAAAGATGCCGTCATCTCGGACGTTATGGAAACCCGTGCCTACGAATGTGACGGGCTGACCGCCTACCGGTGTCCACCGCTGTGCGTCGTGCTGCCCGCCAATACCGCCGAGGTCGCCACCGTCTTGAAAATCTGCTTTGAAATGGATGTGCCCGTGGTACCGCGCGGATCAGGCACATCGCTGGCAGGCGGCGCCTTACCCACCGCTGATTGCGTTATCCTTGGCGTCGCAAAAATGAACGGCGTGATCGAAACCAATTACGACGACCGCTATATCCGGGTGCAAACAGGACGCACGAACCTGTCGGTCACGGGCGCGGTTGAGGCAAATGGCTTTTTCTATGCCCCCGATCCGTCCAGCCAATTGGCCTGCGCCATCGCGGGCAATATCGCGATGAATTCAGGTGGTGCGCACTGCCTCAAATACGGGGTGACCACCAACAACTTGATGGGCGTCACCATGGTGATGATGGACGGCACGATTGTTGAAATCGGCGGCGCACATCTCGATGCAGGCGGCCTTGACCTGTTGGGCGTGATCTGCGGATCAGAGGGTCAGCTTGGCGTGGTCACAGAGGCCACTTTGCGTATCTTGCACAAGCCCGAAGGCGCGCGCCCCGTGTTGATGGGCTATGACAATTCCGAGGTTGCAGGCCAAGTTGTCACCGACATCATCAAAGCGGGTGTTCTGCCCGTCGCCATCGAATTCATGGACCGCCCGTGCATCGAGGCTACCGAGAAATTCGCGCAAGCCGGTTACCCGATGTGCGAGGCATTGCTGATCGTCGAGGTCGAGGGGTCCGACGCAGAAATCGACGCGCAACTCGCCCTCATTATGGACATCGCGCGCAAACATAACCCCGTGGAATTGCGCGAAGCACGCGACGCCGACGAGGCCGCGCGCATCTGGCTAGGCCGCAAATCGGCTTTTGGCGCGATGGGCCAAATCAACGATTACATGTGCCTTGATGGCACAATCCCCGTCTCGTCACTGCCCTTCGTTCTGAAACGGATCGGCGAAATGTCAAAAGAGTTCGGCCTCGACGTCGGCAACGTATTTCACGCAGGCGACGGCAATATGCACCCTTTGATCCTGTTTAACGCCAACAAACCAGGCGACCTTGAGCTTTGCGAACACTTCGGCGCACAAATCCTGAAACTCTGCGTCGAGGTCGGTGGCTGCCTGACAGGCGAACACGGCGTGGGCATCGAAAAACGCGACCTGATGCATGTGCAATTCGCGCCTGCCGACCTCGAGGCGCAGATGGCCATCAAAGATGTATTTGATCCCAAATGGCTGCTCAATCCCGCCAAAGTGTTCCCGCTTGATGTCTCTGCGGCGCGCCGTGTCGCCTAGCCAATTTTCGCGAAAACTTGACACCTCCCTGCTTGGGTATTTTTGATCAGAAGTAAACATTATGACACCGCATTCAGAAACCGAATTGGCCCAGATGATGACCGAAACCCGCACGCCGCTGCGGATCAAAGGCGGCGGCACGCGACCCATCGGGCGCGCGACGGGTAAAACTCTGTCCACGGCAAAACTGTCGGGCATCACCCTGTATGAACCGGGCGCGTTGACGCTGGTGGCGCAAGCGGGCACGCCCGTGGCCGAGATCGAAAAAGCCCTCGCCAAAGAAAACCAAAGGCTCGCGTTTGAACCCATGGACCACCGCGCGCTACTGGGCACAAAAGGCACCCCCACGATCGGTGGCGTTGTCGCGGCAAATGTATCTGGTCCGCGCCGCATTGCGGTCGGCGCGGCGCGCGATTTCATGCTCGGCGTCCGCTTTGTCGACGGCGCAGGCAACATCATCAAAAACGGTGGCCGCGTGATGAAAAATGTGACCGGCTATGATCTGGTCAAGCTGCTGACCGGATCCTACGGCACGCTTGGGGTCCTAACCGAAGTCTCGCTCAAAGTGCTGCCCGCCGTCAACGCCACACTGACGCTCACCCTAGCCGGTCTGGACGATGCATCCGCAATCAAGGCGATGTCCGCCGCCCTGTCCTCGCCATACGAGGTCACAGGCGTGGCCCACGACCCACGGCAGTCACGCACGCATTTCCGTCTCGAAGGATTCGCGGCCTCCATCGCCTACCGCGCAGGCGAACTTGCCAAAAAACTGTCTTCTTTTGGTGCTGCATCCCAGACCAAAACCGACTGGACCGCAATCCGTGATGTCACATCTTTCGCGGACACGTCAGGCGATGTCTGGCGTATCTCGGTCAAACCCTCGGACGCCGCAGCACTCGCGGCCAAGCTTGGCGCGGATGCTGTGCAATACGATTGGGGCGGCGGATTGATCTGGGCGCTTTGCCCCGCTGGCCACGACCTGCGCCGCGCAATGGGTGACACCGCGGGGCACGCGACACTGATCCGCGGCACTGGCAACGGCCCGACCTTTCACCCCGAACCCGCTCCCCTCGCCGCGATTTCCCAAGGCTTACGTGCCCGTTTTGACCCATGCGGCATACTGAACACAGGGATTATGTCCTAATGCAAACCACATTCACCGACGCCCAACTGGCCGATCCGGGCACCAAACGTGCCAACGAAATTCTGCGATCCTGCGTGCATTGCGGGTTTTGCACCGCGACCTGCCCGACCTACCAAATCCTGGGCGACGAGTTAGACAGCCCGCGCGGCCGCATCTACCTGATCAAGGACATGTTGGAAAACGAGCGCACGCCCGATGCCAAAACCGTCAAGCACATTGACCGCTGCCTGTCGTGCCTCGCCTGCATGACGACCTGTCCGTCGGGTGTGCATTACATGCACCTGATCGACCATGCGCGTGCCTACATCGAAGAAAACTATAAACGCCCCCTGTCGGACCGCGCGCTGCGGTGGGTGTTGGCGCGCATCCTTCCCTATCCGACACGGTTCCGCATTGCGCTGCTTGGCGCCAAAATCGGCAGACCGTTCGCGCGCTTTGTGCCTGACGCGCGACTGCGTGCGATGCTGGAAATGGCCCCCAAGGTGATCCCGCCGGTGTCACGCAACGACGACCCGCAAACCTTCCATGTCGCGCATAAAAAGATGCGCGTCGCGCTGATGACTGGCTGCGCGCAACGGGCCCTGAACACCGATATCAACGATGCGACCATCCGCCTGCTCACACGCCTTGGCGCCGAAGTTGTCATTCCCAAAGGCCAAGGCTGCTGCGGTGCACTGACCCACCACATGGGCAAAGAAGTTGAGGCCCACGCCACCGCAGCCAAAAATATCCATGCTTGGGTCGCGGAAATGGACGCAGGCCTCGACGCCATCGTGATCAATACATCCGGCTGCGGCACCACGGTCAAAGACTACGGACACATGTTCCGCAATAGCGATCTGGCCGCCGATGCCGCGCGCGTATCTGCCATCGCCATGGATGTGTCCGAAGTGCTGATGAAACTCGACATGCCCGAAGGGGCCGACAAAAACACCCGCGTCGCCTACCATGCGGCTTGCTCTTTGCAACACGGGCAGAAAATCAAAACCTACCCCAAGGACCTGCTGAAAAAAGCGGGGTTCACTGTGCTGGAACCCGCCGACAGCCACCTGTGCTGCGGCTCTGCTGGAACATATAATCTGATGCAGCCCGAAATCTCCAAACAACTCAACGCACGCAAAGTCCAAACCATCGACGCGCTGACCCCCGACATCATCGCGGCGGGCAATATCGGTTGTATGATGCAAATCGGCTCGGGCACACACACGCCTATTGTGCATACCGTCGAACTTTTGGACTGGGCCACTGGTGGGCCCAAACCACCCGCACTCACGATTGAAAAAAATCGCATGCCGCAGGTGCCAATCTTGCGATAATGCCATAATGTCGCCCCAAGCGGT
>TARA_R110002051_G_scaffold212056_1_pt1 | contig 16577 bp, 12 predicted proteins | sample TARA_R110002051 | Tara Oceans TARA_R110002051 (sample SAMEA4397023) | marine metagenome | biome: Polar Biome; feature: [MES] marine water layer (ENVO:01000295) within the mesopelagic zone...; material: water (ENVO:00002006), including particulate matter (ENVO:01000060) such...
TTATGATGCATATTTTAAAAATAAAGCACAAGATTATGAAGGGTCAAATGTTTCTGTTCAAAAATTAGCAAAAGACTTTTCAGCATATAAAGAATGGGGAGGAAAAGGTTTAATTATCATGGCAAAGAATTTTGATGCTTTAGGTGATGCATACCAAGCAACATATATTTTAGATAGTGTTATTGCAAATTTCGCGCAATACCCAGAGGTTGTCACTGAAGCAAAAGCAGAAGCTTTCAGAATTAAATCAAAAGAAGCACAAAGCAATTCATCGGTGAACCCAGAAAATTAATATCAAGTTGCAAAAGAGACACCATATGCATAAATACATAAAATTAAGCACACTAATTTTTTTAGGTTTTTTTCAAGCCGTAGTTTCACAAGAAAAGAGTAAGGATAGTATTGGTACAGAAACCGTTACAGTTGTAAAAGCATACAAGCCAACAATTTCTGATGCCTTTAAAATAAAATCTACTCCTGTTATTAACGACTCGATAGTTTTGCAGAAAAAGAAAATTTCGTACAGTATTTTTTCGGTACCTGTAGCATCAACTTTTACACCTGCAAAAGGCAAGGCGTCAACTGTTGATAAAATTCCACCACCAGTTCTTTATAACTCATTTGTCTCATTAGGTTTTGGTACTTTTGATAATGCACTTGCAGATTTTTATACAAGTCGTCCTATTAATAGAGATGAAAAGCTAGACATTGGACTTACACATCATTCATCAAGAGGACAATTAGATAGTATTGCCCTTAAAAATGAATTTTATGACACAAAGTTAGTTACCTCTTATTCAAAACGTGATACCGATTTGGATTGGGGAGCGAGTTTAGGATTGCAACATCAATTATATAATTGGTATGGTGTGCCGATAGATGTTTACACTGAAGATGAAATTAACGACATCGATTCAAAACAAAACTATTTCAACGCAGAAATTTCAGGGCACTTAAATATGGATGATGCCTATTTTAAAAGAGGTGAAGTTTTAGTTCGTCGTTTTTGGGATGCAACAAAATCAGCAGAAAATAGAGCGATGGTTAAAGGATCTGCTCAAATACCAGTTCAAGACGAAAATATAACAATAAAAGCTAAAGTCGATTATTTAGGAGGCAATTTTAAAAATGCAAATGTTAATAATGTAGACAATACTCCTGAAATAAATTATAGTTATATTCAAGCAGGGTTTGGTCCGAGTATTGAAATTTTACGAGATAATTTAACATTGAATCTAGGTTTGAATGTTGTTTATGGTTTAGATTCTGAAAATAGTGATAGTAACTTCTATATCTACCCAGATGTTACAGCAAGTTACCGTATTTTAGATGAAACTGTTATTGCCTATGGAGGGATTCAAGGAGAATTGATACAGAATTCTTTTTATGGTTTTGTTGAGGAAAACCCGTATGTTTCTCCAACATTAACCATACAACCTACAGATCAAAAATACAATGCTTATGCAGGTATTAAAGGACAATTACTTCCAAATTTGAGTTATAATGTAAAAGCATCTTATAAAGCAGAAAATAGAAAACCACTTTTTAAATGGAATCCTTTAAATACATTTAGAAATGATGAAAAAGGCTACTATTATCGAAACTCGTTTGAAGTTTTTTATGATGACGTAAGAACTCTAGGTGTTTTTGGAGAGTTAAATTTAAATATTAAAAGAAATTTCTCTTTAGGAATTAATGGCGAGGCTTATACTTATTCAACAGAAACAGATAATCCAGCTTGGAATTTACCAAAAGTAACAGGTTCATTGTTTATGGATTACAGCATTAATAAAAAATGGTATATGGGAGCTACTATGTTTTATGTTGGAGAGCGTCAAGATATTGCAACTACTGTAGTTCAAAATGTGCTTCCAGGAGAATACCCAACTGAGCTAATAACTTTAAATAGTTATTGGGATGTTAATGCGCATGTTGGTTATAAATTTAATGATCAGCTATCTATTTTTGTAAAAGCAAATAATATAGGGAATAGTGATTATATGCGTTGGGCAAATTATCCTGTACAAAACTTCCAATTATTAGCGGGTGCTACATATAAGTTCGATTTTTAATTTTTTTAAATATAAAATTTAATCCAAAACTGCTAATGTGATTATTAGTAGTTTTTTAGTTACATTCTTATTCGTAATGTTCTTATAAGTAGTTAAAACCTAGTATTTTTAGTTTGTGTTTTTCTCCTTTTGATAGTTATAGATTATTAGGTTTTCTTGGCTTATCATTTTTGTTATTTTTAAGCATAGCTTCAATAAAAGCAAATAACCCTCAATGATAGTATTATTTTAAAATATTAAAAATGACTTTACCTTCAAATTTTTCTGATACAGAATTTTGGCTGCGAGGTTCAGTACCAGATGTTCCTGCTTTATTACAACCCGCAGCACATGCACTTTTACAATCAAAAAAAGAAATTTATCTATATACAAAAGATTTTTCAAAAGATTTGCTTTGGGAAAAACCCTTTGGTAGAGCTTCAGTAGGTTTTCATATGCAACATATGACTGGTGTTTTAAACAGAATGCTTACTTATGCAGAAGAAAAATCACTTTCGAATGATCAGTTTGATTATTTAAAAAATGAAGGGAATCCAGAAAATGGGATAACCGTTGAAAAATTAGTGGAACAATTTAATAATGAAGTAGAAGTTGCTTTACAGTATTTTAAACAAATACTAGAAAGTAGTTTAACAGAAATACGAACTGTTGGACGTAAAAAATTGCCCTCTACTGTTATAGGCTTACTTTTTCACGCAGCAGAACATAGTCAAAGGCATGCGGGACAGTTGTTAGTAACCGTAAGTATTTTGAATGGGGATAAGATATAATTTTGACGCTTTTTTTTGAACGAAAAATAGCAAATAACTTTTATCGCTCTAATACAAAAAACTTGTTCAACAGATTGTTTTTTGATGTACATTCGCGGCGAATTATATACCGTAAATGTCTATAGAAAAGAAAGTTAGAGCAGTTGAACTTTTGTATGCTGGTCTAGATCATGAGATTGCTGCTTTTCAGTCACAGACAGCATTGCATTGCAAAGCTGGATGTGGAAAATGTTGCACCCATGCAGAGGTAGATGCTTCTCCTTTAGAATTTCTTCCATGGGCATTTCATTTGTTCTTAAATGGCACAGCTTTAAAAACTTTAGAAGAATTAAAGACTAAATCTAGCCCCATTTGTCATATATATCAGCCACTTTCTGTTGTAGACAGTTCTAGTGGAAAATGCAGTGATTATATTTATCGAGGATTAATATGTCGCTTGTTTGGATACGGTGCTAATCGTGATAAATTTGGAGAAATGCGTTTAGCAACCTGTAAAATTATAAAAGAAGGTCAGGCGGAAAATTATGAAGCCGCAAAAAAAGCGATGAGTGAAGGTTTGTATGTACCTATATTTACGGATTATTATATGAATCTTTCTCAAATAGATTTTAGACTAGGTAATGTTATTCTTCCCATTAACAAAGCGCTAAGACAAGCTATAGAAGAAGTTTTACAGTATTATGCCTATCGTCCTTTCCCGAAAGGGTTTAAAAATTGTGCTTAGTTTTTTAAATCTATTTCTTTTAAATTCTCGATACGGTTTCGGACTAAGAAAGCATCAATAGTTTCAAAATGTTCAATAACACGTTTCTCTTTAAATTCAAAGACTTTTTCAGATAAGCCTTGTAAAAAATCACGATCGTGAGAAACAAGAATTAGTGTGCCATCAAAATCTAATAACGCTTCTTTTAACACATCTTTTGATTTTAGATCTAAATGGTTGGTAGGCTCATCGAGAATTAACAAATTAACAGGTTCTAATAATAATTTTACCATAGCTAAACGTGTTTTTTCTCCTCCTGAAAGTACACTTACTTTTTTCTCGACATCTTCACCTCCGAACATAAACCTTCCCAAAATATTTTTCATTTGTGTACGAATATCACCTTGAGCAACTTCATCAACGGTTTGAAAAACAGTAAGTTCTGGGTCTAATAATGAAGCTTGATTTTGTGCAAAATAACCGACTTTTACATTGTGCCCAAGTTGACATTTGCCGTCAAAATCTATTTCTCCCATAATAGCTTTGATCATAGTAGATTTTCCTTCGCCATTCCGACCTACAAAGGATACTTTTTCGCCTCGTGAAATGCTCATATTAGCATTCTTAAAAACGATATGATCTCCATAACTTTTAGAGAGATCGGTTGCAGTTACGGGATAATCACCAGAGCGCAGGGCAGGAGGAAACCTAAGACGTAAAGATGAAGTGTCTATTTCATCTATTTCTATGATTTCTAATTTTTCAAGCATACGCTCTCTTGAAGTTACCTGATTGGTTTTTGAGTAAGTTCCTTTAAATCTATCTATGAAAGCTTGGTTGTCTGCTATAAATTTTTGTTGTTCTTGATAGGCTTTAATTTGATGACTTCGGCGATCTTCTCGTAATTGTAAATAATGTGAATAATTAGCTTTGTAATCATAAATACGTCCCATAGTAACTTCTATAGTTCGATTAGTGATATTATCGATAAAGGTTTTATCATGAGATATAACCACAACTGCTTTTGCTTTATTCAATAAAAAATCTTCTAGCCAAATTACCGAGGCTATATCAACATGGTTGGTTGGCTCATCTAAAAGAATCAGATCTGGTTTTTGTAAAAGTATTTTTGTAAGTTCAATACGCATACGCCATCCGCCACTAAATTCTTTAGTTTGACGGTGAAAATCTTCACGTTTAAAACCTAAACCTGCTAATGCTTTTTCAACTTCAGCCTCATAATTAATTTCTTCTAAAGCATAGTATTTTTCTCCTAGATCGGAGACTTTTTGAATTAGCTTCATGTAATCATCAGACTCATAGTCTGTTCTTGTTTCTAATTCTTTATTCAAACGATCCATTTCATCTTTCATTACAAAAATGTGACCAAATGCCTTTGAAGCCTCCTCAAAAACAGTACAATTGTCCTCTGTTAACAAATGTTGAGGTAAATAAGCAATTATGGCATCTTTTGGATAACGGATGTGACCACGAGTTGCTTTTTGTACTCCAGCAATAATTTTCATCATTGTAGATTTTCCTGCACCATTTTTACCCATAAGAGCAATCTTATCGTTTTCATTGATAACAAATGAAACATCACTAAAAAGTGTATCACCACTAAACTCTACTGCAATACCATCAACAGAAATCATATCAAAAAATTAGAAGTTGCAAAACTAATTAAAAGCTATGTATTTGTATTATAATTTATATAAATACACCTGTTGTTTGTTGGATATGCTTTATTGGCAAATCAAGTACTGAATAAAAGAGTATATTTTTTGGTGATTTTGCAAATGTCTTCCGATAAGCTTTTTAGCCATGCAAGTTGATTTGTAATTAAATGAGCTTCTTGTAAATGGATACGCATTTCTTTATCGATGATTGTTTGTCCAGCTTTTATTTGTTCGTCTCTTTCGTTAGATAAAATAGTGTACGTTTTTTTAAGTTCTTTCTCTGCAGTTTCAATATTTATATGCTCTTTAATCATTGCTTTTTTATTCTTATTTAAGGAAACCTCAGAGTTTTCTAATTGGTTTTCTATGTGAGAAATGAAGGCATCAAAATAATTACTAGATGATGTTGTATTATGATTTTGAATAAAGCTACCCATAGAGGCAAGAGCTGATAAAAAGGTATTATTTAACGTGACGATCTCATAGACAATACCCATTTCTTTCTGTTTAGATTTTGGGTCTTGTGTCATTCTTTGAAAAGCAGCATTTAGATTACTTATTGCTAAAAAAGCATCTTTACGCGCAACTTTATAATCTAAATGGGTTGTTTCTTTAGTGTGATATATTTCTTTTATAGCCAAAAGATACGCTCTGTTTTTTTTAATTGCATTTGTGATTATTGGATTTAAATTCATAAACTCCCAAGTAGGCCAAAGGGTGTAATTTGCTATAACAGCAAGTAGTGCACCAATTGAAGTGTCTATAATCCGGTACTGTATCACCACAAAACTATTAGTTTCGATTAAAGCATATATAAAAATAATATTCATGGTAATAAAAGCAGCCGCAGAGCGATAACTTTGTTGGATTAATGAAAAAGCAATTGTTAATGAAAAAGCAGCTAAAACCATATACACAATAGTATTCGTGGTTATAAGAATCACAATTGTGGCAAATGCAGCTCCAATTAGGGTTCCAATAATACGATTAATGGCTCTTTCTTTAGTTAAGCCATAACTTGGTCGCATTAAAACAATTAGCGTAAGAACAATCCAATACGGGTTTTTAATGCCGATGGAGGTTCCTAAAATAAATCCAAAAATTACAGCTATGGTAAGTCGTAGTGCATGTCTAAAAATTGGAGAGTGAATAGTCAAATGTTCCAACAGAACAGTTAGACTATATTCTTGTGTAGTGATAAATTGCGCGGCTTCTTTACTCTTGAGCTTAATTTTATCTTGCTGACTTACGTTATTCATTACCCTTCTTATAGCACGTACCTTGGCTATTTGTTGAGTTTGATAATCTTGTAGGTTTCTAAGAATAATGATGCCTTCGCGACCCTCAGGTAATGCTGCTTCTTTGATGTATTGTGCTATTGTTTTTTCTACCTCACTAAGTCCATTTAAAAGTTCATCTTTACTTTGAACCTTTTTTTTAGTTACTAATATTTTAGACAAAACCTGTAAGTGATTGCCCATAGTCATGTTCAATTTTTTGAACACTTTTAAAGAAATTCTTTCACTAAAAATCGCATCAATTTTAGTATAGTCTAAAGTATTAGCCAGAGCTAATTCTAAGATATCAACAAGCGAAATAAATAAGAGAACTCTTTTTTCATCAAAACGAGTTCTTCCTATTTTTTGTCTTTCACTTAAAAGCAATTCTCTTAAAACCTCATGCTTTTCGTTAAGTTGGGTTTGAAGTTTAAAAATGTCACTTAATAGACTTTCTCTATTCGTGTTTTTAATAAGTAATTCTCCTCTTATTTTAAGATAAGTTCCTGTAAGGTATAATGTTTCTGAAAGTAATTGATCTTCATCTTTTTTTGGAGAGAACCAATGAAAGACAAAAACAACAAGTAGAAACCATAGCCCACCGACACCAATTAAACTTACATGTAACCAAATTCCAAAATCAGAAACATCTCTAGCTAAACTTAAAACCATAGCTAGTAATCCTGAAAAAGCAATTAAAGAACCTCGAAAACCATAAGCAGAAATCAAAGAGATAAAAAAGGAAAGTGCAGCTAAAGTCGCAATGAGCAACATGAAATTTACTTTTGCAAATGAAACTAGTAGAGTAACCAGCATGGTAAGACTCATGCTTATAAGTGTGCTGTATGTTTTTCTTTTTAAAGTTCCTGGGATATTTCCTGGAGCATTTAAAAAAACCCCTATAGCGATGGGAATAGCAAAATTTAAATTGCCAAATAGATTAAAGATGATAAGCGGTATAATGGCAGCAATGGTTTGCAGGATTCCTCTATAAAAATTGGAACTGTTAAGAAATAATACTATTGTTTTAAGAGATTCCTTTACCATAATAGTGCAAAGATAGTCACATGTGAAATTATCTTTTAAAATAAAAACCCGAAGTTTTGACTTCGGGTTTTATCATTTATGTTTTAATAAAAAAATTACATTTTCGCAGAAATGGGTACCGATACTCTAACTTTTCCCCACCCCATAACAAGATCTGCTTTATTTTCATCTTCTTTAAAAGCTATTGAAAATGCTTCAAGAGACTCGCTTCCTGAACTAACAGCACCTTTTACACGTATAATATCAGCAGCTTCATCATAACTATAAGCTCCCCACTGATTTAGATTACTGTTTAAAATAACGGTCCATTCTTTAGCACCAGGAATAGTGAATAAAGAATATGTTCCAGCTTTAACTTCTGCATCTGCAAAATTTACATCTTTATAAAAAGTAATTTCAACTGCTTCATTTGCGCCAGTTCTCCATACTGAACCTGCTGGTGCTAATTCTGACATTGAACGTCCTTTTAATTGAGGTCTGCTATATGTAATTTTCACTAATTTTTCTGAGACTTTAGAACTACTCGGGTAAGCAGAAACGTCCATAGGGCTTTTGTCTAAACCGCTGAATTTTTGGGCATTAGAATTGGTAGTAAAAATTAAGCATACTAATAATGTGGCTCCTGTAATAATTTTTTTCATGATCATATTTTTTATAGATGTAAAACTAAAGAATTCATAGTTTATTTTGAACTTAAAGTCGTTGTAATTTTTAGATACTTACAAAAAAAGAGAATTTATAGATTTATAATGTTATTAAGTTTTAAAAAATCACTAAAATCAATATTATAGTTTCATATTATAATCATTTTAAATATTAATGTTGTTTAATAGAAGCTTAAACCGCATCTTTGATTAAAAATTGCTTATAATATAGAATAATATGTGTGGAATAGTATGTGCATTTGATGTAAAAGAAAGTACTGAAGATCTGAGACCTCAGTTACTCGAGATGTCAAAAAAAATAAGACATAGAGGACCAGATTGGAGCGGGATATTCGCAAATGAAAAAGCGATATTAGCGCATGAGCGTTTAGCTATTGTTGATCCAGCTTCAGGAAAACAACCTTTATTCAGTGAAGATAAAAAATTAGTTCTTGCAGCTAATGGGGAAATTTATAATCATAGAGAATTAAGAAAACAGTTTGAAGGAAAATATAATTTTCAAACAGAGTCTGATTGTGAAGTAATTCTTGCATTGTATCAAGAAAAGGGTCCTAATTTTATTGATGAAATGAATGGGATATTTGGTTTTACCATATATGATGTGGAAAAAGACGAGTATTTTGTAGCGAGAGATCATATGGGAATTATTCCATTATATATGGGATGGGATAAAAATGGAACTTTTTATGTCGCTTCTGAATTAAAAGCGTTAGAAGGTACATGTACTAAAATAGAACTTTTTCCTCCAGGGCATTATTTACATAGTTCTGATGGAGAATTAAAAAAATGGTACGCTCGTGATTGGATGGAGTATGATGCTGTGAAAGACAACGAAACAAGTATCAAAGCTATCAAAGAAGCTTTAGAAGCTGCTGTTCACAGGCAATTAATGTCGGATGTGCCATATGGAGTATTATTATCAGGAGGCTTAGATTCTTCGGTGACGTCTGCAATTGCTAAAAAATATGCTCAAAAAAGAATAGAATCAAATGATACTACCGATGCATGGTGGCCACAATTGCATTCTTTTTCTGTTGGTTTAGAAGGATCTCCAGATTTAGCCGCTGCAAGAAAAGTAGCCGATTATATTGGGACAGTACACCATGAAATAAAATTTACAATTCAGGAAGGTTTAGATGCTATAAAAGATGTCGTTTATAATTTAGAAACATACGATGTTACGACAATTAGAGCTTCCACACCAATGTATTTAATGGCAAGAGTTATTAAATCAATGGGGATTAAAATGGTGCTTTCGGGAGAAGGAGCAGATGAATTATTTGGAGGGTATTTGTACTTCCATAAAGCGCCAAATGCACAAGAGTTTCATGAAGAAACGGTTCGAAAATTAAGTAAACTTCATATGTATGATTGTTTAAGAGCGAATAAATCTCTTGCTGCTTGGGGTATTGAAGGGAGAGTGCCATTCTTAGATAAAGAATTTATGGATGTTGCAATGCGCATTAACCCGCAAGATAAAATGATCAATGGCGAACGAATGGAAAAATGGGTGGTTCGTAAGGCATTTGAAGAGATGTTACCAGCAAGTGTTGCATGGAGACAAAAAGAGCAATTCTCTGATGGTGTTGGTTATAGTTGGATTGATACTTTAAAGGAAGTTGTTGCCGTAGAGGTTTCTGATGAACAATTAGCAAATGCTAAATTTAGATTCCCTTTACAAACACCAACCTCTAAAGAAGAGTTTTATTACCGTTCTATTTTTGAATCGCATTTCCCATCTGATGCTGCCGCATTATGTGTGCCACAAGAGGCTTCGGTTGCTTGTAGTACTAAAATTGCATTAGAGTGGGATGAAGCATTTAAAAATATGAATGATCCTTCAGGTAGAGCAGTTGCAAATGTGCATTCTGATGCCTATGTGAAAGCATAAAATCAATAATAAAGAATTACCACTGTTTTCAGTTTTAATTATAATTAGTCCGTAAGAAGCACCCACTAGGGTGCTTCTTTAGTTGTACCCTTATTTTTTTCTTTTATTTTTTTTCCAAAAAGTGAATATGAAAAATTATAGTATTAAAAATAAAAAATGCAAATAAATCTCCTTTTATATTTTCCACAATAATTGTTGATAACTTCATTCCTGAGATAGGGTTCAAAACCTTAATTACACTAGGTATTGGTTATATTTGTAAGATTGCTAAATTTATAATGAAACCATTAATTTATGAGCGAAGAAGCAAATAAAGACGAGCAAAAAAAGAATAATTATTCGGCTGACAGTATTCAGGCCCTTGAAGGGATGGAACATGTACGCATGCGTCCGTCCATGTATATTGGAGATGTTGGTATTAGGGGGTTACATCACTTAGTTTATGAAGTTGTCGATAACTCTATTGATGAAGCAATGGGAGGTCATTGTGATACCATATCCGTGGCAATAAATGAAGATAATTCTATTACGGTAAGAGATAACGGTCGTGGTATTCCTGTAGACATGCACAAGAAGGAAGGCGTTTCAGCACTTCAGGTAGTGATGACTAAAATTGGTGCAGGGGGTAAGTTTGATAAAGATTCTTATAAAGTTTCTGGTGGATTACATGGTGTTGGTGTATCAGTTGTAAACGCATTATCTAATCATTTAAGAGCTACCGTTTTTCGTAATGGAACTATTTATGAGCAGGAATACGAAAAAGGGAAAGCATTATATCCAGTAAAAAGTATTGGAGAAACCGATATAAGAGGTACTGAGGTTACTTTTTATCCAGACGAAACCATTTTTACACAATCAGTTGAATTTAGTTATGAAACACTTTCAAATAGAATGCGTGAGCTTTCTTATTTGAACAAAGGGGTTTCAATAACTATGACAGATAAGAGACAGAAAGATAAAGATAGTCCAAGCGGATTCTTAGAAGAGCGCTTTTATTCTGATGAAGGATTAAAAGAATTTATCAAGTTTTTAGATGGAAACCGTGAGCCATTGATAAAAAACGTGATTGCAATGGAAGGTGAGAAAAATGGCATTCCTGTTGAGGTTGCTATGGTCTATAATACTTCTTACACTGAAAATTTACATTCTTATGTGAATAATATCAATACGCATGAAGGAGGTACGCATTTATCAGGTTTTAGGAGAGGTTTAACGGGAACGTTAAAAAAATATGCGGATGCTTCTGGGTTATTAGATAAATTAAAGTTTGAAATTCAAGGAGACGATTTTAGAGAAGGTTTAACGGCTATTGTATCCGTTAAAGTGGCAGAACCTCAGTTTGAAGGTCAAACAAAAACAAAATTAGGAAATAGAGAAGTTTCTGCAGCTGTTAGTCAAGCAGTGTCTGAAATGTTGACGAATTATTTAGAGGAGAATCCTGAAGATGCAAAAATCATAGTTCAAAAAGTGGTTTTAGCCGCTACTGCGCGTCACGCAGCTACTAAGGCTCGTGAGATGGTTCAGCGTAAAACGGTAATGAGTATTGGTGGTTTGCCTGGTAAATTATCAGATTGCTCTGATCAAGATCCAGTAAATTGCGAAGTCTTTCTTGTCGAGGGAGATTCGGCGGGTGGAACCGCAAAGCAAGGTCGTGATCGTATGTTTCAAGCAATTTTGCCTTTAAGAGGTAAAATTTTGAATGTCGAAAAAGCCATGACACATAAGGTATTTGAAAACGAAGAAATTAAAAATATTTATACTGCTTTAGGAGTTTCAATAGGAACAGAGGAAGATAGCAAAGCACTGAATCTAGATAAACTTAGATATCATAAGGTGGTTATCATGTGTGATGCGGATGTCGATGGTAGTCATATTGAAACCTTAATTCTTACTTTCTTTTTTAGATATATGAGAGAGTTAATAGAGGGTGGGTATGTATATATTGCAACTCCACCATTATATCTTGTGAAGAAAGGTAATAAGAAAAAATATGCTTGGAATGATAAAGAACGTGATGAAATAGCAGAAAGCTTTAATGGTAGTGTTGGTATTCAACGTTATAAAGGTCTTGGAGAAATGAATGCAGAGCAATTGTGGGATACAACAATGAATCCTGAATTTAGAACACTAAGACAAGTTGTTATTGATAATGCAACAGAAACTGATCGGGTTTTTTCTATGCTAATGGGTGATGAAGTGCCACCACGTAGAGAATTTATTGAAAAAAATGCTGTATATGCTAACATTGATGCATAAGAAAACATAGTTACACAACAAAAACTCGCACCAATAGTGCGAGTTTTTTAGTTTTATGAAAAATTTTAGAAAACATGAAACAAGTATTTTTCTTTATTATCGTATTGATTAGTTACTCAGGAATTTCACAATCAAACATTAATGATATTTTTGCAGCAGGCGTTAACGATGCAGAACGTTTTACAAATGATTATTTAGCTCCCGTATCTGAAGGTATGATATATAGCATTTCTAATGGATGGTATAATACTGCTAATGCGAAACCGTTAGGAGGGTTTGAAATTTCAATTATTGGAAATATGGCAAATTTCAAGAATAAGGATGATAAAAAAACGTTTGTTTTAAATACATCTGAGTATGAGAATTTAAAATTTGATGACGGTAGTGTTTCAAAAATTGTTTCATCAGGATTAGGAGATATTGAAGGAATTCAGGTTTATGTAGAAGGTCAAGTTGGACCAATTACAAGTAGAGAAGATTTTATATTACCTTCAGGTTTGGCATCAGAAAATATCAATTTTGTTCCTTCGGCATTTTTGCAAGCGAGTGTTGGTCTTATTAAAGGAACAGAAATAAAAGCACGTTTTTTACCAAAGATAGCTACCGATGAAGTTGCTGTAGGATTTTATGGATTAGGAATACAGCATGAATTCACGAGTTTATTACCTGCAGATAAAATTTGGCCGGTAGCAATATCTGGAGTTATTGGATATACTCATTTAGATGGTACGTATGATTTCTCAGATACAGATATCATAGCTGGAGAAAATCAAAAAATAGATACTAAAATAAATACATGGGCTTTTCAAGCAGTTGTGTCAACAAAATTGCCAATAATTAATTTTTATGGTGGTGTAGGTTATATCAGTGGAAAATCTGAAACAGATATTTTAGGAACCTATATCGTTAAATCAGGCCCATTTCAACAGACTATTGAGGATCCATTTTCTTTGACAAAGAAAACCAGTGGAGCTTCTGCAAATATTGGTGCTAAATTAAAATTAGGTTTTTTTAGATTACATGCCGATTATACTTTAGCCGAATTTAATAGCTTATCTTTTGGTATAAATTTCGGATTTAGATAGATTACCAAAATAAATAAAAAAAGACCTCGTCTAGACGAGGTCTTTTTTTATTTATAGAATTCTAATATTTGAATAGGCAAATACTATATAAATAAATTGTAGTTAGTTTTTTTTAACAAATCTTATTTTTTTGTAAGAAAATGAAGTATTTTAGTGTAGCAGTTAACATCCTCCCCCGCCTTTGAATAAAATTTAGTTAAAATTGTTGAATTAGTAATAAATTGGAATGTGGAAAAAAGTTTTTAAAATATTTTTACTTCTATACATTCCATTAGTAGGTTTGACATTTGTTTTGATACACCTTCAAAAAAAAGGACAACTTATAGGTTTTGAACAAGTTGAAAAAAGAGGTGCAGAATATAAGAAAAATTACCTCTCTGATTTATGTTATTCCCTTGTTTATAATACGCAATACTGGTGTAGTATAAATTATCCAGTTGATTTTGACCCTTTAGGCACTCATTCTGAATTTATCAAGCCTTTTTTGCAAACTATAACTGGGATAAGTGATTATGATCAGTTTCGGTTTTTAGATATGCAAGGCAAAGAATTTTTTCGTTACGAGAGAGAGAATAGAGAAATAATGATTTTCGGAGAATTGCAAGATAAGGCAACTCGAGATTATGTGCAAAAAGGACTAGCATTAAAAAGAGGCGAAATTTATTTATCACCAATTAATTTAAATAAAGAAAATGGAGTTTATGAAAAACCTTATAAACCTGTAATAAGAGGAGTAGGGCCAATTTTTAATTCGCTTGGCGATCAGATAGGTATAGTTGTTATAAATTTTAAAATGGCTAGAATTTTTAAACTCCTTAAATCACGAATCACCGATAGCGATTTTTATTTAGTAGATTCTAATCTTAATATTGTTACTTCAAATGTTCGATCTTTAGATTTGGGCTATGAAATTCCTGAAATTTTAGATACTCTTAATGAAGATTATAAGTTAGATATTCCAGAGTTGAAATTACACAAGGATACTACTTTTCTAAAAAACGGGAGTATGTGGACTTCTCAGAGATTGAATTTAAGCAATATTCTTGAAACACAAATAGCAGACTATAGCAAATCTTTTCAAGTACATACACCAACAGATTGGGCTATTGTCCAAGAAATATCAGCAAAAACCTTAAGAAATGAATTCGGACTATTGTATAGAAACTTTGCAATTTTCAATTTTTTTGGAATAATTGCCTCACTATTAATTGCTTATGGTTATGTAAGGAGTAAGACGAGAAGGCAGCAATTCTACTTACAACTTAATGATAAAAATAAGTCATTATTAGAGGGAAAAAAACAACTCGAATTAAATAACATTCAGATTAGTGAAATAAATGAACGCCTTCAAATCAGAAATAAACAATTAGAAGAATTTAATTATGTGGTATCTCATAATCTGCGAGGGCCAGTAACGAGTATGGCTGTCATTGTTGATATGATTAAGAAAGAACATGAACCAGAGAAAATAAAGATATTGATTCCAAAATTAGATCAAATCTCTAAAAGTATATCAAACTTAACCGAAGATATAAAAGAGTATATTACCATTCTTGATCAAAATGAAATATTAATAGAATCTATTAACCTTCATGATGTAATAGAATCTATTAAGAATGAATTTTTAGAAACATTATTAGATGGGGAGAATTTTAAGGTAATCTATGATTTAAAAGATTGGGATACATTAGATTTTTCTAAGTTTTACCTTAAAAGCATTATACAGAATTTCATATCTAATTCTATAAAATATAGAAGAAATGATGTTGAATCTCATATTATTTTTGAAAGTAGATTTGAAGAAGGGAGAAAAGTGCTATACGTTAAAGACAATGGTATAGGTATAAATATGGAACATCATAGTCAAAATGTATTTAAACTCTATAAACGATTTCACCGCAATATATCAGGAAAGGGCATGGGGCTATTTTTAATAAAATCTCAATTAGAAGCTTTAAATGCAAAAATTAGTGTTAAAAGTATAGAAGGAGAAGGAACTTCTTTTAAAATTAAATTTTAATTTCAATGAAAAAAGCAAATATTTTATTGGTAGATGATGACGAAATTTACATATACCTAACCAAAAGATTATTAAACGATATCTCTAAAGAAATTGCTGTCAGCTCATTTACAGATGGTGAGCAAGCCATAAATTTTATAAAGATTTGTACTGAAGAAAAAGCAGAACTTCCTGAAGTTATTTTATTAGATGTTAATATGCCTTTTTTAGATGGATGGGGTTTTTTGTTAGAATTTAAAAAGTTAAAACCTAAATTGAAGGATAAGGTTCATATTTATTTGGTGACATCATCTGAATTAGATAATGATAAAAAACGTGCTAAAGATTTTGAAGAATTAACAGGTTACTACGTGAAGCCTGTTTCTGAAGATAACTTAATTGAAATATTGGAAGAAGTATATAAACAAAATTGGTAACCCAGTCTAAAATTAAAAAAGCTGCACAAAAACGCAGCTTTTTTAATTTTTTATTAGTGTAAATTATTTTCTTTCGGCTAAAATATTGCCATCAGTTTCTTTGAGTGCACTATTGTCAATAACCACAATATCATCGGGGAATTCGGTTCCAGGATATGAAATGGTATACGTGCCATTTGATTTACTCCAACTAAAATCTGTTTGTATTGTTAAATTGTTATTTATATATTGGTGGTATCTACCTAAATAAGCATCATTGAATATCCATTCATGCTCGGTTTCAATTACATTCTTACTATTTGAATTGTTTTCAATGGTATTTATCCATATTCCGATAACAGGATCATTGTTTATTGGTGGTTTTGAACAGCTTGCAAATAATAGCAGAGCACACATCACCATAAATGGGGAGTACTTTTTCATTGTAAGTAGGTTTAATTTGGGATGATAAACATAATAAAGATGAACGGTTATGCATAATTTTTTTCGACGTAATGCTTCTTTTTGTAGGAAAATTCGTTAAAATGCATTATTTCTTAACATTTGCGAGGTTAAATTTCGGTAAAGAACTAACAAAATATAGGTTTAAAAAGTATTTAATTAAGACCTTTTTCTATTAAAATTCAGTATTTTTGGACTCTATAAAATCAATTTAAAAATTATATAAAATGAAAGTTACAGTAGTAGGAGCTGGTG